>WOR8_10000709_pt1 | contig 34179 bp, 31 predicted proteins | sample DeeMarSeWOR38_10_FD_19890 | JGI IMG/M metagenome (IMG submission 19890) | reverse complement strand
CGTAAATATTATTATCACCCAAGATTTTATGGGTCATTTTCGCTCAAGTTTGTCTTACCTGCCCTATTGCCTGAAATGAGCTACGAAAACCTGGTTATTCAGGAAGGAAATCAGGCATCCTTTGCGTACCTGCGAATGATCGATCCTTCAACGCCTCCGGAGACAAAGCGCACCATCCGAAATAACCTGCTGAAATACTGCGGGCATGACACCCTGGCGATGGTTAAAATCCGTGCAGAACTTCTCAAGCGTATTTCCGGAAATTCAATCGTCTAATTTGCAGACTATTTTTATCAACGCCGGATTTCAACTTTTCCGGTTAGAAAATTCTTCACATCAGCAAGGGGTACCTCTCTGCGGTGGAAAATACCGGCGGCCAATGCTGATTCGGCTCCGGTTTCGGTAAATACTTCATAGAAATGCTCCATGCAACCGGCACCGCTGGAGGCAATCACCGGGATCGAAACGGCTGTTTTCACGGCATTAATGAGCTCGATATCGAATCCCAGGTTCGTGCCGTCTCGGTCGATACAATTGAGCAGGATTTCTCCGGCGCCCAGTTCTTCGCAAACCTGCGCCAGGGTCACCGCATCCAATTCCCTGCCCTCGCGGCCGCCTTTGATGGTGCACTGATACCAGCAATAGTGCTCACCGTTGGGACCGGCAATGGCCGTTGCGATCACCTGATGCTGAACCGCATCCGGTGAGTTGACATACACCCGTCTGGGATCAATTGAAATAACCACCGCCTGGTTGCCGTAAACACGGGATATTTCCTCAATGGAGCTTTGACCGGTTTTGCGGCCGGTTTTCAAATAGTCTTCGACAATCCGGACGGCATCCGTTCCGATGGATACCTTGTCCGCGCCGGATCTGAAATACTCGGTGGCAACCTCCAGGGCCGTATAATTGCGACCGCCTTTGTCCGTGTAATCCCTGATCCCTCCGCCGATGGTCAACGGCACAAACACATTCTTCGAAGTCTGCCTCAGTACCTCGAGCATCGGCATATCTTCCAGAGGACAATCTCTAAATCCCGTAATATTCAGAAAGGTGATCTCATCAGCCCCTTGCTCATAATAGCGCCGGGCCAGTTCAACCGGTTGGCCGAGATTTCTGACAACCCCTTTTTCCCTGACATCATATTGATCTCCCTTGGTAACGACCAGGTCGCCCTGGTCGTTGGCGCGCACATCCAGACAGGCAATGATGCGCTTGGCCAGCTCGGTGCGTTTGGACACACGCACCGGTCGGGTTGGTTCGACATCCGTTTGAAGGAAATTCTTGAGGATACGTAACCCGGAGCTGCCGCTTTTCTCGGGATGAAATTGCGTGGCAATGATATTGCCCTTTTGAATGCTGCTGACAAACTCGCATCCATAGTCGGTTGTGGTCAGGATTACCCCATGAACTTCAGGCGCCACATAGTATGAATGCACAAAATAAAACTTTTCATCACCGCGGAGCCCATTGAAGATTGGCGAGGATTGTTTGAAATTGAGCCCATTCCATCCAATGTGCGGTACGGAAAACTCTATGGCAAACCGCTTGACCGAACCTGCAAGAAACCCCAGACCATTGACATCAGGGGCTTCCTCGCTGCCTTCGAACAACGCCTGCAACCCCAGGCAGATGCCGAAAAAGGGTCGGTTTGAATGAAGATAGGTTTTCAAAGGTTCGATATATTTTTTCTCCTTTAAGATGCGCATCATATTGCCGAAGGCACCCACGCCGGGAAAAACCAGCTTTTGCGCCGACAGGATGTCCTTGCCGGATGCAACAATTTTAACCGTCTCCCCCAAACTCTCAATGGCATTGATGAGGCTGCGGACATTTCCGGCGCCGTAATCCAGAAAGGTAATCATTTTACCCTTTTTTATTTCCTTTCATATGAAATATTTGGGATCGTCGAATCCCTTTTATATCACCATTGCCTCACCGATGACAAGTCTTGCAGACAAGTTATAATGTGCATCGTTCGACAACTCAAAGGTTTGAAAATTGTGATAATTCTTCATGAATGCTGCTTGTCCCCAAAAATATTGACTTTTAAGGGAATTATGGGAATAGTAAAGAATCCGGAGCCAGAGGACCCGCCTTCGCCAGGCTATGGCGCGGCAGGCTCCGGCTTTGATCTGACCTGATCTGACCTCATAAGTTATTTAATGTGAAAGGAAACCAAAATGGACTTTGAGCGTTATTATCTTGATTTGTTTGAGATACTGACTTCTTCGTGCAAAAAGATTGCCTCCGGTAAATTTGAACCGTCAGATTCCGAAAAATTATTTGAACTGGCGAAGAAAGGCAGATATCCGAGCTTTCTGGCTGAGCTTGCCGAAGCATTTGGCATGATGCTGGTCAAATTTGAAGCAAGGGAATTTCAACTAAAAGAAACCATTGAGGATTTGGAAAACGCCAAAGCGAAGCTTGAGCAGTATTCACAAAAGCTGGAACGTGAGTTGGAAGAGTGTCTTGAAAACAATTCAAAATAGGATTTGCTCGCCGGGAGATAGACCGCTGATGACCTCAATGCGATCATCAGATCCGAGCTCACCCAAGCGCACATAACGACGCACAGGCCCCTGCTCGGTTTTCACGATGACAAAATCGAGCTGGCCGACATGGGTCACCGCACCAGTCGGTATGTAGATCTTCTCGATTTGCCCGATGGGTATCAACAACCTGCCGAACATACCTGGGTAAAGCCCCGATCCACCCATTAAACTCACTTTGACAAGAAAAGAACGCGAACCGGGGTCGGCGGAAGGTACGATCTCATCGACTACGGCGGGATACTGCTTATTTAGTGCATCAATTTCTGCGATCAGGTTTTGCTCCTTTACCAGTTTCGAGGCGATAGACTCTCGCACACTGGCTTCAAGTCGAAGGGTATCGGGATCGTACATGCGCAGTAACGCTTCACCTTGGCGGGCGGTGTCTCCGGGATCTGCATAGCGCTCTACAATGCGACCTGTAATCGGGGCGGTCAACTCGCTGTAGCTGAGCGCCGTCTTGGCCTCATCTTTCTGGCGCCTCAGGCGTATAAGCTCCGCCCGTGCAGCACTCAGTGCCGCCTGAATTCGATCGAGCTCGGCCTTCGAAACCGCCCCGGGGTCAGCCTTATAGATTCGCTGGACGCGTTTAGCGTCCTTTTCGAATTGCGTCAGTCTGGCTCCCGCGGCAACAGCCGCCTGATGGGCTTGATCGACCCGAGCCCTCAACTCCCTCGAATCAAGTTTGACCAGCACATCCCCTTCCTTGACCTCATCACCCGACCAAACCGCTATGGATGAGATCGTGGCGGTAATTACCGGAGAGATCACCGTCTCGACTTTGGCCCGAACGGTTCCGGCCGCCTGTTCGATTAAGGGCTCGGTGGTGATGTCAACGGTGAACGCTTGACCGCTGTCAGTGAAAGGCACCACACCGCTGAAATCAACTGAAATTTTGCTCTCAAAAAAACCTGCCAGGTAGGCCATCACGCCGCCAAGCAGAACCAAAACGCAAACGATTCCGATTATTTTCCAAACAGCTTTCACACGTCAAGCTCCTTTTTCGAAGGCAGCCCGTGCCCGGGTTTATTGCCGTATACCAGACTGTAGATCACCGGAACCACAAATAGGGTAAACACGGTGGATGCGAGAATACCGAAAATGATGGCCCATGCCAGCCCGCTAAAAATCGGATCAAGCGTGATGACCAGATTACCGAGCAATGTGGTACCGGCCGTCAGAAAAATCGGCCGCATGCGCACAGCCCCGGCCTGCAGCAAGGCCTCGGGTAAGGTCTTTTTTTCACGCAAGGCGATGTGGATGAATTCAACCAGAATCAACGAGTTGCGAACCACAATCCCCGCCAGTGCGATCATTCCAATCATGGCGGTGGCCGTAAAGAGGATCGGGTTGGGAAATCCGTCGACCACGCGTTCGCCTATGTGATTTAACAGCCAGAATCCCGGCATAATACCAATAATAGATAAGGGTATGGCCAGCATAATAATGCCGGTGATAGCCGATAGGCCGGTTTGAATGCGCAACACCAGGAAAATACCCAGCAGGGCCACCCCAAATGCAACACCCAGGTCTCGAAACACACGCAACGTGATCTGCCATTCACCCTCACCATTCCATTTCGCATTGATATTATCAGGCAAGGTCCATGGCAAACCCCCGCCTGGATTAAGATAGGTGCGTTGTGCCAACGGTACAGGATTGTTCTCGGAAGCGTTTTTGTTGAGGTCGCTGCTTACATCCAATACGATCTCAGCAGGCGTTCTTCCGGCGACCTCAGCAAATACATAGGCAACCGGTTTGAGATTTTTATGATAAATGACCTTGTCCTGCTCGGTCCAGTCTAACTCACCGAGCTCAGCCAGAGGCACAATCGGCTGCGGTGCATCGCGCAGACCTGATTTTTCGCGAATCTTGGTAATCCCCGGTCTTCCTTTGACATACAGCGCCGCCAAGGCATGGCGCGAGCTGCGGGTATCGAATGGAAGTCTCAACACCACCGGCAACGGATTGACTTCTCTGGATAGTTGCATATACCCTGCGGTTAGACCGTGATTGGCCAAACGAATGGTACGTGCGATATCTTCCGTACCAACGCCGGACAGCGCGGCTTTTTCTTTGTCCGGTACAAATATGATTTTTTCTTGATCATCTCCTACGGAGGTGTCGACATCCACAACAAACGGCTCTTGTCTCAAACGCGCTTCCAAAGCCTTTGCCGCGTCCTGCAACGCGGAATAAGCTGTGGCTTTTGCGCCGTAAATCTCCACGGTTATAGTTGAGATTACCGGCGGTCCCGGTGGCACTTCGACCAGCTTGATCCGCGCATGGGTGGCTTGCGCGATGGTCTCCAGATCTCGACGCAGGCGTAACATAATGGCATGGGACTGTTGTTTTCGGCGTTGTCGTTGGGCCAGCGTGACGCGAATATCTGCATAGTGTGCACCCCGGCGCAGGTAATAATGGCGAACCATGCCGTTGAAATCCATCGGCGACGCCACCCCCACAAATGCCGTACAGTCCATCACCTCCGGCACCGTGCGCAAATAGGCACCCAAAGCAGAAACAACGCCTTGTGTGCGCTCCAGTGTGGTTCCTTCGGGCATATCCACCACCACCTGAAACTCATTCTTGTTATCGTAAGGCAGCAGTTTGAGGGGTACCAGCCGTAAAGCCGGCAATACCATAGAGCCTAGAAACAGCAGCAAAACAGCCGCAAGAAATATTTTAGAGCGTCGCTGATTACGCAGAAGCGGCCTTAATAGCAAGGCGTATAGGCGATACAGTCCGGTTTTCGTGATCTGATATTCGGAGCGTTCTTTAGGCGGCTTGAGAAGCTTGAAAGCAAGCCATGGCGTCACCAAAAAAGCCACCACTGTGCTGGCGGTCACACTCACCGGCACATTAAACGCCATTGGTGCCATGTAAGGACCCATCATTCCGCTGATATAATGCAGCGGTGCAAAGGCCAGAATGATGGCAATGGTCGACATGATCAGCGCGCCGCGAATTTCCGATATTGCCAGAACAACACTGCGACGCCGCGGGTGTTGTCCGATCCGCAGGTACCGCTCAATATTGTCGACACCGGTGATCGGGTCGTCCACGAGCAAGCCCAAGGCCAGGATAAGCGCAAAAAGTGTAACCCGATTGATGGTGTAGCCTGCAAACAGATCAAGTACCAACGTGACGCCATAGCAAATCGGTACGGCCAGGCCCACAACCACCGCCGCTCGCCATCCCAGAAAAATCCCAATGAAGGTCACCACGGTAAGAACGGCCACAAGAAGACTGGAGACAAGATTGTTTATCTTATCGTTTGCCGTCTGGCCGTAGTTTCGGATGATTCGGTAGTTGACCTCAGGGGGGAAGATTTCACCTTTTAGTTTTGCAAAATAATCCTCCACCTCTTCAGCCACCCATACCGCATTGGTACCTTTCTTTTTGGCGATGGATATCGCCACCGCCGGATACACATCAGGGGATGCCTGTAATTGATTGCATGCCGGACCAAAGCCAATCCAGGTGTAACTGGTAGGCTCGGCAGGACCGTCGATGACATGCGCAACATCACCCAAATAGACCGGCACACCGTCGACGACATTGATCACCAGCTTGCTGAGAGCTTCAGCACTTTGAATAAAGTCGCCGGCTTCAACGATCAAATCTTTATCCAGGACTTGGACATCACCAGCGGGCAACAGCTTATTGGAAACATCGATTGCCCAGGCCACCTCCAAAGGAGCTGTGCGTCTTGCCGCAAGGGCTTTGGGGTCCAACTCAACCCGGATTTGCCGCGGTCGACCACCGCTAACCTCAATCCGGTTGGTGTTCTCAATGGATTGCAGATCGTGCTCTATTTCCTCCGCAAGCCTTCGCAACTCGTAGTCGCTGGTCAATTCTGGATTATCGCTCCATAGGACTGCGATGACAATCGGCACATCATCGATCTCGATGGGTTTGACCACCCAGGAATGAACCGCAGCCGGAATGCGATCGGTTTGAGAGTAGATTTTATTGTAGATTTTGACCAGAGATTCGACCCGATCTTCACCGACAAAAAAGCGGACCGTCACCACGCACCGCTCGGGTCGGGACATCGAGTAAACGTACTCGACGCCATCGATTTGATACAAAAGCTTTTCAAGCGGTGTCGCAATCTGACGCTCAACCTGCACGGCACTAAGACCGGGTGCAGATACCAACACATCCGCCAGGGGTACAACAATCTGGGGCTCTTCCTCGCGGGGTGTGATCATCAGGGCGACAACACCGCCTAGCAGTGCTACGATTAACAAGAGCAATGGCACGGGTCCTGCCATGGTGGCAGCGACCAGGCGCGACAATCCATCCGGTTTTTGTGATGCTGCTTCTGTCATTTTATGATGCAGGCGGTGAGATCTATCAAAAAGGACTTCGTCTTAAGATCACAAAATATGGCAAAAATGGGATTTTGTGTCAACATCGGATATATGGGCTTTTCTCAAATTCTGCGTTGTGGTATTCAAAAACAGACATGTCACTGAGTATTCCGGTCGAAAACATTCGTTAAATATTTCCTAAGGAGAACGGAGATGGGCAATAAAATTATTGAAGGGTCCTTTGTGGCGCTTATCACCCCATTCACAAACGACGGTAAGATCGACATTGAAGGATTCGGTGAACTCATAAATTTCCAGGCAAATCATGGCACGCGTGCACTGCTCATTATGGGTTCTACCGGGGAGGTGTCGCTGCTCACAAAAGAAGAGCGCCAGTTGATCATTTCCGAAACCATACCGTTTCGACCCGACAATATGCTTTTTTTCTACGGATGTACGGGCAATAATACTCAAGAAACGATCAATATGGTAAAGTATGCGGCAAAAGCAGGGGCAGACGGAGCGATTGTGACCGTCCCCTCATATATCGTTGTTCCGGTTGAATCCGCCCTGCAATATTTTCGCGAAGTTGCTGATGCAAGTCCAATTCCTATTGGTATTTACAACAATCCGGCCCGAGTCGGAACCGATCTTCCGGCGGATGTCATTTTGCATCTGGCCGACCATCCCAACATCGTCATCGACAAGGAAGCCACGGCCCGGCCCGGTCAAATCGCCACGATCCTGGCGGCCAAAAAGGAAATGTCGGTAATGTGCTGTGATTCACCCAATCTGGGACTGGTGCCGGCGGTAATGTCGCTCGGTGGCCATGGAACCGCAAATATGACCGGCAACATCATTCCGCATGAGATGGCCGTGATCTCCAAACCCTGGCGAACTATCGAAGATGCTATAAATTTTAAAGAGACCTATCTCAAAGTGCTGCCATTGATGCAATTCATGTACTCACGCGTCAATCCGGTTCCGGTCAAATCCTTGACCAAAGCGTTAGGCCTTCCGGCCGGCGATTTACGTAAACCCTATCAAAATTTGCAAGCACAAGAGTTGAGACGAGGCATTGAAATCGTCAAAGAGCTAGGCGTTGCGGAAAAATACAATTACCAAATTAACATCAATCACCTGACGCCTGTGGATCTATAAATAAGATCAAGTCCTTCAAAATCAAATATCTACATGGCTTGAGCTTGGTAATTTTATCATAAGGCGTCCTAAAGAAAACATCTGTTATCAGAAGTGTGAGGACGAAAATGGTGGGGTATTGATCAATTTGGTGAGATCTCAAGTGCGTCTTTTAATAATTTTTTGTTTCGCCGCTTGCTACTGTAAACCTTGCTTAGGAAATCGACACACTCATCACAAAAATTCAGGCCACGGCCATCAATAATTATTTTGACATACCCTCGATACCCAAATTTATTGAATTCTCCTCTGCTCATCGGACATAATGATCCATCTGGTGTCTGCCTGTAGGAAGCGTGATCGGTTAAACCGAAGTTGTGTCCCACTTCATGCAGCGATACTTTCAAAGTTCTATCGATAAATAATTCATAATGCTTATCTGAAGACATTTTTAATGGAATGAGCTTTTTGGTGGAAACTACCGCAACATCGTTTCTGGGGTTTTTGCCGCCTAAAATCGAATTATAAAATTCGTCTTCATCTTGAGTCCTTAGGTCCGCATCAGTGATGCCCAAGGTGTGTCCGCCGTACTCTTCATCAAGTATCATTGTCAATAACTGTGCATCAACGCTTTCGACAACAGGGGATTCATGATGAGACACATTAATTTCATTAATAAGACCGCGAAAGGATGCTAATATCCCTTCTCCAATCTTTTTAAGACTGCTGTAAGTAATATCGCTGCCGATGCGCACGACGTTTAATTTTGATACTTTTTTCAACATGTCTTAATCTATTATTAAGTTTGGAAAAAATCTAGAATTTGAAGCATTTATTTATATTTTATCAATATTTGCGCCCAAGAGCAAATCAAAACCAGAATCGTAATTTAGATGACACCGATAAGCCAGATCCGGCTCAAAAAAACAAAGGCGATTGAAAAAAATACGACTTCCAACCGCCTTTGCTGCGACAATATATTTTTAATTAAGCAACATCCTCAATTTTCATGTTAATCCCATAGGATGAATACCACACCTTAACAGTTGGGGCACATCTTAGGCCCTGTGCCCGGTGCTAAGTTGCTGGTAAAATCATGGGACGCACCTACAGAAAATGTTGACCTGAGCTTTTTGACCTTTGCCTGGCAAAGCGGGCATTTCACTTGGGCATCCGGGCTTATCACCAGCCTATCAAAATTATAGTTGCAATGCTCACAGTTATATTCGAAACTTGGCATAGGTTTTCCTCGCTTCTGTCCACAGCGTCACAATTAATTGCCTATCCGCCCTTTGAATCGCTGATTTTAGATGGTGCATAAAATGGAAGCCGTTTGGTTGGAAAACAATAAGCTGAGCTTTCGCAAAAATTTTCCCCAGCCGGAACCTTTGGAAGATGAAGCCCTGGTAAAGGTTCGTCAAGCAGGTATCTGCGGTACGGATCTGGAATTGGTGAAAGGCTATTATCCCTTTAACGGTATTCCCGGACACGAGTTTGTGGGCGAAATCGTCCACGCTCCTCTCCGGCCGCAACGCGAGGGAGAGCGGGTGGTGGGCGAAATCAACGTCAGTTGCGGAGCCTGTCCATCCTGTTTGGCCGAAAGACAGAATCATTGTGAAAAGCGCACGGTTTTGGGTATTAAAGATCGAAACGGTGCGTTTGCTGAATATGTATGTCTTCCTTTGGCCAATCTCATCACGCTTGCAGATGTTATTTCCGATGATGCCGCCGTTTTTGTCGAACCGCTGGCCGCAGCCCTTGAGATTCAGAACCAGATAAAAATAAACTGCGCTGATCGTGTGTTGGTCTTGGGGGCAGGCCGATTAGGCCAACTCATTTCCCAGAGTCTGGTACATACCGGATGTGAGCTCAACGTCGTAGCGCGCTATAAAAAACAGCAGAAGCTTTTGGACAAATGCAATATCCCATGGATCGATGAACGTAAAATTCCTATGGGTTATTTTGACCTGGTTGTCGAAGCCACGGGTTCTGCTGAGGGATTTTCCTTTGCACGTCATGCAGTGCGGCCCCGGGGGACGATCGTGTTGAAAAGTACTTACAAAGGCGATATTCAGGCAAACTTTTCATCTATTGTCGTTGATGAGATCACTATTGTGGGGTCGCGCTGTGGACCCTTTTCCGAAGCCCTGCATTTTATTGAAAAAAAATTGGTTGATCCGACAATGTTAATTGAAGGCCGCTATCCCTTAAGTGAGGTCTTGAAGGCAGTTGAGCAAGCTGCCCAGCCCGGCGCACTCAAAGTTATCCTACAAATCGCGAATTAGCCTAAAGCGCCGACGCAAACCGCTCCCCGACATTTAATGCGTGTTCTAATGCAAACTCAGCAGCCTTCACTTTCCCTGTGCGCTCAGAGTGAACCTTGCCGACCACGAGCTTTCCGCCATTTACCGCAATGTGAATGCTGTTAGAATCGATCTGCACAATCGTGCCCGGTTGTTCGGCTACGGGGTCTTGCAACAGTCGGGCTCCATACAAGCGGATTTTTTCTCCCTGCCGATGCGTATATGCCCCGGGCTGAGGATCACAGCCGCGCACTAAATTGTAAATCTCCTGAGCAGATTTTTTCCAGTCAATACCGGCTACCTGATCGTCACAGGGGGGCTCATAGGTTGCCTCATCCTCATTTTGACGGATTTTCGGGGCTTTGCCCGCTTTGATCAAATCTACGGATTCGATAATAGCATCAACCCCCATTGGAAACAGATGATTGAAGTAGAGCGATCCGGCCGTATCGTCCGGACCGATTTCGACCTCTCGTTGAAGCAGGATGGGCCCTGTATCAATCTCGGCATCCGGCCAGAAAATGCTGATACCCGTCTTGGTGTCCCCCATAATGATGGCCCAGTTGATCGCGCTGGCACCGCGGTGACGTGGAAGAAATGAAGGATGATAACAGATGGTATCAAGGGTGGGCAATTCTAAATATGGTAAAGGGATAATGCAGGTAACAAAGGCTAAAATAGCCAGATCCGGTTTAAGGTCTTTGTAAGCTGCAAAGACCTGATCCGCTTTGTAGGTACTCGGTTGAAAAACCGCTATTTTTTTATCGAGCGCTGCGCGCTTGAGTGGGTCCAACGGGCCCTGGGGTCTATCGGGCGGGGTGTAGACGGCTACAACCTGCTCGTCTTTTTCCAATAGGCCCTCCAATACCTTGGCGCCAAATGGCGCCTGACCAATTAATATGATACGCATCATGCGCCTCCATCATGGATAACGTAATTAATTCATTCGAGAAAACCGTGCAAATTACTTAAGTTGAATAAAACTTCTAGACGTCAAACCAATTTTGTGGTCCCCACCGCAATCCGTGTTATAGCGACTTTTCCTTCATCAAAACAGACGGCAACATCGGTCCCGGAATCCCGCGGACGTTCATGAATGCTGCCATTATAGGTATATTCGTCTCCCTTTTTCTCATATTTATATCTATAAGGGTTTCCACTCAGCTAACTGGTTTAGCATTTTACAGTATGCCTTTTGCCCCAACTCAAAACTGCTGAGCCGGAAAAACTCATTGGGGGCATGCGCGTTTTCATCATTTAGCCCGAAGGCAAAATTTACCGTGTATGCATCCAGGGCTTTCAACAGAATGCCGCAAACCGGAATACTGCCACCCATCCTGGCATAATAAGGTTCTTTAGCGAATAGCTCTTTGTGAACGGCTCGCGCCGCTTGATTTCCCGGATGATCATGAGGAATCAGGTAAGGGTCAGCCACACCGGGTATTTGGCTGACCGTGACGTTCACGGTTTTCGGCGCATGGGTTTTGATATGCTCGCAAATCAATTGAAAAATTTTATCCGGATCCTGATCAGGTACCAACCGACAGCTTACCTTTGCATGGGCTTTGCTCGGTATGACGGTTTTGTTCCCGTCTCCTTGATATCCGCCCCAGATACCGTTGACTTCCAAAGTGGGACGTGTCCACGCGCGCTCATAAGTCGAATAACCTGGTTCACCAAATAACGCGTCTACGCCGAGTTCTTTTTTGTACTCCAATTCATTATAGGGAATCGCCCTAATGTGAGATCTTTCAAGATCAGAGAGTGAGCGCACATCTTCGTAAAATCCTTCCACCGATACTTTTCCATCCGGACTGTGCATCGATTCAATTAATCGCACCACGGCATGAATCGGATTCATGAAGGTGCCGCCATAGGTGCCGGAATGCACATCGCCCTTTGCTCCCTGCACGTCAATCTGCAACGCGCAAATCCCCCTGAGTCCAATGTGCAGGGCGGGCTGATCTTCTTTCCACTGCCCACCGTCTGCACTGAGAATCAGATCACAGGACAATAGATCCGTTTGAGAAGCAATGAGCTTGGCCAACTGCGGGCTGCCGATCTCTTCTTGTCCTTCGAAGAAAAATTTGACGTTCACCGGCAGGACTCCTTGGGTTTTTAATAATGCCTCAACGGCCAGAATCGGAATCAACATATTGCCCTTGTCGTCGGTGGCACCTCGTGCATAAACACGGTTTTCTTTGACCACAGGCTCAAACGGCGGATCCGACCAAAGTTCAATGGGATCCACCGGCTGGGTGTCAAAATGCCCGTAGATTAAAATGGACGGTTTGCCATTGGCATGCATCCACTGCCCATAAACGACCGGGTGACCGCCTGTCGATAAAATTTGGACATCTTCGATGCCCGCTTGCTGCAATCGCGCCGAAACCCATTCAGCGGCGCGCTGAACGTCATTTTTATGCTCCGGCTGACTGGATATACTCGGTATACGAAGAAATTCGAAGAGTTGCTCAAGGAATTGAACGCTGTTCTCTTGCAAATACGATTCCCAGGAAGCCATTTGTTCGATCTCCTTTCTATTATGATGGTGAAGCTGATGCGCTATTGAACGCCAATCGGAAACAGATTTCAAGCATAAATTTTGAAAATATAAACAAACGCTTTTGCATATCTTTCATATCATCCTCACCTTTCTTCCCTTGAAGTCTGAATCATTTTGGTTATCTTAATTATTAATTATCAATGATACAGACTCATTTTTTTGATTTTTACTGCTCATTTGAAAGGAGGTCATTATGGCGGTTAAGGTTTTTATCAAACGACACGTTAAAGAAGGTAAAGTTGACGACGCTTATAGACTTTTAAATAAATTACGCAGTGAAGCCATGAATCAGCCCGGCTATATTTCAGGAGAAACTCTGGTGAATCATTATGATTACCGGAGTATAACCGTTATTTCCACGTGGCAAAGTGTTGAGGATTGGATCAGCTGGGAGGAAAGCGAGAACCGCGCAGCAAACGAATCGGAATTGGAAAATTTGCTGGAGGAGCCCGCCAAATTTGAGATATATGATTTAGGTTTATCACCCAAGCAGTAAGTTGACAAAACATGGCAAATTGCTCGCAAACAAAAAACAGACGATATTCATATTTCCCTTTTCATCATTCGCCGAATTGCATTTCAATGGGATTTTGAAACGATTCTATCCGAAGGTTTTAATCAAATGCGCTAAAGCCAGTTTTTCCAGTGTGGCCTCCTGTGGTTCACCGCTAACCGGATCCCAACCCATCGACTGAAAAAATTCACGCGTCAGGCTGTCGACGTCAACAGTTATGCCGCTCAAAGGACCTTCCGCCATAGGCGGCCGGCCTGACATGCGCCCAGGCATTTTTGCATCAACAGACTGAATGCCTTCGCGGATATTGAAACACTGACGCAAAGTCTGGATGCGTGCGCCGGAGTTTAAGGCCTCCGTTAAATCGACATCCAACCCGGTGACGGCGTTGAAAAACTCAATCAAAGGGTAATTACCGAAAAAAATCATAGGCATCAGACAGATGCCGGCGCAATTTCCCACTTGCAGGTAACTGGAAAGCCTGGCACTCAAAGGTCCTTTACCGGTGTATGCATAGCGTTCATAGCCTTCAAACCTTAATTCCGGATAGGGTGCGGCTGCGCCGTCGCCGGCATCGATCCGGGCCATCGGTGCCGCGGTGTGACGACCAGGGGTCGGATCACTAACATAACCAACGCCTCTGCCGGGCAACAGCAACGGACTGTGCAATCCGGGTTCCTGTCCGCCGACATGAATCGCACATGCTTCGGACCCATTTCCGATTTTTTCAGCGGCAATCTTAACCCCGTCGGCAAGAATATCTCCAAAACCCTCGCGCACAATGATCTTTTCCAGCATGGCAATCATGGCCTCTGCATTGCCCCAGATCAATGCAATACCGTCGGTATCGGATTCGGTAATAATGCCCTTTTCAAAGCACTCCATGGCAAAGGCCAGAACCGTGCCGGCGGATATGGTATCCAGGCCACTTCGATTGCACATATCATGTAATTTAATAATAGACTCAAAATCATCATTCATACACATCGGGCCGAAAGCGCCGATGGTTTCATATTCGGGCTTATGCACTTCGCCTACGGGGTATTTGCCTTCGACAACATTGAAAATCCCGCCGCAGGCTATCGGACAATTCGCACAACCATATTTGCGGGTTTGGTACTGAATAATGCTATCCGCATCGGCAATTTTTTTCAGATGCGGAAATGCTTGTTCTCCGGTCAGCTGCCAGTTTTTGATCGGAGTTGCGCCGGCGGCCACCAGGCCTGCCGTAAATCCGCAGGTTCCGTGTTTCATCAAGGCATCCGGCATTCCCGGCATTTCTCGCATTTCCTTTAAAAACGCTTTGCGCACCGCATCAAGCTTGGTTTTATCAGCCACAGCCACCTTGCCGGTCCCGCGAACCGCCACCGCTTTGAGCTTTTTGGCCCCCATAACCGCCCCCACACCCGAACGCGCAGCAATTCGACCTCGATCGTTAACGATTCCGGTGATTAATGATAACCGCTCCGATGCGGGTCCAATAGTGGCAACTCTCATCTTAGCTTCATTCAATTCTTTTTGGATCGACAATTCAGTTTCAACGGTATCTTTGCCCCACAGATGGGAAGCATCACGTATTTCAATGGTGTCGTCATTAATAATCACCCATTTCGGCACTGCCGCCATGCCGGAAATAAAAATTGCATCCCAACCTGCTGCTTTCAATTCACTGCCAAAATAACCGCCTGAATTGGCATCTCCCCAACCACCGGTCAGCGGTGATTTGCAGACCGCCATATAACGACCGCTGGCAGGCGTTTTGGTCCCTGTTAATGTTCCCGCGGTAAAGCCTAAGATGTTTTCGGGACCCAAAGGATCGACACCTTTTTTCTGATGTTCAAACAGAATGCGCACACCAAGGCCGTAACCGCCTATATAATCGCGAATCAGTGCCTCATCGAGCGCCTGCCTTCTGATTTCTCCGGTGCTTAAATCAACAAATCCGATCTTTCCCATATAACCGTCGACCATTGAATGCCTCCTTTTCCGAGATTTTATATTTTATGTATATGTTTATTGCTTCTTTGACAAGTTGTAATTAGCAGAATTGGATAGACTTAAAATTATTGGGGTACACCATCTGCATATCTCAAATTTTCCCAAAGTTGAGAATATCTCGATACCCGATCTTGACATCACTTTGAGATAATGGCAACCTGACGCAATTTTTGCATCAGAAACATTATGCTGTTGAACTAAAGTGGAGATAAATTAGGAGTCAAACATGAATACAGTTGGAATTATTGGTGGAATCGGACCTGAATCTACAATTACAGCATTAGTTTGGGGAATCTTAACCTCTTTTTGGCTGGTTTTGGGGTGATAATAACATGATCCGATTTTATTTAGAACCGAGAACTGTAATAGATTGGAAGGATTTCATAAATTCAAAGCCAAATTTTTCGATTGCCCTTGATGGCTATGTTAAAGGACCCCCAAGATTTTCAATTCAGGGACCTTATGCCAATTTCAATCATCATGAGGGTGTCCCCCGCATTGCTACTCGCAGCACATGCGCCCAGGTATATTTTTATATTTGTCTTGGACTGCTTGATACATTTCAAAAACAAAGTGAGCCACATGCTCAAGTCTACATCAATGACGTCGATCAGGATGTTTGCCTATCTTGCTGGCTGTTAAAAAATTCCGATAAACTGATGGGGTTAAGATTTGAGAACCTTTTATTCCAATTAATATTATTTGAAGATATTCTGGATGCGTCAGCTGGTGCCTATCCGATAAATCCTAACGGTCCAAGAATTCGTGAGCAAGCATGGATATATGAGCCCTATACGAAAGCGCGAGTTGATGGAAGCATATACCACATGTCGAAAAATGAAATGGAAGATATCCTCTGGTCTGTGTGCGACAGAATTGATTCGGCAATTAGTGGGCAAAGCGAAGAAGTTGAATTGGATACAAGGTTTGAGACAATTGGTGGCGGACCCGGATGGCAGCTTATTGTTGAAAAGGGCCCTTACGCGCGCACGAAACTATTCTCTGAAAGGATAAAGGCATATGTCGCACTGATTGAAAGCAGTGAAGATACTTACTCTTATACAATTGGTAAAATGTCACCTTTTATCAAGTTTCCTGTTGAACGAATTTATCAAGCTTTGAATAAAACTGAAGGTATAACATCACAGGAAGATTGCTGGGGTGGAAGCACTATCATTGGCGGCTCACCAAGAAAAACCGGCAGTCGTCTATCCCCTGAAAAATTAGAAAAAGTGATCAATGACTGTATTAAATTTGAAGAGAATTGATAAATGAACAAAGAGAAGCTACTGTCAAATATCAGAGGAGACCTCTCCGGCGCTATATCTGCTGCCATCATCTCCATACCGCTCTCCATCGGATACGGCATTATTGTTTATGGTCCTCTTGGAGTTGAATTTCTCCCGTTTGCAGCATTGTTAGGAATTTACGCTTGTCTCTTTGGGGGTATTTTTGCTTCACTAATTGGAGGAACTGATATACAAATTACCGCCCCGAAGGCTCCTCTATCTCTTATACTTGCTGCTTTTGTTGCTCCCTTGGCTTTGAATTTGCAGATCCCGGATGTTGCCTCAAAGCATATCCTCATTATTGGTTTGGCATCCCTATGTGTTTTAACGGGGGGCATCATCCAGTTCTTCTTCGGTATGTTACGTTTGGGGAATCTTATCAAATATGTTCCCTATCCGGTTGTTTCGGGATTCATGAACGGAATTGCTTTTATTCTTATTTATGAACAGATTACTCCGCTAATTGGAGCAAGCACCCACGTCTCATTACTTGAAGTTTTGTACAATCCTATAGTTGTCCAACCATTCACGTTTATTATAGGGCTTACAACAATCATAGTGATTTTTTTCTCTAAGCGATTTATTAAAGCGGTACCGGCTTCGCTAATAGGACTTGTGACCGGAACATCTATATTCTATGCATTTAAAATAATCGGAGGCGTTTCTGCATTAGGTCCTGTCATTGGCAATTTTTATCTTCAATGGCCCAAACCCGATATTTTACCAAAAACTTTTTTATTACTTGAAAATATCGACATAGTTAATCTTTTTCCTCGTATACTAATTACAGGATTTGTTCTTGGGTCAATCGGTTCTCTCGAATCTTTACTGAGTTCTGTAGCTGCGGATAATATTGCAGGTACTCGACACAAAAGTAACAGAGAACTCATTGGCCAAGGCATCGGAAATATCATGAACTCCCTTTTCTCTGCCCTACCCTCCGCAGGATCAGAACTCCATAACATATCAAATTACAGAGCAGGGGGAAGAACACGCTTATCAAGTTTGGTTTGAGGGCTTTCAATCCTTTTAATTGTAATGACTTTGGGATCAGTAATTGGAAAGATTCCTTTAGCAGTTATTGCCGGAATAATAATATCTGTTGGCTTCGGATTGTTTGATAAATGGACGATAGATCTATTTCGAAATCTGTTGCAAACTCACGAACAGCAAAAAAGAATCCTCGCTAATCTTGCCGTTACGATTGCTGTAGCGGTTATCACGGTGTGCGTTAATCTTATTGTTGCAGTTTTAATAGGTATCGCAATAGCATCTGGATTATTCGTTGCGAGAATGGGGAGATCCATAATTAAAAGAAAATATTTTGGCGATCAGATACATTCTAAAAAGGTTCGTACCATTAAAAACAGTACTTTACTGCAGGAAAGAGGTAAAGGGATCATTGTTTATGAACTCCGGGGTCCGCTATTTTTCGGCTCTGCCGATAACCTTGTGCGGGAAATTGAGAGCGTAATGAATCAGTGCACCTATTGCATAATTGACATGAAGCGAGTCAATGAGATTGACAGCACGGGTGCTAAAATTTTAGGTCAGATCAGTAAAAAAGTAAATGAATCTGGCAAATATCTTCTGATCAGTTACCTGAGGGATGACCCTTCATTATCAGATTTCCTCAAAGCGATGGGCGTATATAAAATACTAGATGAAAACTGTTTTTTCCCGGATACAGATGCTGCTCTTGAATGGGCAGAGGATAACGTGCTCACTCAATCTATTGAACTCGCAGGAATATCTGGCGGAATTCAACTTGAGCAGATGGACATTCTCAAAGATTTCAGCCAAGAAGAAATCCAGGCTTTAAAACAAAAGTTGACTCGCAAGACCTTCAAAAAAGGAGAAATAATTTTAAAAGAAGGGGATATAGATAGGAATTTATTTTTCCTGACAAGAGGATCTGTGAGTGTCAGGATTCACCTTCCAGAAAGTGATCGCTATAAACGTCTTATCACTTATAGCCCAGGAGTAATGTTTGGGGAAATGGCTTTTTTAGACGGGAGTCCTCGGTCCGCAGATGTCTGGTCGGATGAAGACTCAGAAACATACCTGTTATCTGCTGATGATTATCATGTTTTGCAGGATGAAACCAGGGAAATTGCTGTCAAACTGATTCGAAATATCGCCTTGGAAATGAGTAATCGCCTGCGTATAAGAACAAACGAAGTCAGAGTTCTGGAAGAGGGTTAGATTTGAGTTTCGATTAGTTAAGTTTGCGTCAAAAATATTCCAATGAATTTGAAATGAGATTATCTAACCCTATATATTGGAGTTTAGTTAAATTAGGCTTGACACCGTGTCGTTTCTGTCCATCTTTCCAATAAAATCCTATTGTTATTCCAATTTTTTCTTAAGTATTTCCCCTAAGATACCGATAAAAAATAAGAACATTAATCCTTTGAGATTGAAACTGAAATTGTTCGATTTCACCAATTTAATTAATTTTATCAGAAATATCTGATGAAGGTTAACTTAAGATGGTAATTAAAATACTAGTTGTTGAAGATGATGTTCTTGTTTCAAAATTACTAGTTGATTTTCTTATCAAGTCTGGTTTTAAAACTAAAAGTGCCAAAAGTGCCGAAGAGGCTGAAGAAATTTTAAAAAATGAAGAAATAAACACAGTAATAACAGATATAAAATTACCGGGCACAGATGGCATAAAATTTACCAAAAATATTAAAAAAAAATATGATCTTGATGTTATAGCTATGACTGGCTACAGTTCTGAATATTCTTATGAAGATGCCATCAAAAATGGTGCAAGTGATCTGCTTTTTAAGCCGGTTAAATTAAACGAATTAGTTTTAAGAATTAACAGAGTTATAAAAGAGCGATCGCTATTAGATGAGCGTGATAAAATGATTAAGGAACTGAAGAGATTAACAATAGAAGACTCATTGACCGGCCTATATAATTCAAGGCATTTTTTCGACCAACTTGATAAGGAGATTAAAAGATCAGATCGTTATTTACATCCAATTTCCTTGATGTTTATCGATATTGATAATTTTAAAGGAATTAATGACACTTATGGCCACATGATTGGGGATAAAATTTTATCGCTAATCGCAAAAAGGATAAAAGCCTGTCTCAGATCGCACGATACCGCTTATCGATTTGCAGGAGATGAATTTACGATAATATTACCAGAAACATCCTCTAGTGAAGCTAAATTTGTAGCAGATAGAATATTAGCTAAATTTGCTCATGAAACCTTTGTGATCAATGAAAAAGAAATATCAGAAATTACCTTAAGCGTTGGTATCGCTGAATATCAAATGAATGAGGGAAATCAACAATTTGTGCATCGTGCCGATGTAACAATGTATGAAGCTAAACGGCGCGAGGGCAATAGCGTGATTATCTCACCGGAGGTGAAAGAGTTACCGATCACCGTTATGCCACAACATTCTTAGGTGCTAAAACTGGTGGTATCCAACTTACATGTAAAATTAGCTGACCATCAAAACCTCATCCTGTAAACTAATCATAAGGCGAGTAACCTTGTGGCTTTCTGATGTTGATCTTGCATTTCGAAATTGGCTCAAATTAGCCCATAAATTCCTTGTTTTTCCCCCATTTTGCGCTTAAAATCAAACCGAATTTGATAATTTCAGACCATTTTCGACGGCCTTTTTTCTCAATTTTGGGCCCTGATTTTTCTCAGCGCTTAACAATGATCAGGCGTTTTGAAACCAGTTCTAAATACTAAAAACCCGAAAATAAGACCCGCTTTATAATTGGGGTCACTTCAAGGAGCAACCATGAAATCTGCTATTATTTTTGTTCTGATTCTTTTACCCGTTTTAGTCATAGCCGGAACCATGCGGGAAACCGAAGAGTTAGTGCTATTTGCCGACGGCATCGATACATTCGCAGCAAATTGCGGGGCCGGATCTCTAAACCTTCATGGTGCTGTCGATCGCAACGAGATTAAAGTGACCGCTCAAATTGAAGTGGAGGACATTGAAGCAAATGATTTTCAGGAATTTGTTCAAAAGAACATACGATTAAAATTGGAAAAACAGGGCAAAAAAGCCATATTGCAAAGTGATATTGAACCGTCAGCCATAGTTGCGCCGGAAGCGCGGATCAACCTGACGATTGAGATTCCCAAGACAATAAATGTAAAAATTAATGATGGGTCGGGTTCCATTATCGTTGATGAACTAAAGGGCACGTTGAAAATTGTTGATGACACCGGAAGCATTAAAATAAAAAATATAATTGGCGAAGTATTTGTCGATGACAGCTCCGGGAGTATTGATATCGAGGATATCAAGGGCAATGTATTTATAAAAGACGGCTCCGGAAGCATTAACGTCGAATTTGTTACAGGAGATTTGCAAATAAAAGACGGGTCGGGGAGCATGACCATAGAGGATATCGACGGCAATGTAACCGTAGCCGATGACTCCGGGAGTATCGACATCCATGATGTGAAAAAGAACGTTTTCATTAGACAAGCCGGCAGCGGCGAACTGAATATTGAGGGCGTGAAGGGGAAGGTCACGATTCGTGAATAGAAAAAAAAGGTTGGCCCGTTGAGCGGGTTCACCCGTTCGTCCGCTATATATTGATCTATTGGAGATAAGGTTATAATATACATTTTTATACCAATAACGATTACATAGCAGAAACCGAGAGATGACATATAACTTTGATCCGGACCGATGGTATGAAAATGAACTGGCGGTGCTGAAAGCCCGTTTAAAAGCGGGTGAATTGAGTGCTCAGGAATATGAAGAGGCCGTCAATGATCTCGACCGGCGACATGATGAGATGTTGAAACGCTTAGACGGAACCTTCCAAATTCCAAAATAATAATTAGAAAAAAATTGGAGGAGGACAATACATGTATAAAGTCAGCGTGATGTATCCAAATCAAGAAGAGGCCAAATTCGATTTCGAATATTACCGCACCACCCATATGCAACTGGTAGAGAAACATCTGAAATCCTTCGGTCTGATCAAAACCGGCGTCGACAAGGGCATTTCGGGCGGCGGCGATCAGCGGGCACCCTATATTTGCATCGGCCATCTCTATTTTGAAACCCAAGAGGGCTACGATAAAGGAATCGCCGAAGTCGGCTCTATATTGCGGGCAGATATTTCCAATTTCACCAATTTGACTCCAATTCGACAGATTAGTGAAGTATTGGATTAGCTGTCTTTACCTATACTTGATTTGACAAAGCAGTAAAACTCATGAAAAAAATTCAACAATCAAATCAAGCCTCGAAATATGAATATTACGGCCGAATATTATACGGCAATTATAGTGCCCCACTTAAAAGCTATGTAGCAGATTGTATCAATCGATTTCGAGCGTTTGATGAAATTGGAAACCCGTCTATTCCTTATATTTCGGCATGGGAGGGGAGTCAACATACGATTTGGTATGAATTTGTTGGCATGCGCTTTTTAGGGCTTATGGGATGTGACTATTTAAATGCCCCCGATTTTTTAAAAAAGAGTGTAGTTGAGCGTCATGTTTACAGCAGCAATGATTTCAATAAAGGCATTAATCAACAAATATTTAAAAGCAAGGACATGAAAAAACATAGAACCGGATTGAGAAAGGAGGCTAAAAATACCGGATTTGTCGAAGCAGTGTATAAAATTTCGATTAAGGATGAAAAAACAATTTGGCTGAAAGATCAAGCAACCATAAAGTCATTTAAATCTGATAGGATTCATGTTTCTCTTGGGAATCTAACTATCGTAACCAAAGAGATGGAGGCAGAAGAACAGCTCAAACAAACCCAAAAGGCATTGAAAGAAAGTGAGAATAAATTTCGAGAACAGGCTATCCATGACAATTTAACTGGTCTTTACAACACAAGATACCTATATAAAGCCCTGTCTGAAATGATTGAGAAAAGCTCCTCCGCAGGCCAAGCATTTTCTTTAATATTCATGGATATCGATAATTTTAAGCGTGTAGTTGATACACATGGGCACCTTAACGCCAGTCATGCTCTTCAAGAGATTGCGAATACGATTAAAAGCACTCTTGAGCCTCCGGCATACGGAGTAGCCTACGGTGGAGATGAGTTCATAGTCGTCTTACCTGATCTTAATAAGCATCAGGCTATGGATATGGCCGAAACAATCCGATCACGAATTAAAGAGACCACTTACCTTCAAAACCTCGGGCTAAAAGTTCATATCAGTGCAAGTTTGGGCGTCTCAACTTATCCCTATGATGCCGCCACTCTCTCTGATCTCTTGGCCTTGGCAGATCAAGCTATGTTTAGTGTTAAGGAAAAAGGGAAGGATTCAGTTTGTGGTATTTCCCATAAGACCACAAGAGGTGGGGACACAAGTGAAAACCTTTTTTCTTATGATTGCCAGAGATGATATGATTTTTCAATTTTTTTTTGAAAATTTGGACCTAAATTGGAACCGATAATTTTGTGGATTACACATAATAAATATCACTCTCTCACGCAGCCGGCGGCAAATAGACGGAGAAGGTAGTGGACGGTGATTGATGACACCCCTTGCCTTTCTGGCAAAAGGAGCATGCACTGATTTTGCCGGGGCATGTATCACTGTCTTTCGGAATAAAAGGGCAGCGTTTTGAATTCAGCTCGATTTTAAAATTGTAGCGTTCAGAAAAAATCTTCATCCGTAACAAATCCACCCCGCGACCTCCGGCATTGAAATCAAAAGGTCGTTTGCTGGAATAATCCAACGTTTCCTGGGTGGCATAAAAGCCTTCAAATATCCGACTTTGGTTCTCCTCGGTAATTCCAACACCAAAGTCCCGTACCACCAGAACTGCTGCCTCACCTTTTTGTTGGACATAAATTTCAATCTTTCCCTCATCCGGTGTATTCTCCATGGCGTTTCTGACCAATCCATCAACTACTTTGCGAAGTGGCTCAGAAGGTATGCATATCGCCGGGGCGGGGGAGAAACGGGTTATAACCTCAACATCTCGGTGTGCAAATGACGGTTTAAGGAACGCCAATCGCTGCTTAACAAAAGATTCTAAATGAATCTTTTCGGTAACCAAATCCTTTGAACCAAAGGTGTCCGCAATGCGTTTGCGGATACGCGCAATGACAGGGCCTTCTCCTGTTTCTTCGGCAACAAGCGCCTCCAATTCATCGGCGCACTGATCAACCAGCCGCGATAAAATATCATAGGTCTGAAAAGTTCTCTCTTGCATAATGTCATCGACGCGATACTGCATCTCCAGTAACCGATCCAGATTCCGGCGGGCTCTTGCCAAAGTGGGCTCCCAGGTGTCTTCCGGAAGATCATCTAATCTTCTTTCCAGCGCGACCAAGGATGAATCGAGAACCGCAATGGGTGTTCTGAGTTCATGAGACAAAAGATTGATGACCTTGTCTTTAGCTCGATTTAAACTTGAAACCTCCATATAGGCCCGTTTGACCTCTTCAGCAAATCTGGCATTTTCAATGGAAAGGACAACAGTGCCTGCCAACATGCTTAATAATTCGGAATCTGCCTGGTCAAAATCGCCTTCCTTTTTATTGATGGCACATAACACCCCGATAACCCTGTCTTGGCTCCGCAGGGGCACCAAGAGGAGATTTCTGGTCTGATACCCCAGCCGTCGGTCTCTTTGGATATGTATTTCGGAGTCTTCAGAGATCTCATTGATAATCATTGGTTTGCCGGTTTTAATCACCTGCCCCGCCACCAGCTCTTCCAAACCGAAACGAAATTCTTTTACTCTCTCTTCGGTAGCCGTGTCATCGTAGGCCACACCCATAAAAAAGAGTTTCTGATGCTGTTCATCCAGCAAAATCGCAACCCCACCTTCTGTGCCGACAAGCTCTTTGATTACGCTGCTCACATAATCAAACAACTCATACAGTTCAAAATATTCCGGCAGGGCCATGCTGATTCGCAGCATGGCTTCGTTGTTTCTGGCGATGCGTTTCTCCCGGGTGATATCTCTGATAATCACCAATTCAGCGGTCGGCTCACCTTTGGAATCGGAAATAACCGAAGCCTTCATGACGACATCCAAAACCCGCCCATCTTTGGTAAGACGTTTGGTTTCGTGGCGCAGTATGACTTTTTCCTCAAAAAGTTTTCTGATGTTCTCACTGATTTCCTTCTCCAATCCCACTGGAACGTATGGTATCCGTTTGCCTTTCAATTCTGCGAAGGTCCAACCAAAGGTTTCCGTAAACGCCGGATTCAGGTAGGTGACGAAACCATCTAGGGAAAATACGACAATCGAATACGGTGCAAAGTCAAGCAAAGTGCGAAAGCGTCTTTCGGATTTTATGAGGGCATCCTCTGCCCGCTTGCGCTCGGTGGTATCTTGAAGCGTCTCTACGGCGCCAAAGATGTTTCCCTCCGGATCCTTTAAGGGTGCCGCCGTAAAAAAGAGCCATTTTCCGTTATCCCCTAGATCGGGGAAAAAGTCTTCCGCCTCATATGCACCTTCTTTGACGGGCGAGGTATGATATTTGCCCTTGTAATATTTGGCGATAACTTTCTCAGGTACATTATCGACAATAAAATCAGCCATGACAGGTCTTGCGGCAGAATAAAACGCCTCCCATTGCTTCTTTGTGCCGATAATCTCATCTGCCGAAATCCCGGTCAGATTCTCCATGGCTCTATTGTAATGGCTGATTTTGTGGCTATTATCTATCACGAAGGTCGGTATGGGGATGCTGTCGATAATTTGAGAAAGTCTCTCCTGATCCCGCCGTAAGGCTGCCTCGCGTTTCTTGTGTCTTTCAATCTGACTTTGCAATGATTTAACCTTTTTTTCCAACTCTTCATAGGCCGATTTTTTGGTCATCAGCACATCCTCCTCTATGCCTCAAAGAGTTCAAGCATCTAACTTAGACGGTTATTAGGCGCTTATCTTTAAATAGATCAATATTCTATGATTCAATGCATTCGCATGTCAAATAAATATCCAGTATTTCTCGCTATTGACTTCAACAAAAATGAGATGTAAAAAAATACTACCGAATAACGAGAAAATCGTCCAAATCACGATGGCAAATGAAAATTGGCAAACCAAAACTAACGATTGACGCAAGAAAAAAGTTTATCGTACGCTGTTAAAATCAAAACATACGGGCTGACCTTCACAAAGAGATAGCTATGAACTAAACACCAAAACCCCATTTCTCATTAAGTGAGATGGGGTTTGATGTTTTGAGATGAACCAAACCGGTGGTTGGTGGATTCACACGATTGGCATGGAGAATTCCAATGAAAAATTTACCCATTAAGATGCGTATAAAAAATAATCTGGGGTTATTTTTCGTCATAACTATCCTATTCACAGGTGACGTGGATGGTGGCGAAAAAAAACAGTTGGAATTAGCGTTCAAGCTGGTTGAACACACACATATGTCTAAGATGTATATCGAGCTCGCCGAAGTATTTATGGAGCCATATTTTGAGCGCTATGATCCTGCTCCTGAAGAGCAAACTGTTATCAATCCATTAAAAAAAATATTTAAGGAGGAAGTTCGTCTGGGAGAAGAAGAGCTGAAATGGATGCTTGCAGGAATTTATGCCAGACATTTTAGCGAAAATGAACTGCGCGAAATATTGGATTTTTTCTCTTCACCAACAGGCACCGCCTGGCTAGATAAGAGACTCGTTATCCAAACCGAAGGTGAGCAAATTGGACTTGAATGGGGCAAACTTTTGACCCAACGCGTAATGAAAAAAATTGAAGCAAAAAAGGACGAAAAGCAGTGATATTTTTTTAAAAAAAGATGAATGCTTGATTAAAGAATCCTAGCCCAGAGGACCAGGTTTTCAATGTTAGAATATAATTTAGTCCTTGCCGAGGTACTGACCTTCATAGTCCAAGGTACTGAAAGGCTCCTCATCTGACAATATCTTCGCATCAACAACTTCACCGCAAAAAAGTGTGTGATTACCCGGTTTGCAGGAAGCCTTGACTTTACATTCCAGATAGGCAACACATTCCTTCAAAATCGGACAGCCCGTTGTGCCTTTTCCCCATTGCAGAGAAGAAAATTTGTCTTTTTGATCAGTCCCCTTAAATCGGGATAGATAGTCCGCTTGTTTTTTCGTCAGAATATGCAGGGCTAAAAGCCCGCTTTGCTCAATGAGATAATGCGAATACCGCTTGGGATGAATGGCAACCATGATCAACGGCGGATCATAGGAGACCTGGGAAACCCAGCTGGCAATCATCCCATTGATCTCATCTTCATAAAAGGTGGTGAGAACATATATGCCGTGAGTCATTTTTCCCAGAGCCTGTATCCATATCTTTTCCATATGCCACCTACCTTTCAAAGAATAGACCGCCATTTTCTATCATTGATAAAAGCTCATTCCTCGCCGTTGTCAGCCTCTGTTTCTAAGTTAGCTATTAATTTCAGAGTCTACTATCAAAATTCGTTTTGCCATTCAAACATTTCTTCATCGTCAGGCAACTATAGACAAAGGTTAAAATCCATATCGGTAAAACCCTAATTGAGCGAAAGCTCAATTAGTGGCTGTCTTTTTATTTGACGCTGCCATGAAGAACCTGATATTTAAAAAACGATACACAAGTCAAATTCGCCACCGCAATTTCCATGAACCCACAAAATAGGAGACATAATAACCCAAAACCTGCTGCAACTGTTATCCTCACTCGTGAAGATGCAGGTGAACTCCAAGTCTATCTTCTCAAAAGAAGTGCGACGAGTGGGTTTATGGCGGGAAACTATGTATTTCCCGGCGGGATGGTGGATGCTGAAGACCGCAATTTCCAGTTATGGAAAAATTGTGTAGACTTGGATCGAGATGAGATTGCTCGGCATCTGGGCGGAATGCTCAGTACGGAAGATGCGTTGGCCTTCAGCGTTGCGGCAATTCGTGAGACATTTGAAGAAGCCGGTGTATTCTTAGCCCGCCGACAAGAACCGAGCGTCGAAAATCTTGAGCGAATCTGCAAGCTGCGTTTAGATTTAAATCTTCCGAAAAATTGGCTTAAAGCGCTTGCCTTATCCGACAGATGGATATTGGCAATATCTGAACTATATCGATGGTCCCATTGGGTTACCCCTGAACAAATGCGTCGGCGATTTGATACCCGGTTTTTTCTGGCAACAATGCCAATTGATCAGGTTTGCCAACCAGACACCCGGGAAACCACGCACGGACTCTGGATTAGCCCGCAAGAAGGCTTGGCCGGCAATCTGTCCGGAGATATTCCCTTGAGTCCGCCAACGCTGATTACCCTGCATTCGCTTCTAAAATACCGCAATCTTAAAGGTCTGATAAAGGAGGCGAAAATAAAGCAATGGGGAAAACCGCTTCTTCCGCGTCTAATTCCGCTTCATATGGGCGCTGTAATTGTCGAACCGTGGGATGCGATGTTTAATCAAAAAGATATCCAATTTAACAACGATGAACTTGCGAACAAGGTTTTACCTGTTGGGGAATCATTTTCACGGATCTGGTATAACGACGGCATATGGAGGCCTGTGAAAAGTTGAAAAAAGAGACCCTTGAACAAATGAAAATAGATGACATAACCCAACAAGTTCTTCATAATTGCCAAATTTCAGACGCGCGACATGCCGGACTCTATTCGGTCTGTGGCTTGGCCCTGCGGCTGCGCGACCTGTTCAAATGGGAGAAGGATTTGGACCCCTGGGTCGAAAGGAAGTCATCTGAGGTTCTGGACTGGATTGGGACTAAAGAAAAAAAATGGGATGAAATTGCAGAAAAGGATTACACGGACATAGTCATTCTTGGTCGAAATTACGATCCGTTTGATACAAAAACAATAAACACGCTTCTGGAGCCCCACGGTCTGTTTTATGGGGCCGGTTATGCCCACAGCTTAAAGCCGACCTTTTTTCTTGCCACCATTGAAGATAAAAGCAAGGTCAGTGGATACCCGGTTTATACGCTTGGCCGGGAATTGGCACGTGATTTATTGACCATCCCAGCTCTGTCTCAAGACAGTTTTATTCTTTTGCGAAAGGAATCTGCCAAGTTGTTTCTCTGGGATCAACTGCTTTATATTAAAAAATCAGGGCGTCAAGCGCTCAGTTTTGCTCTGGAAAATAGTGGTGTGAAAGACCAGCACCCCAAAGCATTGCAACGCCACTTGGCAACGATCTTTGCGGCGCAACGAGAGACCTACATTTACCATGAAATTGGTGAAATCAAGGATGAGGTTTTTGATCGCAAAATTTGGCGCGAATTTATTGCCGCCTACCCCCACACCGCCGTTGAGCTACTTGCGCGAGCCGTTAAAGATCTGCTTGCCGATACGAACGGATACGGAACCCTGAGATATTTTATTAAAAAACGCAAGACCGCTTCCCTAGCCTTCTATGTTGCATTTTTCGATGGTCTGGCCAAAGCACTTTTTCCAGAGCTGGCTACATCCTTTCGGCAATTTTACCATGCCCACAACTGGCGGGTCATCGAAAATGCAGTATCTTTGGGCTACCAGACCGCCAAACAGTATGCTGAAGAAATCATCACGATTTATAAAGCGGGCAAGCAAAAGAAAAACAAGAATTGGGCAAAAAACGAAATCGAAAAACGGCTGCTTGACCGAGTAAATTCTTCGTCCAATGTGTCTTCAACCAATTAAGCGCCATTTAGCATGGATGAAAAAATTGGCTGTCAAAAAAGTTGCGGTTGATTCAAAGTGATCTGCACAGCGAGCTATCCTTGTGGCACAAAAATTCGGAATCGCACCCTTGATTTGTTCTTGCAAAAATCCGGATCTGCCGGGGCAACTATGCTCATCCGGATTTAGGATTGAAAAATTCAGAAGCTCCCTTAAAGAAAAAAGTAAGCAATTATCTCTATTTCCCTGTTGAGCAACTCAGACCAAAGATGGGACGCGGAGCATTTTTGCCTAAGGATGATCTTTAGACTGAAAAACGAAAACGGAAAATGAGGATCACATGCCGCATTTTATATTAGAATATTCAGATATTCTACCGCGTAAAGAAACCTGGCCCAAAGGACCAGGTTTTCGCTGTTAGATTATATCCATCACCATCACTGGAAATTGACATTCCTCACGATGGTATTATTCTAATTATTGGATATCTTGCTAATTTTTTCCAACACAGTTATAAACATTAAAACGTATTATCACATATTATCTTTAATGAACGGAATTCAAGATAGAGAAAAAAATGAATAATAAATGGATAGCCACCAATAATAAGGTATTTTTTTGCATTATCGCATTTGCAGCGAGTCTTAGCATTCTAGCCGCGCTCCTCGGCTGCGGTGGAAAATACGGCAGTATTAATCGGGATCCTGAAATTTATCGAGCCTTTGTGTCCAACCAGGTGAGTCCGGAATACAAATATTATTACAACGGCCATAGTTTTACTTATGCTATGCTCGGCATCGATCCTAAGTATAGGATCGAATCAAAAATTTGGCGGGAAATTGAGCCGGATACCGAGCAATTTAAGCAATTAACGAATCGACTCTGGGAAGACTACGGTTATTCTGCCTTTGGCGCCCAGATTCTTGACCCAACCGGAAAAAAGATCGGAATTTGGTATTCAAGTATATGGGAAGTTAGCTTCAGATTCGTCGGAGATAATGAAATCGTAGTGATGATAAATACGCCTTTCCTGTGGGGACCGGATGGCGGGATTGGAGGCATCCGCATTGGTCGCTAGCCGATATTCAGCCCAGGAAAAAAAGAAAATAGCTGTTCCAACAAACCCTATATCTTAAATGGGGATATAGGGTTTGTTTTTCGATTTAGAAGAAGCTTGAGGGCCTTAACACGTATCCATTTTAAATGCCTTCATCAGAAACCTGGGTCCTATCATACCGGCGCCATGGAAAGTCGCATCGTAAATATCTCTGTCTGACCAACCCATCTCATGCAATGCTTCAACATCTTTCTGTGTGACATCATCAGGTGTTTTAATTGCTTTTAATACAAATAACAACATGGCTTTGTCTTTATCTTCGATCGGTGCGGTTTCCGGCTGGGAGCTGAGTTTTTCAATATCGTCATCGTCCATTCCCTGCATCTTTAAAAAATTATAATTAAAATGGGTGCAGAACTGATAATCGTATTCTTTGGCCACCAGAAACCGGATGAGCGAAAGCAGAGCAAACCCAAGCGTCGGGTGGTTCATAAAATAATCCAACACTTGCTTCTGTATCCTGATAAGTCCCGGGCTGACGCTCGTCATTTCAAGGGGTTTGGGAATAGGTATGCCGCTTTTCACAAAAAATGAATAAGCCTCTTCAACATCACCTTCTGCTTTGTCGGGGGGAACGGTTTTGAGCAATGACATTTTTTTCCTCCTTTTAATGAATAATCTTCCTGACCTAGGTTAAGGCCTCCTTGTGCTAGACCGGCACTTGGAGTATAGAATATAATATTCTGCATAACAAATATGTATGATGGGGATATGATCTGTGTCAACAATATAAAATTATAAATTTATTTGAATGATAAGGGTGGCAATGACCATTTCGAGCGCAGCACGGAATGACTAAAATTCCGGCCATAGGCCGGAAAGACAAGGGCACAAACGTGCCCTGATCGTTGGGTTTGCAACCGGGTGCGAAGTCGCGCCGCGGCGGGATTTGAAGGCAAACAATCACGAAAACCGGTATTTGGATACATTCATGGCAAAAAGACTTCGAAAAATCATCATTCCCAAAGAAAAGGCCGTATTCTGGTTAGATAAGAACGGCTTTTGGCACAATAAGTATGGAAAATTCCAACATAAAAAAATAATCGAGTACTTCCATGTTTCCATAAAAAAAGACAAAGATGGTTATTACCTTGGCCAGGTCCGGGATAATTGCAGAGAAAAAGTCTATTTTCATTATGAGGACAAGGCATTATTTGTCTTTGATGTCATCAAAGACAATGATATAACACTGGTACTCAACACGAAAAAACAAATCAAACTGAAACCCAAAAATCTTTACATAAAAGACGACAATCTTTACATGTCTATAAGAGATGACGCCATCAAATTCACTGAGCATAGCCTGATGAAAATATCGGATCTTCTGGAGTATGAAGGTGATCAGTATTTTATTCGGATTGAGAATAGACGGTATGAGATAAAAAAGATGTAATGAAAAATAAAGATTCAAATAAGTATGTATGGGCTATTATGTAATCTGCAAAAAGCATGGGCCGTAATTTAAACGCAAATTGCAAACAAAATAGGACACCTGTATTGGATCGCGGCTGATGCTTCGGATTACCTGTTTATCCGGGTTGGCTCTGGACAACCAGCAATGCTTATGCCTTAGAGAATTGTAGTCCCTCGTCGGGTAGAACGGATAACAGCCAGTGATTAATTCTGATAGCGACATCTATCGCAGCGGGTTCTAACATGAAATCATGTCCGGCATCCGGAACAAACAAACTGTCACCATTGTAAAATTCCGCAATCGATTGGAAATTATGAACAACCGTCCGGTCATGCTCCGCACCGATTACAAAAATGGGGCAGCGAATCTTTGAGCGATCGATCCCTAAGTCCCCGGCGCTGTAATGATTCATCACCGAAACAGACTCCGGTACCAGCTGTTGATAAATCGCATTAAAAGATTGGTCGTCAATTTTGTAGAACCAAATCTTTCTGGCCTGCTCGGGAGAAAACATAAAGGTTTTATCAGGCGGCAGGGGATCACGAATCGCCCCCAGCTGCCCGGGTCCAACGGAAGCCAATAATATTAAAGCCCGCAGGTTTGCCTGCTCTGCTGCTTTTTGAACGGTAATTCCGCCCATGCTGTGCCCAATCAATATGGCCGGCTGATCAATCCAGGCCAATACCTTTAGGACATCTTCTGCGTAGTCGTCAACCGTCAATTTCAGATATTTCTCCTCCGGCACCGAATATGAACCGGTATGATTTCGCAGGGACATCGAATAAACCCTCCATCCTGCAGCTGCATAAAACGGCAGCCATTTGTGATAGGCCCACCAGCCATGACAGGCGCCGTGCACCATCAGGATGGGTGTCTTCAGGCATGTCGGCTCAATTCTTGAGATTCCCTTAACGAAGAGTCCATCTACAGTGTAGTCAGTCTCGTTAAAACGAATTGGTTCAATGGTTTTCATGGTATAGCCTTTCTGATATTCACCACCCAAATACAGAGATCATAGAGATATCGTTATCATGTCTCAAGTGTTAAATATAGCTTTAGGTATATGCACTTTGATTATTTCAATTAATCACCAGTTTTAATTTTCTTGACATTACATGATGTCCCATAATATGTGAACTTCAATAATGTGCTGATCTGAAGCTCAATCTCACACTCATTGTTGGTTCTCATTAATTTGCAGCTATGCCTATTCTTCGCTGAATGGACTCTCAATTTCAAAATTCCTTTCTTACTGATATAGATGCTGGTCTCCTTCAAACTTTAATCTAAAAATAAAACAAAGATTCAATGGCGAAGACTTATACCCGCTGTCTAAATAAAATGTAAATATTATTGTTCACTTAAAAGCGCCAGCTCAAGATGCATAAGGGCAACATCCAGAACTTGTGAGTTGGTATTCAATTTTTCCAAGGCACGAGGGGCTTCGCGTTCCGCCTCCACTTTCACATGCTCAGGCAACAGCCAAGGGTGGCGGGGACGCTTGTTCAACACTGCTTGTAGCATAGCGGAACTTTAAGTAGAAGGAGGATAATATGGCAATCATAAGTGTTGCGAGATTTCAATTTCACCCGGCGCGCATTGCAGAGGGAATTGAAAATGCAAAGAAGGCGAAGGAGCTTTTCTTAGCAAATGGTGCAGAGAGCGTCGATTGGGGCAACGTTCTCGCAGGTACCGGACCAGGAGAGTGGGCGCTATTTATTCGTTATCCAGACCTAGCGACCATGGAGCAGGCATTCAAGGCAGCTATGGCTAACCCGGAATTTGCCAAAGTATTTACGGATCCAGACCCACCGGCTTCTTTGACTGACCGAACGCTATATACTCTGGTGGACCTGTAATCCCACCCAATGACAAGCTCCAAGGCGATTTCTCCCGTTCCTAAATTTGGGGAATGTTTAGTAGGAACCACCTCCTAAGAGCACCGGAAGCTGACTGTTGATGTCTTTATCGGTTGAATTTGTTCGAAGTGCTCACCGTTATAAACAAATGATTACCTGATCGATGCCGATTGTCCGCTTTAAAGCTAAATACAAAAAAATTAGGCTGCGATCAAAGTGGTGAACTATACTCAAATTTTCTATAAATTTCATCACCTGCGTAAAAAGTTACTCAGAACGTTGAATCTAAAGCATGCATTTACCCTTTTAATTTGGCGGAGGCCGTATTTTTTAGGATCATGATTTGACATCAGGCCCGATAATCCGTTAGGTTGCATGTATCTATTAAAAACCAAATATCTTGCGCCTCTCAAAAGTACCGATATTGTAAACATATCCCAAGTCGAACACCTGCTGATTTCTTGGGACATCACTTTCATATCCACACTTTGGCCTAATTTTAGATTACGGCTAATC
>WOR8_10000912_pt1 | contig 34235 bp, 24 predicted proteins | sample DeeMarSeWOR38_10_FD_19890 | JGI IMG/M metagenome (IMG submission 19890) | reverse complement strand
CTTCGGAAATTATGGATGAGATTGCATCGGTATCGCCTCTGTACGGCGGAATTGCTTTTGACAGAATCGAGTCGGTCGGATTGCAATGGCCCTGCCTTGACAGGGTTCATCCAGGAACAAAATACCTGCACAAGGGCCAGTTCAAAAGAGGTAAGGGCAAATTCCATCCGGTGAAGTTCCGGGAGCCGGACGAACTGCCCAGCAAGAAGTTCCCCTTCGTCCTCTCGACCGGTAGGCAGTTGTATCAATACCACACCGGTACGCTATCTCGAAAGTCGCCGGCCATCGACCAGAAATCACCCACGGGATACGTGGAAATCCATTTCAAAGATGCCGAAAAGTACGGCATTAAAGACGGCGATACCGTTGAAGTCTCCACGGCAAGAGGCAAGGTCACAACTAAAGCGAGCGTAGGCACCCAGGTCGCCAAAGGCTGGCTTTTCATGCCGTTCCATTTTGCCGAAGGCCCCGCGAACATGCTCACTAACGATGCCCTCGACCCCATAGCCAAAATACCGGAACTAAAGGTCTGTGCCGCACAGATTAAAATCGCCCGATGATCATTAAAAATCGTAGGGTGGGGCTTGCCCCACCATGATCTTAATATTCAACCAACAAGTTTGGCTGAATGCATTATTGGTTCTTTCCCGTCGGCGCAGGGCGTTTCAATTCCTCGAACCAGTTCAATGTCATGCCCATTAATTTCTGTTCGCACCCATTGTCGAGCTTTTTGATCATAAGGAATTGGTTGCGTTTCTTCGAGAAGTCATAGCAGCGATGGCCGGGAAACTTCGTCCTGATGTAAACATCTTCGAAAAGAGCTTTTCGGTTTACTACCCTGAATTGCGGCTCAACTTCCACCTCAGCTCTCCAAAACTGCCCGTAGACGCGGTAAAACAATTCCAGCTTATTTTTGTCGGGGCCCCACATCACCTCAGAGCCTCCGCCGGAAGTAATTTTCTCTCGTTGATTTCCATGAAATTCTCTTACCCACACTTCGTTGTCTCCGGTCTCATTTGAAACATAGGCAATCCATTTCCCATCGGGGGAAAAGTCGGCTCCCCATTCATTGTACTGCGGTGTTTCTATCCATTTATCTCGTTCTCTGGTTTGCATGTTAAGCACCCAAATGTCGGAAGTCGAGGCTCGGCTTATTTCATCAACATGGTGGAGCGTCATGGCTAGATACTTTCCATCAGGGGAGAACGATGTGCTCTCCTCGGAATTCTCGGTTTTGTATAGAAGCTCGTAGGCATCGCTGGAATCTTTCGGTTGCCAATAGACATCCGGCGGTGAATTAGGGCTTTGGTGGTAGAAAACTATATGGTTTCCACTCGGTTCCCAGACCGCGCCACCCTGGCAGCCGTTCATAGAAGTCAGCGACCCAAACCATCCCGCTCCGAGTTTGTAAAGCGACAGGTGCGTTTCAGTCGCAACACTGAGGGCTATCAAGTTTTCATCCGGAGACAATCGCGGTTCGACCCACTCATCGTAAAACTTCTTTGAATCGGGAATCGGTACTTCACTGCCATTTTCGGGATCGACCCAGACCAGTTCCCCTTGAGTCAGGCCCAGAGGCGTGCTACCATCAGCCGAGGCAAAAGTTCCATCCTCGCTGGCTATGGTATATTGCGCTCCTCCATACAAAGTCTGTCCGAGGCCGTCCTGCAGAACAAGTGGATCTTCACGAATCATTCCTGATGGGAGATTATCCAAGTCAAACTGTACAGCCATCAACGATCCCTGTCGCATAAAGACGATATGCCCAGTTGGGACGTAGCGAGCGAAGCTACTATTTGAAAGAAGTTCCTGTGGCTTGCTTTTATTTTTCCACTTGACCACTGTACTGTAATCCGTAAAACTCTTGCCTCCCCAGACTGTATAGAGCAAACCTTTGCTCCCTGGAAGTATGTCCGGCCAGAGGTGTCCGTATTCACCGTTATTCGGATCCAGTTCTGTAATTCTCTGACCTGCTCCACCATTAGCAGAGACCTTAATGAGGGATTCGTGATAAATCGGCGAGAAGATAATGGAATCATCCTCGAGAGACCAGCATCCTCCACAAGGTAACGGAGGCACATTACAGATGAATTCCGGCGCACTACCTTGGATTGATACTTTCTTCAGTTGATGCTGCGCAGTAGACTGATCCTCTGTGAAGAAGCCTATCCATTGGCCATCCGACTTGAAAAATGGGCACGTGGCCCCCTCAGTACCACGAATAACCTTAGGGCGAGTAGGGTTATACTTGATGGTACGTAGGTAAAGGCGCCGGATACCAGCGGCATCGACACCGACATAAACGAAATATTGGCCATCCGGTGACAACGCGAGCGAACCTCCTCGGGACATCAGAACAGAGATATTTTCGAGTGTCGGCTCAGCAAAACCATATTGTGGAGCAGGGCCAGACCTATTCGACATGCTCCTGAGAGACACCAGCGTTATGGTTGCACCAAGAATCAGACAGACTAAGCACGAAAGCAGAACATGCCGCAGCGACAATGCCTTTGCATTAACCATTTCAGTCGCTGGCTCTACATAAATATTCACTCCCAAGTCAAGCGTGTCCGAGATTTCAATAAGGGCATCGCCGATGTCTCGAAGTCGTCGGCGGGGATCTTTTTCCAAGCAGCGTCGCAGCAGGACTCTAATATTAGCCGGCGTGCTCTGAGGCAACGATTCCCATTCAGGCTCGGTTTGAAGAATGTTGGCCAATGTATCGGAAACCGTCTCACCCTCGAAGGGAACTTTACCGGTCAGCATTTCGTACATCACGCAGCCGAACGACCAGATGTCGCAACGTTTATCCGTCGCCTGACCGCGAGCCTGCTCGGGACTCATATATGCCGGCGTACCGATAATCCGGCCCGGTTCGGTGATTGTGCTGTGCTGGTCCTGAGCTTCGCCACCGAGGGCCTTGGCAAGGCCGAAATCCAGGACCTTTACCTTACCTTCCGGCGTAATCTTGATATTGCTGGGTTTCAGATCGCGGTGAATCACATCGTGCTCGTGCGCCGCAGCAACCGCCTCAGCTATCTGCTGGGCAATTGATAATGCCTCTTGCGGTTTGAGTCTTGCGCCGGCTATACGCTCGGCCAGGGTCTGGCCGGTAACGTATTCGAGAATAAGATAACCAACACCCTCAGCTTCTTGATGCTCATCATAGATTATAGCTATGTTCGGATGGTTCAAAGATGCCAGAACCCGCGCCTCGCGTTTGAACCGCGTTCGGGCTTTGGGATTTTCCATTAATTCGGCCGGCAGGCTTTTGATAGCAACAGGGCGGTCGAGCTTTGTATCGTGTGCTAAATAAACCACCCCCGCACCCCCACGACCAAGTTCTCGGTCAATCCTGAACGGCCCTATCTGCGCGCCAGGCCCTGGTGTTGAGCCGTCAAAAGACTGGGTCGGACCAATTCCTTCACCCTTTGGCCGCTTATTGTTTTGTTCCTTAGCCTCGCTCATCAGCATTCCATACTGTAAATGTCGTTTTCACATATTACACGCAAATAACGACCGAAACAGCAACTTGAAAGAACAAAAACTGCATCAGGTAATTATAAGCAACGCTTTGGATGGTACAAGTGTAAAAGCTCTCTAATTTTACATGAAAAAGGCTTGGCCGTAGGGAGCGCCGTCTCACGGAGATTTTTTCAGATTTCACTTTATATTTAACAATTTATATGGTATAATATATAGTAAACATGGAATTTAGAATGGAGAATTGAGAATGTATAAGGCATTATCATTTATGATTTTTTCTTTTTACAAAACAGATGATTGCCACAGCCCTTCGGGCCTCGCAATGACGGATTAAGGTGTCTTGTGGTGAAATCAGATTTAATGGCAATTTTATTTGAAAAAACAAAGCCAATTTGTCAGGTGGGCGAATCGGCTTAAGCTCTTATTTGAAATGAACTTATGGCGATACCATGCCCTGCAGGGCATAAAAAAACAAAGCCAATAGCTGGCCTTTTAATCCGCAGGTCAGGCCATTAGCCCTCGCAACAAGCACTCAACTGATTTTTGCAGGTAGCTGTTGAAGTCTATCTTCATGTGTCTGAATTCGGGATACTCCATCACTTTTTGTTGCACATCAGACAGGTTTGTAATCTGATACAATCCGATTATTGAGGCCAGTTGCAGTTCAAGGAATTCTCCGGCTTTTTCCGGGCTCAATGCCGGGAATATCTCGCACATTAATTCTGACAGCACTATCAACTCGCTGGAGACGTTCCTTTTGAAATCCATGAGGCTTTGTTCGGTGACGCTCTTCTCCAGGAAGGTCGGCAGCAGAGAGAGCAAGTCTGAGAATCGTTTATGTTTGACGAGGATCTTAACCCACACTTGGGCAAATTTTTCAACGGAATCGATTTTACTTCTGCAGCAGGTTTTCAGCAATTCGGCGCGCCATAGACGGGTATCCTGTATTAGAAACGCCAAGAAGATTTCTTCTTTCGAAGAGAAATATTTATACAGATTGGAACGGGTAAAACCCGCTTCTTTTGCAATCAGTGTGAAACTGATTTCTTCGAAACGGTGTTTCTCATAAAGTCGTGCCGTAGCATCGACTATCTCGGAAATTCTGTGCTCTTTTTGCTCTTCACTTCTTGCTCTTTGCCATTTCATAATGTTGTTCTTTTATATTTCTATTTTGAATTCTTCAGAGAGTAACACACCAGACGCTGCTTGAACCGCAGATAGAGCTTGTCATTGGCAATGACCGGGAGAGTCCAAACCGGCCCTTTGACATCACCCAGTGCCCTGGACAGGCTGGTGACTTTGATGAACCTTTCAGGATCAGGTTTCATCAGGAAAAGGTTGCCCTTAATATCGAGACACAAAAGATGGCCATCAACGTATGTGCAGGTACCCCAGCCCATCTTATTGGTCGACCACTTTACTGTGCCGCTGTCAAGATCGAGACACTTAAAGCTGCCTTTATTCTGTAGACTCTGGCCGGAATATCCGTAGAAGAAGCCGTCCAGGATGTAGCCGTCTGAGTGGTGTGCGGCTATGGCTTTGGTGTTCCAGAGGATTTGAAAGTCCGTGTCACTTACCTTGAGCAACTGGGCGCCTGTGTTGTATCCGGATGTGATGAAGACCCGATCGCCGCTTACCAGCGGAGTCGTTGCATTGACACCATAGGGAGTTTCCCATGTGGTATTCCAAAGTTCGGCGCCTGTATCCGCCGTGACTGCGGCCAGGCCCTTGCCATGGAATACAAGATAGGCGGATCTGTCACCCAATGTGACAGGTACTATCGGGGCATAGCCGGCATCCCCCTGGCCTGACTTCCAAAAGACCTCTCCGGTCAGTTTATTATACGCAATAATGCGTGCTGTGCCACCACCCTGAACGAGTATGTGTTCACCTGAGAGAAGTGGCGAAGATGAGTGGCCCCACTTAGGTTCCTTGCCTCCTTGCTCCTTGACGTTCTTATGCCACAATTTTGTGCCGTCGTTCAGATTCCAGCACACCAGATCGCCGTTGCGGCCGAAGGTATATACCCGATTCTCATCTATGCAGGGAGTCGCTCGCATACCCGTGCCGTGGTTGATAGTAGCGCTGGCGGCATAGTGTGCTTTCCAGAGTAGGCTGCCATCGATGGTGTTCAGACAAAAGGCCAGATCGTTACTCTCATCGCGGCCGCACACAATTAGCCTGTCTCCTTGAATAACGGGCGATGACCATGTAGCGCTTGCCTTGCCCTGACAAAGGTAGTTCACCTCCCATAGCTTCTTAAGGCCGCTCGACCAATCCTTGATGATACCGGTCACTGTGCTTTTTGCTTCTCCATCGATTCCGCGCCAGCAGGGCCAGTCCGTTTCGCCTCTGTCGCGCAGCTCAATAGCAGATTCGACTATCTCGGGAATCTCCTGAGATCGACCGCTCAGGTCCTGTGTACCGCTCAATATCTCAACACTTTCCCAATAGAGGATGACGAGAATGCCCACTATAAGGGCCAGCGCGACCATTATAACTAATACGATTTTCAGCAATATCTTAATTTTCTTTCCCATAGTTCAGTTCCTGATATAGTACCGACCTTAACATATAAATCACGGAGTCTCACCGGTGAACATGGTTTTGGCTGCAGCAACCTGTGCTTCCAGATCGGGGCCTTCGAGTTCCTCTGCTGCACAAGCGAGGAACTGGGGTATATCGAGGTTCTGCGGACATTTCTCTACGCATTGGCCACACTCGACGCATTGAGATGCGTATCCCGGTCCGCGTTCGGTCAACTCGCCACTCATTCGTGCGGCGTACATGAATTTGGCCTCGGTCTCGTTGCCGAACATATGCATATTGTTGTAGGTCTCGAATATTTCCGGAATCATAACGTCCATAGGACAGGGCATACAATACCCACAGCCGGTGCATCCGATCTTCATCAGTTCGCGGTATTTGTGCGCGACCCGTGTAACGATATTACGTTCAGCGTCGGTAAGCGAATCGGGCAAAGCTGCTTCGGCGATGGCCAGATTCTCTTCTATATGGGATTCATCGTTCATGCCGGAGAGCACGACCGTCACCTCGGGATGGTCCCAAACCCAACGCAGGGCCCATTCGGCGGGCGTGCGCTTCTGCTCGGCTTGGTCCCAGATTTCCTTTACCGCTGGAGGTGCATCCGGAATTGCAAGGTTGCCGCCGCGTAGCGGTTCCATAACGATAACACCCATCTGCTTCGATGCCGCATATTTCAGCCCGGCGGTGCCGGCCTGCAACTGTTCATCGAGGAAGTTGTATTGGATCTGACAGAAAGTCCAGGAATTAGTATCGACGATACGCTTAAAATCCTCCGCGGAACCGTGATAAGAGAAACCGGTGTTCACGATGCGGCCGTCCGCCAGGGCCTTGTCAAGAAATTCCAGGACACCGAGCCCCTGAAGCTTATCCCATGTGTTACCATCAAGGGCATGGAGCAGGTAGTAGTCGATTGTCTCTGTGCCGAGCCGTTCCAACTGGCGGTAGAGATAATCATCCATGTCTTGACGGCTCTTGATTAGCCAGGAGGGGAGCTTGGTGGCAATCTTGACCTTGTGGCGGTAACCGTCTTTCAGTGCCAGGCCGAGAAGGCCTTCACTGTGACCGCCGTGATATGGCCAGGCTGTGTCCAGGTAATTGACGCCCCGGTCAATGGCGCTGCGAATCTGGCTTATCGCCCTGTCCTGGTCAATTGCACCACTTTTGTCCACGGGCAGGCGCATGCATCCGAAACCCAAAATCGATAACTTGTCCCCGTTCTTAGGCATTTCTCTATATAGCATTTTTAACCTCTTAGAATAGATAAGTATTTACTTCTGTAATTAAGATTATTTTATGAATCTTGTTCTTTATGATTCCTAATAATCCTTATGTAAAACGATCTGTCAATGGTTATTAATAAACCGAATCCTATACCTCTTGCATTTGGCGAATTTGTTTCAGCATCATTTTCTTTGGTGTGAATGGAATAGCGGCCATTATTCGGTGAATAAAGGTGACGCCTGAAATAATATTCAACTTGCCGGCCAGCATTGAGTTGTAACCATCTTCCGCCACGACTCTAGCGCTGAAAGTGATCTCAAATAAGCTGGTTTTATTCATAACGGGATAATAGTGTTCTTAAATATATAAATAAGAGACGATATATCTCTAATATAAAAGACATGCTGTCTCTTGTTAAGATTTGTTTGTACTTTTTTGATTTTTTATAAGGAGGAATATTTGTGTTTGGGCTTAAGTTATTAAATTACAAAGGATTATGGATTTATGAAAAAAGTTAAAAAAAGCCAATATAAAGCCTGTTCTGGGCTTGTCAAATAGGGAGATTATTAAGCTTTTTCAACGTTAGATGAGGTTGGGAACTTGTTAGTAAATGCTCGATTTCGGCAGTGTAAAGAAGAAAGTGCTTCCTTAGCCGGATTCCGATTCGATTCTATGAGCAAAGAGTCTTTCCGGATTATTGGTTTACCGGCGTATGTTTAGAATGCTTCGCCGACGCTGACATAAAGACCATCTTCATCGTCTTTGCCCCAGGCATAATCGATGCGGAAGGTCTGGCGAGTCTCTTTATGAAGGACGAATCGTAATCCGATTCCAACAGACGAGAACAGGCTGTCACTGTTAACGTTTTTTATTGAGCCGTCGTAGAGCAGGGCCAACCCGCCGAAGCCAGCCACGCCGAAACGTTCGGTTAAAAGACAACGATATTCGGCCTGGGTGCTGAGGAGGTTATTGCCGATGTGTTCGCCCGAAGTGTAGCCGCGAAGGTCGCTGCGCCGTCCGAGTGTGGAGAGACCTTCATAGGGAGTGTCGGTTGGTGTTAGCCGGGTATAGAGACGCAGGGCGAGAATACGTCTCGGCTTGACCTGGAGGTAGCGGTTGTACTGGGCCTCCAGAGCCTCGTAGGCATCTTCGGCGCCGAGCCAACTCGGAACGAACTGTGGCCGGATCTGAGCGAATGTACCATAGTAGGGGAAACGTACATTGTCGCGTGAGTCATAGCTAAAGGGGAGTGCAAAATTGCCTGAGGAATTATCTTTTACGCCAAAGAGTTCGAAGTATTCGGCGCTGGCGGCATCGCCTTCTTTATAACGTATCTTTCGATAGGCACCGTCGATACCGACAAAATAGTTACCGAAAACGCGGCGTTCAATCCCTCCTCCAGCCACTTCAATATTTGACTCAAATTCGACGTCGCCGAAATCTGGAACATCCAAATCGTGGTTGATGCGGCCGGTAACCAATCCTATTTTTATTCGCCACTGGTCCTCGTTGAGGAACATACGATTGAAGAGTCCGACGAAGTAGCTGTCCGTATCGGAATACAATCCAAAGAGAGAAACGGCAGACGACGGAGAGATTTTGTCTTCGGGTTGCGGCTTGTAAAAGTATATTCCCGTTGCTCCGAAGCCGTTTCCGAAGGCTGGATTAGAGACGAACATGGGTGCGGCTACGAACTGACTCTCACGATGAGCGGCCTGTTCCGGATCATCGGCGTTTTTATCTTTCGGAGCCGGATCGTTTTGGCTCACAGCGGCGTGAAGGTGGGTGGCCATAAATATCAACAATATAATAGCGCGGCACCAGCAACTCTGTTGGGTAGCGGACGATTTTGTTCTAAATAAGCGGTGCATTATGCCATACTGCAACCATATGCCCTTGTATATCAGTTCTCGATACGACCTGTTGTTGTAGGATATTTCGTATTTGTACATTCTCAGCTACATCGTTAAGTCTAATGTCCGGCAGAATATCAAATATTAGACGAGAATACAACCTTTCCGGTTACTTCTTTTTGACTTTTACCGTATAAACGGGGTGGAGATTATTATGCTTGTTCGGTAGCAGATTCGACTGGAGATTGTCGGTAAATGATAGATTTCGGAAGTGTAAAGAAGAAAGTGCTTCCTTTGCCGTGATCGGATTCGACCCAGACGATGCCCCCATTGAGTTCGATAATCTTTTTGACAATTGACAGGCCGATGCCAGTACTGTCATTTCGATTCTGCGGCGTAAGTGTCTGGAATATCTTGAAGATTTTTTTATGATACTTCTTGTGGATTCCGGGACCGTTATCGGCAATGCTGAATTTCAAAAAACTATCCTGCTTGAGACAGCCTACTTTGATTTGTCCTTCAGGCTTGTCCATATACTTAACGGCGTTGCTCAGCAGGTTCTGGAAGACCTGCATGATTTGTGTTTTCTCACATATTAAAACGGGCAATTCGTTCTCGATGGTTATATGGATATTTTCGGGCGGGTCTATACCGGCAATTACTTCCGATAGAACTGCGTTCAAATCGACTTGCTGTTTTTCAGGATTGGTGTGCCCGAGTTTGGAATATTGCAGGATGCCGTCGATTAAAGCGATCATTTGCTTTGCTTTTTCAACGAGCAATGCGACTTGCTTTTTGCCTTCTTCGTCGAACTTGTCGGCATAATCTGTTGATAGCCAGTTAGCAAGAGTTCCGATTCCCCGCAGCGGCGTTTTTAAGTCGTGGGCGGTTATGTATGCGAATTCCTGAAGCTCTTTGTTCGCCCTTCTGAGTTCCCAGACGGCTGCCTGGAGGTCTTTGTTCAGTTTTTCCAGCTCCTGCTCGGCCAGCCGGCGCTCGGTGATATCGACAAACGCCTCAAGATAGACTTCTTGGCCTTCAAGCGTTATTGGCAGGACCGTTTTAAGGATGGGGATTTCCCGGCCGTCTCGGTCGAGCAGCACTTTTTCCGAATTGTCAACGGAATTGCCCAAATCTATAACCGGACAGTTATCCACCTCGGCAGGGCATATCTTCTTGTGGCAGGTTTTTCCAATGATTTCTTGGGACGAGTTGCAGCCCATCATCATTAGTGCAGCCTTGTTTACTCTGCGTATCGTTTTGTCTTTGCCGACGACTATCACACCGACAGGCATCGAATCCAGGATAAGCTCTGTTGTTTGCAGTGCATCTTCGGCGGCTTTTCGGGACTGCCTGAGCTGTTCCTCCGCTCGCTTGCGTTCGGTTATATCCCTAAGAGTCACCTCTATCCATGTCTTGTGGTCTTTTTGCTTGATCAGGCGTCCGTTGGCTTCCATGTGAACGTAACTTTTATCCTTTCGCGTGATAATCAAATCGAATGGTTGACGTTCGGTACCGGCGAGGACCAGGCCGAATTCTTTCATCGCTTTTGGAATGGACTTTTTGTCCAGGATGCCAATTTTGGTGAAATGTTTGCCAATTACTTCCTGTGCTGAGAATCCGCTCATGCGTTCAGCAGCCGGATTGAAAGAGAGAAATTGACCGGCATTATCCAGGGAAATGACGGCATCCGGAGATTGTTGAACAAGGTCGGAGTATTTGCGTTCACTTACACGCAAAGCCTCTTCAGTCTGCTCGCGGTGTTCGACCATTTGATTGAAAGTATTGGCTAATTGGCCGATTTCGTCGTTTCTTTTGAGATCAACGTGGATGCCCATATCCCCTCTACCGATTTTATCCATGGCGGCTTCGAGTTTTGATAAGGATCTGGAGATATAGTTGGAGGCAATAATACCAAGAATAACAGCAAGTGTTGTCACCACCAATGAAATGCTGAGTATGGCGTTACTTAATTTAATAACAGGGGCAAACAACTCTGCTGTCTGGTACTCAATTGTTAAAATCCAGTCAAGGCCTTCATAGTCAAGATGACCATTTGAGCGGGCGAAGGCCAATAATTTTGTTTTCCCCTCTTTTTTGTGTCCTTCTTTTTTCCTTAAATACCCGCTGTCACCGGCTAATTCCATGATTAATTCACTGTCGGATATATCTTCAAAAAGCCTGAATTCTCCTGATTGGTCAATAATCGTCTTGCCGTTTCTGTCGAGTAGCTTAAACTCTGCGTTGTATTTTGTTACTTCTTTTGTTTTCCTGATTATGTTAATTGTTTCTTCTATATTGAAAACAACCTTTACTACTCCTGTAAAATTCCCCTCCTGGTCATTGCATCTTATCGCGATGGCAGTAGAATGAATATCTGAACTTTCATCGTATTCGACATCACCCACATATAAACCATCTTCCTTTGCTTTGTTCCACCATAGTTCGTCATCCTGTCTGTAATCAGAGGTTTTGTGTGTTAGAGCTACATTTGCTCCGTACTTATTTGTCACAAATACTTCACCGAATACTTGAAATCCGTACTTTTCTTCATGGAATGCTATTCTTTCTCTGAGTTCTTCTGACAGTTTGTTATTCAATAATTCCTCGATCAGTGGGGTAGTTGCTGTTTTATGCACGGATATCCATTCGTTGTTTCTTTCATCAATATACTCCTGTAAGTTTTGAAGCTTTTCAAATACCCTATTTGATTGTGCGACGGTCTGCTGCAATAATAAACTTGTGCAATAGGCCTGGAAATCTTCGATTGTATGATAAATATGCCTGTCAATCTTATCCATTGTTTCGACAGCCAAAGTTACGGAATTTTCTCCGATGGATTTTTGTAATGCTCTCTGGCTTGTGTTAACGCACATAATCCCTACAACACCCACAAGGGATGCGATGCCAACAAATCCCAAGATTAGTTTTTGTCGTATTTTCATGCCGGACTGCCTTTAATTTCAGAATCCGGAAAGACCGGGTTTTTTCCCTGTTCCTTTGTATCTATAATATTTTGAATTCACGTACATGCTGTGAGTTGCCGCTCCTCTTATGGACTCCATCCAGTGCCTCTCTTAGATCTCTTACTCCCGCCTTTGGAAAGGATTAGGTCGCATCTGTGGAAGACGCTTGCATATTGCTTTCCTGTGGGACGCCTGATTTTGGTACGGTAAAGCAGAAAATATTTTGTTTATCTTCTGAGCTTTCAGCCCAAATATTTCCGCCATGCATCTCGATGAATTCTTTGGCTATCCGCATACCAAGAATGAGGTCTTCTTTGCCGGTTTGGAACTGTTCTTTAATCAAATCCGGGCGATTTATAATCCTGTTTATTTCGTTACGTTCGAGAAGCGGACCTTCATCCCGTATTTCCACTCTCAACTCGTCTTTGGCATCTTTGACTCGCAGGCTCACACTACCATTTATGGGAGAGAACTTTATCGCTCTGCTTAGAAGATTGATCAACACCTGTGCCATCCTGTCATAGTCTGCATTGACTATAAGTTCACAGTCTGGTACATTGTTTTTCAGGTCGATGTTCTTTTCATTTGCGAACGGTATAAATGCCTCTATGGCCTGTGAGGCCAGTGAAGTGAAGTCGAACATTTGTTTGTCCAGTTCTAACTTATCGGCATCAATTTTTGAAATATCTAAATAGTCACTAACTACTCTTTTAGCCGTCTCGATGTTGCCATCTTCCAGCAGTCTTTGCAGTGTTTCCGTGACCAGTGCCGTCATGTCGTTTTGTAACTGTATTTTTTTCTTTAATTTCAAACTTTGGCTTCTGAGTTCATCCTCGATGATAATCCGTTCGGTAATGTCGCGGGCAACTCCAACGATAGCCACATCCCGACCTTTTGTGTCCTTAATGTTGGATCTCGAAAGCGAAACCGGAAATACACTGTCATCTTTTCGTCGGTGGTAAAAGCCCACTTCCCAACTGCTTCCGGAGGTTTTTGTCTGGAAAACGCTTCTTGTATTCTGGCTTTGATGTTTTCCTATCCAGAGCAGGTTGCCGTTTTGTCCGACAATTTCTTCTTCCTTATAGCCATACGTTTTGCAAAATGCCTTGTTGACATAGATAATCTTGCCCTGCATATTCGTAATGTAAATACTGTCGTCGGTGCTCATCACGGCACCGGAGAGCAATTGGAGTTTCTTTTCCACCAGGTTGTGTTTGATTGCATTCTCGACGGTTATCGGAATGGCTTTAAGATAATTCTGATTGATGTCTTTAACCAGATAATCGTAGGCTCCCGCCTTCCAGGCATTGATTGCAGTCTCTTCATCGCCGGCTCCTGTGACAACGATCACGGGCGTACTCTTTGCCGACTCCAGGATATCAAGTGCCGTTCCGTCCCCAAGCGAGTGATCAGAAATGATGATATCAAACTGCTCCGAATTCAGTACTTGCTTTGCCTGTGAAACAGAGCCGGATATCGTGCAATCGTATGGAATGGCGTTGCCTTCCACATAACGCTTAAAGGCCATCTGATCGAGTTCGTTGTCTTCTATGAGCAGAATCTTGTATCTCGTATTTTCCATAATCTTATTCTCCATTCGAGGGCAGTTTGCTTAGAGTCCAGTACTGGTCAATAGCCCTGATAATTTCCACAAATTTTTCATAATCGACAGATTTGACCATATAACCGGCGGCACCGAGTTCGAAGGTTTCGATCACGTCCTGATCCGAGTTGGACGTTGTAAGTATTACGACAGGTATCTTTTTGAGTGTCTTGTCTGCTTTTACAATTTTCAGAAATTCAGCACCGTCCATCTTCGGCATGTTCAAATCGAGCAGAATGATACCTGGTTTTGCAGCACTCTCGTCTCTCAGATACTCGATCGCCTCCTCACCGTTGCCAATTGGGACTAGTTGGTTTGTGACCTTCGAGTCTCGCAGGGCACGGTTCACCGTCATCACATCGACATCATCGTCTTCAATTAACAATATTGGCTTCGAGTTTTGCATTATTTACCCCCGTTTCTTGTTTCGGAAGTGTAAAGAAAAACGTGCTTCCTTTGCCGATTTTTGATTCCACCCATATACTGCCGCCGTATAATTCCACGATTTTCTTTGCGACGGTCAGTCCGACACCTGTACCTTCGACCTCTTCATTGACCGACAATACTTGGAACATTTTAAAGATTTTTTCAAAGTGTTTTTCTTCGATACCAGGCCCATTATCTGCAATACTAAATTCCCAGAAACCGTCTTGTTCGACACAACCGACCTTTATCTGGCCCTTTGGCTTGTCCATGTATTTTATGGCGTTGTTAAGCAGGTTCTGGAACAGTTGCATGACATGGGTTTCTGCGCATTCGATAACAGGCATTGTATTTTCTATTGTAATGGATATATTTTCCGGCGGAACAAGCATGTCAATTACTTCCGGGATAAAAGTATCAAGATTCACCTGGACCAATTGTTCTTCTGTCCGACCGGCTTTCGAATATTGAAGTACACCCTCGATGAGATTGTGCATCCGCTCGACACGATCCAGTAATAGGTTCATTTGCTCATTGGCCTGCTCTCCGAGTTTGTCCGAACAGTCGTCTAATATCCAGGTAGCAAGGCTTTTAATACCGCGCAGGGGGGCCTTTAAATCATGCGAGACGATGGATGCGAAATCCTTGAGTTCCTTGTTAATGTTATCTACTTTTTCGAGCAGCTCTGTTTGCTTCTCCGTTCGCTCTTTTACCATCTGCTCTAATTGCTCCATTTTCAGGGATGCTTTTCTGGCCAGTACCCATTTTTCCGTTAGGGCGCTGGCGAATTGTGCTACTTCTGCGCTGTCAAATGGTTTCTTTAGAATCAGGAGGTTTTCCGATCTACCGAGTCGCTCGGTGATTTCACCCCAGGAATAATCTGAATATGCCGTGCAGATGACAACCTGGACTTTGGGATCGATTTGCCAAATATGTTCTATTGTTTTAAGTCCGTCCCAACCGGGAGGCATTCGCATGTCAACAAAAGCCAGTTCATACGGCCGCTCTTCTGAACATGCCTGTTTAATCTTCTCACATCCCTCTTTGCCCTGAGATGCGAAGTCCAGTTCATAAACGCTCTTGGAAGTATTGGAATTGGTTTTATTGCCGAAAACCTCTTCTCTAAGCGCATTCAGGGTTTCGCTTTCTTCTTCTTCGAGAAGGATGGTTTGAAAATCCTTATGAATACTCGGATTGTCGTCAATGACCAGAATACGATGGGTCATTTCTTTTTCGGCGTTACTCATTTTTTGGCCTCCTGTATTTTAAAGGGTAATTCAACTGTGAAAACTGCGCCTTTGCCAGGTCCGTCGCTGCGGGCCTTTATTGAACCGTTCAATTCATTAGCTGCCAGAGCGGTGCTGTGTAGTCCGAATCCGTGTCCCTTTTTCTTGGTTGTGAAACCGTGCTCGAATATTCGAGTTAAATTTTCTTCTGGGATTCCGATACCGTTGTCACCCACGTCGATCCGGAGACGCCCATTCTTCTGTTCACTTATTTGTATCTTAAGAATCTTATGGTCACATTCACTTTTTGACAGGGCATATATTGCGTTGCTGATCAGGTTGGTTAAAATCTGTAAAACCTTGTGGCGATCCAGCAGTAGGGTTGGAAGGTCCGGGATCTCTCGTATTATTTCCACCTTGTTTCGTGTTATCATCTCGGCGTTGATTTTTAATGTATCTTCCACAATTTCCGCTATGGAAGTCGGTTCGGTCAGGCCTTTTGTTTTACTATGTGATTGTTGAAGCTGGATAATATCGCCGACGTGCTGAACATGCTTGGTTAGCTCCTCTAATGCATCGAGGCAGCGCTGCTGTTCATCAACCAGTTCTTTGGACAAGTTGGCCAGAAAGATGGGGATTTTTTTGCCGCGTTCCTCCTTTGTCATAAATGTACCCAGTTGGCATGCGTGCTCCTCGAACAGGTCTACAACATCGGAAAGATAAGAGATTTTCGAATTGCGTACTCTCTTCTGAATCGACTCTGCAGTAACACTGACGCTGTTAAGCACGTTGCCTACATTGTGAAGCACCCCGGTTGCGACCTCAGCCATACCGACTTCACGTGCTGTCTCGAGCAGTTTTTCCTGAGCTGTTTTAAGCTTCGCCTCCGCCCGTTTGCGTTCCGTGATATCCCGCGCGATCGCTATGATATAATCTTGTTTTTCCTGGGTTACGAGTTTCAGGCTTGTCTCGACGAAGAATGTGGATCCGTCCTTGCGTTTATACCGGCTTTCTTTGACAATGTCTATCTCGTCTTTGAGTTTCTCGATTTGTTTTTGCCAGTGGGAATCGTCCGGTATGGAGACTTCTATGTCCTTAATGGTCATCATGTTCAGCAATTCCTTGCGCGTGTATCCGAGACTGTCGCATGCTCTGTTGTTCACGTCTAAAAAGCGTCCCCATTTGGGCTCAATGGCAAAAATGCAGTCGTTTGACCGTTCTATCAGATTTCTGAATAATTGCAGTTTTTCTTCTGCTTTCTTGCGTTCTGCAATGCTGCCAATCCATTCTGCGACCGCGTTTAACAGATCATTTTCTTCTTTAAGGAACGGTTCTTCGCCTTTTTTAGCCTTTCCTGCAAGATGGTAAACTTCAAGTGCGCCGACAATCTCTTCATGTGCTTTGATCTGGGTTCTACGGCTCAATTCACTTTTTTTGAAGTTATCTGTTTGATATTGTATTCCGTCAAAAGTCATTCGCACACACATGGCGTTAGGATACTTGTACGCATCACGAATCAGAGAGACTGTTTCCTGAAATATCTGCTCTAATGGAATTTCCTGACGATTAACAATTTTTGAAAGCCCGTATAGACAATTGAGATGTTTAAGACGCTGCTGTAATTGTCTCTGGTCAAGCGGGCGATTTGCAATTTCCGCTTCGAGTTTCAGCTTGGCGGCCGAAAGTTCCGTTTCGAGCTTACGCACCTTTTCTTCAAGACGTTTTTGGTTTGCAGTTTCCTCGAGTAGTTTGTGACGTGTGCGAAGATCTATAGCTTCAACATTGGCCTTGCTTGTAGATTTCGACGCTGCAATTGTGTCATAGAAGTATCTGTTATAAACATAAGTGAGTACAGCCGCTGCCATAACAGCGATAAGGGCACAGTGCGTCACGTCCTTTGTGACGTACCTTTGTGCCAGCCAAAAAACACTGGCTATAATTCCGATGAATATCGCCGCTATGACGGCTTTATTAATTAAACTTTTTATATTCATTTGTATTGCCCTGTATAATTATGACGTACTTGTATAGCAGTGTTTTTTAGGAGACACGATTTATAATTCCAGGCTGCGTTTTAAGGATTTACAGATAATCTCGTCGCCATCAATTACCAGAACAGGAATCCTCTTACTCATGATATTGATCCTTTATAAACGTCTAATGAGGTTGAAAAGAACTCCCCTATAAGCAATATTCCTGCCAATGTGCCCTGATCTACAATTTCATATGTCCTATAACGAAACGGTCTTCATTCCATTCGAAAATTATCGACATATCGAGGTAGTGATTTTATGAGAAATAGTATTTTTTAGGCAATATTATCGAGTGTCGTATTCAAAACGATAGATCGAAGAGACCTTTCATCTTATAATTGATGATTGACTACTAATTCTGGACAATTTACTATGTATATCATAGCAGTTGCAGGGTTTGTTCTGGGATTTGCATTTAGGAGCAAAATATGATTATTGGAACGGTTGGAGCTAGAACTGTGGGGGGGGTAAATAATATGGGACGGTTCGCGAGGTTTTCCTGGCAATCGATGATTGCGTCTTTCAGAAGTTGTCTCAACCCGGACACATATCCGTTGATTTGGACCCAGATGAATATCATTGGTGTCAGAAGCGTCCCGGTTGTTATGATTACCGGAGCTTTTGTGGGAATGACATTGGCGGTTCAGGCATATGACCAGCTTGCTGGTATGGGTCTGGAAGAGCACTTGGGTGTTCTGATTAACATTTCTGTAGTAAAAGAATTAGGGCCGGTTCTTGCGGCGGTTATGCTCGCCGGCCGTATCGGGGGTGCATTGACCGCCGAGCTGGGAACGATGAATGTTACCGAACAAATTGATGCTATCAGGAGTATGGGCACTGACCCGATACGATATCTGGCTGCGCCGCGTGTGCTGGCATGCTTGCTATTGACGCCGTTTTTAATTATATATGCGGACTTAATGGGTATTGTTGGTGGATATTTTGTAAGTGTCGTACAATTGGATATTAACAGCAGGGCCTATTGGAGTTTTAGTGCATCCGGCGTAGAACTGTGGGATGTCTCGATTGGTGTTGTAAAAGGGCTTTTCTTCGGTGTGGCCATTGCAGTTATTAGCTGCTACAAGGGCTTTACATGTAAAGAAGGGGCACATGGTGTAGGTCAGGCCTGCACGGAGGCTTTCGTGGCCAGTTTCATTTCCATATTGGCACTGGATTTTGCTCTGGCTGTTATTTTCAAATCCATTTACAATACATTTTGGCCGCTGAAAAGTTTGGTTTGATGATTGAAGAAAGACCATCGTGAGGCATCAAAACAAAACAGAAACGAATCATGGTGACGGTGACGGAGTTATTACCCTTAAGAACGTAATTAAGAAGTTCGGCAGCAAGGTCGTGCTGGATAATGTCTCTCTAACCGTAGAAAAAGGCAAAACGACCGTCATAATCGGTCCAAGTGGGTGTGGCAAGACAGTCTTAATAAAACATCTGATACTTCTGCTTAGACCAACTTCCGGCGAGGTTTACTTCAAGGGCGATAGAATCGACAATCTGAGAGAACGTCGATTGAGCGAGGTACGTACTCTGTATGGCTTTCTTTTCCAGGGCGGCGCGCTTTTCGACAGCCTGAGCGTTTTCGAAAACATCATATTCCCCTTAAGACAACATCACAGGATAAACGATTGGAAACAAGTTGAAGATCTAGTCAAGTCCAAGCTGGCAATGGTCGGTCTTGACGGTTATCAAAATTATTATCCGGCGAATCTCTCCGGAGGACAGCGAAAGAGAGTGGCATTGGCCAGGGCGATTGCCCTGAATCCGGAAGTGATTTTGTATGATGAGCCGACGACCGGATTGGATCCGATTCGTGCTGATATTATCAACGAGCTGATTCTGAAGCTGCAAAGAGAACTAAATGTTACATCAGTCGTTGTTACACACGATATGACGAGTGCCTATAAGGTTGCGGATAGAATCGTTATGTTACATAACGGCAAGATTATTGCCGATGGTGACGCCGAGTATATTCGTAATCATCCCAATCCAATCGTTCAGCATTTCATCAAGGGACAGGTCGATGATGACGACCTTGCAGTCCTGCGAATGAGCGGGACTATTTCCCAGGCCCAGTTCCTGCCTCGTGATTTTGAGCAATAATTAGGAGCAGTACTGAAAAACCATGGATAAGGAACCTGAGCAAATTTCATCCGATTTAGCTGGCATTGTACGGGGAGATGTTTATTCAGATATCCTGCACAGAGCCGCCTACAGCACAGATGCGAGTATTTACAGGATCCTGCCTCAATGTATTGTAATACCGCGCGATACTAATGATGTGGCTGCCGTTGTTCAATATGCCGCCGGGCAAAAGATACCAGTAGTTGCTCGCGGAGCCGGCAGCGGCCTGGCCGGCGAAGCTTTGTCCGACGGCATCGTTTTAAACATGACCCGCTATATGAATAGAATCATTAGCGCCGAAGATGATGGACAGAAGGTTGTTTGTGAGCCCGGAGTAGTACTGGACGATTTGAATAAATATTTGCTCCAGTTCGGCAGAAAAATCGGCCCCGATCCGTCTAGCGCCAACCGTGCTGTGGTTGGGGGGTGCGTTGCCAACAATTCCACAGGTTCTCATTCGCTGCAGTATGGGTATATGGGCGACTACGTCGAAGCAATTGAGGCTGTTCTGGCGGATGGAAGCGTTGTCGAGTTCAAAAATGATATTGATCCGGACAAGGTGGAAGATGACCTGGTTGCCTCTATTGCAAAGGAGTGTTTATCTCTCCTCACGAAGAACCAGTCGGTTATAAACAAAGCATTGCCTGACACAAAGCGTAATCGAAGCGGATATAACATCGCTGACATATGTCACGATGGACGGATCGATATGGCCCGGCTGATGGCGGGTTCGGAAGGGACACTGGCGATTTTTACGAAGATTACGCTGAGGACGGTTCCACTGCCTGAATCGAAAGGATTGCTGCAGCTTGAATTCGAATCTCTTGAGAAAATGGCACGGGCCGTGCCGACGATTGTCGATACCGGTGTGACCACCTGTGAATTGATGGACAATCCTCTGATTAAGATGGCGTTCAAGGCGTTGCCGGAATATCGGGACATTCTGCCGGCCGATGCTGCAGCGGTTCTTTTGATCGAGCATGTAGGCAAAACACAGGACGAAGTAAAAAAGAAAATAGAAAAAACCGATGCGGCCGTTGGGCGACTGGCGAGTGGTAGAAGTATTTTCCTAGAGCCCCAGCAGCAAAAACGCCTGTGGAAATGTCGAAAGGACGCCGGGCCGCTTTTATATCAACAAAGAAGAAAAGAGCATCCGGCGGAATTTATGGAGGATGTATCTGTCGATTACCGTCGGCTTGAAGATTATATTGTGGGTTTACTGGAAATCGGTCGCCGGTATCATATAGAAATCTCCTTTTTTGGTCACGCTGGTGACGGTGAGCTCCATTCTCGACCTCTTCTCGATTTGAGCGAGCCCGATGATGTCCAGAAAATGCGGGCAATTGCGGATGATGTTTTCTTGCTTGCATGGTCTCTGGGTGGGTCAATCAGCGGCGAGCATGCCGATGGTCTTGTCAGGGCTGCATTCGTACGAAAACAATATGGTAACGAATGTTATGAGCTGCTCTGCAGAATCAAGGATATCTTCGATCCCGAGGGCCTGATGAATCCGGGCAAAATAATTAACGATGACCCGGATGTGATGATCAGGAATCTCAGAAGGGCATATAAGCCTCTTGCTAAAAGATTAAAGACGAATTTACTCTTTGAAAAGGATGAGCTTGCCTTGGAAATCGAGCAGTGTTACGGCTGTGGACTTTGCCTTAATACCGAACCTGAACTGCGGATGTGCCCGGTATTTAGGGCGATGGGTGAGGAGTTAGGCAGCTCGCGGGCCAAGGCTAATCTGCTGCACTACTGGGCGACGGGGCAGTTGGAAGAAAAGGATTTCGAATCACCCGAGTTCAGAAAGTTTCTGGATTTGTGCGTGAACTGTAAGGCTTGTCTGCGACAATGCCCGTCCGGTGTGGATATTTCAACGCTGATGATTGCCGCCAGGGCACAATACGTAAAGCGAAAAGGGCTGCGCCGTACCGACCGGATATTGAGTCAAAATCGCTACATGAGTATGCTGGGTAGCTTTTTCTCACCAGTGTCGAATTTTGTGATGCGACTACCTGGATTCAACCTGCTGCTGGAGAAAGTTGCCGGACTCGATCATAGAAGAAGAATGCCCGAGTTTTGCTCCGGATCGTTCCTTAAAGCGGGGCAGAAGTACTTAGCTTCGTGTGAGCCGATAGAAAAACCGATTGATAAGGTGGCCTATTTTGTTGACACTTACGCGAATTATAATGACCATGCTTTAGGCTTTGATGTACTTGAAGTACTGCGGCATAATAATATCGAAGTTATCCTGCCGGATCAGCGTCCCGCTCCAATGCCTGCGATGGCTTATGGCGATACTAAAAAAGCAAGAAGAGATTTGAAATATAATGTTAAGCGACTTGCCGAAGCGGTTCGCCAGGGCTATAAAATAGTTTGTTCCGAACCAAGTGCTGCATTATGCCTTAACGAGGAGCTGCGTCTTTTTGTCAAGGGTGAAGATGCGAAGCTGGTTTCTGAAAACACATACGAATTGATGAATTATCTGCTCGGCCTGCACTCGCAGAAGAAGCTGAAGTCACCGGTCAGGAAGATAACCGACGCATATGTTTATCATGCCCCATGCCATTTACAGGTGGTCAACGAGGGCACAGCAAGCATCAAGCTGCTGCAGGATCTTTGCGGTGTGAAGGTCACCGACCTGAAAGCTGGCTGTTGCGGCCTGTCAGGTACGTTCGGAATGCAAAAGAAAAATTACGAACTTTCGTCTCAGATCGCTGAAAGTTTAAAAAATGCTTTGAAAGAAACACAGGTCCAAAGTGTCCTGACCGAATGTGCCGCCTGCAAAATGCAGATAGAGCATATCAGCGACAAGGTCGTCATACATCCGCTGAAAATTTTAGCTGAAAGTTACGGCCTTTAGGTGTAATTTTGAGTGCTTAACAGACGGCGTGTGGAGTACGAACCATTAGTCTTCGAATCCAATATTATTTTCCCGGCACCATTCGATTGCGATTTCTTTTATGGCATTGTCGCGGTATTTGTACCATTCGTCTTCAACGCCGTATTTGTATACCGCGTCTTTGAATCTTCTAAAAGCGCCGCTGCCGCTTATCAGGTCGTAAAGAATACCGCCAATTTCCTGCCTGTCCAGAGACATGCAGAAATTCTCCATGATGCTGTATTCATCAATATCGTACTTCGTGGGCAATTGGATGTAATCGCCGGTATCGGCTAATATTTCCCTGGCGATAGAGACCAGTTCCTTCTCCCAGTCCGGCACATCTTCAAATGGCTCATTTTCTTCGGCGGCCCGCATAGCGTAGTCCGTCATAAGGACCACCTCGCCGGTTTTTTTATTCAGGAACGAGGCACTTTCGTCCGATTGAGATTCCAAACCTTCAATGATATCGCTTAGTTTGACGGGAACTTCCATAAGTTTTAACCTCACTCTATGCCGTGTAAATTACGGCGGGCATTTTGCACATATTGAGCGGAAGAGCATTGTGCTAAGATATCGGTCACCACGATCTGGGAGAATTACGACAATTGTGCCGGAAGTCATCTGTTTGGCTATTAGCAAAGCTCCTGCTACCGCTGCACCGCTTGACATACCGACGAAGATGCCCTCATGAGCGGCGAGTAACCTCGTTGTTTCAAATGCCTCGCCGTCCTCGATAGTAATCTTTTCATCCAACATGCTTTCGTTATAGATCGGAGGCACGATGGATTCTTTCATGTTCTTAAGCCCCTGGATTGTGTGCCCTTCCGGAGGCTCGATTCCGACGACTTTGACCTGCGGTTTTTTCTCTTTGAAGTATTTATATGCTCCCATCAGGGTTCCCGTTGTGCCCATACCGGCAACAAATACATCAATCTCGCCTTCTGTTTGAGAGAATATCTCCGGCCCTGTTGTCTCATAGTGGGCGAGGAAGTTGTTTTCGTTCTCGAATTGGTTGGGCATATAATACTTTTCGGGGTCGGCATCATGAAGCTGGTGGGCTTTTCTGATGGAGCCGTCTGTTCCCTCTTTTGCGGGTGTCAGCACGACTTCGGCGTTTAAGGCCTGAAGGATATGCTGCCTTTCAACGCTCACGCATTCCGGCATACAAAGTTTGACTGGGTATCCTTTCGCCGCTCCTATCATAGCAAGGGCGATGCCGGTATTTCCTGATGTCGGTTCGAGTATTATTTTACCCTTGGTGAGGTCGCCGGATTCCTCCGCTTTCTTTATCATCCAGTAAGCGGGGCGGTCTTTTACCGAGCCGCCCGGATTGGCTCCTTCGAGTTTTCCGAAGACTCTTACGCCCGGTCTTTTTCGGTTAAGGCTTGTAAGTTCTACGATAGGTGTGTTTCCAATGGCGGACAATATACTCATACTAACTTACCTCCAGGTTTGTGCCATAGCACAATTAAACCGATTCGGATAATATGTAAAATTGATTTTCGTTCGTATATTCTATATATTAAGTCCGAGAAAGTAAAACTGATTTTGGGGAAACTAAGTATGGGATTGGTAAATGATAATCTCAGGCAGGCGGTGCTATGGGAGCCGTCTGGGCAGGATAGTAAGGTTCGCTGCAAGCTGTGCAACTGGCGGTGCGTGATCGATGAAGGTAAACTCGGCCGGTGCTGTGTACGCAAGAATATCGATGGTGTGCTGTATTCGCTGACGTATGATAAAGTGTGCTCCGCCAATCCCGATCCTATTGAGAAAAAGCCGTTATTTCATTTTCAGCCCGGCTCGCGCAGTTTCTCGGTTGCGACGATGGGCTGTAATTTTCGTTGTGAGTTCTGCCAGAACTGGCAGATCAGCCAGGCGGTAATCGAAGAAGGACGAATCAACGGCGAACCTATAACTCCCGAGCACATCGTCGAGGCGGCCGTTCGAAACGAGTGCAAAAGCATAGCTTACACATATACCGAACCGACGGTTTTTATGGAATTATGTAACGATTGCGGACACTTGGCAAAGAAGCGCGGTCTGACGAATGTTTTCGTAAGCAACGGCTTTATGACGACCGAAGCGATAGACTTTGCAGATGACTGGCTCGATGGGATTAATATCGATTTGAAAGCGTTCAGTGAAGATTTTTACAAGCGGCTGTGCAAGGCGAGATTACAACCCGTGCTGGATACGATCAGCTACATTGCCAAAGAGACGAACATCTGGCTTGAGATTACGACGCTTTTAATACCGGAGCAGAACGATTCCGATGATGAGCTTAAAGAGCTTGCCGGATTTATTGTGAATTACGCCGGGGCTGATGTCCCATGGCACATCAGCCGGTTTCATCCGCAATACAGGTATTTGGATTCGGTTCCAACATCCATCGGCAGTCTTCAGCGGGCTTTCGAGATTGGTAAATCCGCCGGCTTGCGTTACGTTTATCTCGGCAACGTACCGGGCTCGACATCAGAGAGCACTTTCTGCTATCAGTGCGGTCGGATGTTGATAGAACGTATCGGTTATAGAATCGCCACAAATAGCATTAAAGATTCTAAGTGCCCTGGCTGTGGGACAGAGATTGCAGGTTTCGAACTTTAGTATGATAGAGCCAAAAGTGAGATACACAGTATGATGAAAATAGTTGCAGATGCGAATATTCCGTTTGTCAAAGAGTGTTTTTCTTCAATTGGTGAGGTCACGACTATTGGCGGTCGAGAAATGACGCCGTGGAATGTTGCTGATGCCGACATTCTTCTTGTTAGGAGTATCACGCCGGTTGGCGTTGATTTACTGGCCGGAAGCAAAGTTCGCTTTGTCGGCACGGCAACAATTGGTTTCGACCATATCGATTTGGGTTTTCTTGAGAGCAATAATATCGGTTTTGCTTCGGCGCCGGGCTCGAATGCCAACTCGGCTGCCGAATATGTTATTGCCGGACTGCTCGATATAGGGCAAAAATATGCTATAGACCTCGATGGCAGGTCAATCGGCATTATCGGCGTGGGCAATGTCGGCAGCAGGGTGGCGAAGAAATGTGCTGCGATGGGAATGGACGTTTATCTGAACGATCCGCCGCTGCAAAGGCAAACCGGCGATGTAAAATACCTGCCGCTGGAAAAGCTTTACGATTGCGATTTTATTACGTTCCATACACCGTTGGCGTTCGAGGGTCGGGATAAGACTTATCATTTGGCCGATGAGAAATTTTTCAAATCGCTGAAACATAGGTGTGTTTTTGTCAATGCTTCCCGCGGCGGAGTGGTTGACAGCAGTTCGTTGAAATCGGCCATAAAGTCGGGACGGCTGCGGGCTGTAGCGCTGGATGTCTGGGAAAACGAGCCGGACATCGATATCGAGCTTCTGAAAATGATCGATATCGGTACGCCGCACATCGCAGGATATTCGCTGGACGGCAAAATAGCCGGATTGATTATGATATACCAGGCGGCCTGTGAATATTTTTCTCTGGAGCCGAAGTATGACATGGAGGATTTTCTGCCGGAGCCTTCTGTGTCGGAATTTAAGGTCAATCAGAATGTAACAAATGAACAGGATGCTTTGTTGAGTGCCGTGCAGAAAATTTACCGTATTGACAAGGACGATGCGAGACTCCGACGTGTTTTGGACAAGCCGGCGGAAGACAGGGGCAAATACTTTGATGGCCTGCGGAAGAATTATCACGTGCGCAGAGAATTTCAGAACACCAGCGTGATTCTCAAAGACACGAACTCCAAATTGGCCGGCAAACTCGTCGGCATCGGATTTAAAGAAGTAAAAAGTGAAAAGTAGCGGTAAAAAAGTTGTTGAATGGCCAGGGGGAAATCTGGATTTTTCCGCCGGTTGTCTTGTGATGGGGGTGTTGAATGTCACGCCGGATTCTTTCAGCGACGGCGGTGAATTCTTCGATCCCGATAAAGCTGTTGAGCACGGTCTGCAAATGGCGGCCCATGGCGCGGCGATCGTTGATGTCGGCGGTGAATCCACCCGGCCGGGTTCGGTTCCGGTTTCGGCTGAGCAGCAAGTACAGCGGGTAGTGCCGGTCATCGAAGCGCTTTGCGAGAAGACAAATGTGCCGGTAAGTATTGATGCATATAAATACGAAGTTGCCAAAGCTGCTCTGGATGCCGGTGCGTCAATTATAAACGATATTACCGCTCTGAGCGATGAGCGAATGTGTCAACTCGTTGTCGAGCAGCAGGTGCCTGTTGTTTTGATGCACATGCAGGGCACACCGGCGATGATGCAGAATGAGCCGAAATATGATGATGTCGTCGGCGAGGTTCTGGAATTCCTGCTGGACAGGGCAAAGCGTGCTGAGAAACTCGGCGTGCCAAAAGACATGATTTTCATCGATCCCGGCATAGGTTTCGGCAAGACTACCGAGCACAATCTTTCGCTCTTGAGAAATATCGATAAGTTCGTCGCATCCGGCTACCGCGTCCTTGTCGGCACAAGTCGCAAGAGATTCATCGGCAGTATCACCGGTAGAGAAAAACCCGCTGAGAGGATTTTCGGCACCGCCGCAACGGTCGCCCTTTGTGCCGCGGCAGGCGTTTCCATAGTTCGTGTCCATGATGTGGCTGAAATGATAGACGTAGTGAAAGTGGCGGATAAACTAAGAATTCAAAGCCAAAAGTTTTGACTATCCACGGCTAAGGAAATATAATAACAGGTAAGTTCCGGCAGATAAATATTATGATGACGAAAGAAGACATCCTTAGAATCCTCACTAAAGACAAACCGCAACTACAAAAACAGTTTAAGGTCCGTAAATTGGCTCTATTCGGATCGTATGCAAGAGGAGACCAGCGTCAAAACAGTGACGTGGATATACTCGTCGAGGTTGATCCGTCAATCGGCCTGGAGTTCGTAACTCTTGCCGAGAGACTCGAAAAGTTGCTCAAGTCATCGGTTGACCTCGTCTCAAGCCGAGCGGTTAGTTCTCAGGCGTTCAAATTAATCGAGCCGGAACTTATTTATGTCTAAAAGACCTATTGAATTACTGTTAAGTGACATCTGTCAGTCAATTGACAGAATTGAGCAGTATATCAAAAATCTATCATTTGATAACTTTTCAGATGATCAGAAATCTATTGATGCTGTCGCAAGAAATCTTGAGATTATGGGAGAAGCTGCGAACCGACTGCCGGATGAATTCAAAGAAAAATATTCGGAAATAGAATGGTATAAAATAGTAGGGCTACGGCATCGGATTGTTCATGATTATTTCGGCATTGACCTTGAGATTGTATGGCAAATTCTGCACAAAGACTTACTGGAGGTAAAGCGGAAACTTGCCCAAATAATGAAGGATGAAGGTGCCGATTGATAAATTTGCTCACAGCGGGAGCTTCAATCGTTCGTGTTCGCGACATGGCTGAGATGGTGGATGTAGTAAAGATAAATACTGTCGGTAATGCAATGTGGCTCTGTGTGAACCAGTAGTTGAAGGATTTTTAAAGGGTATCAATTTTGTCAGATTTTTGTATTCGTCCGGTCGATTCAGGTGATGGGGATTGGATTGCAAAGACTATTACCGAACGGTGGGGAGCGGAATTTGTTGTCGCTCACTACGAAGTATTCCACTGCAGGGATTTGCCCGGCTTTGTCGCAAACGATGGAGAGGAAAAGGTCGGGCTTCTGACATATAAAATTGTCGGTGATGATTGCGAAATCGTAAGTCTTGACAGCCTTCAGCCGTGCAAGGGTATCGGCACAGCTTTGATTGATGCAGTCAAGGCAACAGCAATCGAATCCGGATGCAAGCGGCTATGGCTTGTCACGACGAATGACAATATGAACGCGCTGTGTTTTTATCAGAAACGCGGCTTTGTGCTGGTTAAGATTAATCGCAATGCAATCGAATTTGCTCGTAGCCTTAAGCCCATCCCTTTAATAGGAGTCGAGGGAATTCCGTTACGGGATGAAATTGAGCTTGAGATGATGCTGGGGGAGGCTGATTGCTGATGCACATATCTGAGAAAGTAAAGCCGTTCAACTGCTGCCCGGCCTGCGGGTCAGGTGATATTGTTTTCGATGAAAATAAAAAAATCATTTGCCGGGAATGTGCTTTCACTTATTTTCACAATGTTGCCGCGGCGGTAGGGGCGATATTGGAATATGATGGTAAAATAGTTTTAATCAAGAGAGCTAAAGAGCCGGGCAGGGGCATGCTCGACCTGCCGGGCGGCTTCGTGGATCCGAAAGAATCCGCTGAACAGGCCGTAATAAGAGAAGTAAAGGAAGAGTTACAAATAGATATTAAAGAGCCGGAATATCTTGGCTCTTTCCCAAACATCTATAAATACCAGGATGTGCTGTATCATACATGTGATTTGTTCTTCTACTCCAGGATCGATGGTCTTCCCGTTGAATTCAGCAAAACCGAAGTCGAGGAATTGGTTTTATTAAGACCTTCGGAGATTCTCGCTGACAAAATAGCATTCGAATCTGTAAGGGAGGCCCTGCGATTTTTTGGAAGGACTATTAACAAGACCTTGTGATAATATCGCAGAGATGCGCCGTTGAGTTCAAGTTTGTGTGATCGAAAGGAGAAAACATGAGAAGGGCTAAAAAGAAGACAGCAAGACAAAGATCCTCGTCAAAGAAGCGTAGGCTCTCAACTGTTCAGCGGGAATGCGGTTTATGTGGAAAAACCAAGAAGTTAATTAAAACGGAATGCTGTGACCGATGGATTTGCGATGATGGGGATCAATATGTTATGTTTTCATACGCAAGGAATAGCTGTCATAGAAATCACGATCGCTATACCCTATGCGGATTTCATTTCCACGAGGGACATTCAGGTGATTGGAAAGACTGTCAGAAATGCAGAGACAGTTTTGAAACAGAAATGTATGTTTACTTCGGCACAAATGAATACAACTTCGAAAAATTGAATGATGTACCTGATTATGAGCCAACGAAATGTGCAAACTGTAAAACTGTAATCGTACTTGGTGAGGATGGTTATTCCCGACACGGTGATGAATACTTCTGTCTTCAGTGTACGGATTTCAACTGATCAGGTTGCTAATCCGAATGACAGTAATAGGTCAAAAAGGACTTATGGCGATGTTTAATGCTTCGCCTGTGTTTTTGACGAATTCGAATTTCAGTCCTTTTTTTGCTTCTTTCGGGACTTCGGACATGTCTTTTTTGTTTCTGGCCGGCAGGATGACGGTTTCTATTCCGGCCTGCTTGGCGGCAAGGATTTTTTCTTTCAGGCCGCCTATGGGCAGGACCAAGCCTCGCAGCGTGATTTCCCCTGTCATTGCCACGTCCGGCCGGGTGGGTTTACCCAGCAGCAGGCTGACCATCGATGTGAACATTGCTACGCCGGCACTTGGCCCGTCCTTGGGGACGGCTCCTGCCGGGACGTGGATGTGATAGTCGAACTTGCTGAACTTTTCCGGGTCTATGTTAAGTTTTTTTGCATTTGCTTTGACGATGGAAAAAGCCGCCTGGGCGCTTTCCTTCATGACATCGCCGATTTGTCCGGTCAACTGCAGATTTCCTTTGCCGGGCATGGATGCCGATTCGATGAAGAGCAGCTCACCGCCGACAGGCGTGTAAGCCAGGGCGGTTGCAACGCCGGGTATGCCGGTTCGCAGCGCTAACTCCGACTCGAATTGTGCCGGACCGAGGATTTTCGCAAGGTCTTTTTTAGCGATTGTGGCCCGCCTCTTATTGCCCCTGGCAACTTCCGTAGCTACAGCCCGGCAGATGGCCGCGATATTCCTTTCGAGGTTTCGCACGCCTGCTTCGCGAGTGTAGCCCTGAATAATTGCAAGTATCGCTTCGTCTTTTATTGTGCAGCGGTTTTTGCTCAGGCCGTGCTCCCTGAGCTGGCGCGGAACAAGGTATTTCTTTGCTATTTTGAGTTTTTCGATTTCTGTATAGCCGGGCAGCTCGATGACTTCCATCCGGTCACGCAGCGCCGGCGGCACCGGCTCGGTATAATTCGCAGTACCAATGAACATGACTGAAGATAAATTGAAAGGCTGGTCAAGATAGTGGTCGGTAAAATTGAAGTTCTGTTCCGGATCGAGCACTTCCAGCAGGGCGCTGGCCGGGTCGCCCCTGAAATCGCTTCCGATTTTGTCCAGCTCATCGAGCATGAACACCGGATTTTTACTGCCGCACTTTCGCAATTCCTGCAGGATTCGTCCGGGCAGCGCCCCGATGTACGTCCTGCGATGTCCCCGAATATCGGCTTCGTCCCTGATTCCGCCGAGCGATATGCGCACAAATTCCCGTCCCATGGCCCGGGCGATGGATTTGCCGAGCGATGTTTTGCCTACGCCGGGCGGCCCGACAAAGCAAAGGATAGGGCTTTTACCTTTGGGATTCAACTTTCGGACGGCTAAGAATTCGAGGATGCGTTTTTTTACCTTAGCCAGGTCGTAATGGTCGGCGTTTAGAATTTGCTGGGCCTTGTTGATATCGAGCTGGTCTTTAGTCTGAATCGACCAGGGCAATTCGCAGACCCAATCCAGATATGTGCGGATAACGCTGTACTCCGGCGAAGCGGGTGGTATTTTACTCAATCGGTCCAGTTCGCGAAGCGCCTCGGCCTCCACTTTTTTCGGCATCTTTGCTTTGGCGATGTTTTGGCCGATTTGCTTAAGCTCTTCGGTCCTGAGGTCTTTCTGGCCAAGTTCGGTTTGAATGGCTTTTAGCTGTTCCTGGAGGAAATACTCCCGCTGGTTTTTGTCTATCGAATCTCTGACACGAACCTGAATCTTGTGGCTTAATTCGAGCACTTCCAGTTGATGTGCCAGAACGACCGAAATTTGTTCGAGGCGTTTAGCAGCGTCAAGCTCTTCGAGTAATTGCTGTTTCTTTTCGATCTCAAGGCTGAGATTCGCCGCTAAGAAGTCGGCCAGGGCGGAGGGATTTTCGATATTTTCCAGCAATACCGATGCCTCTTCCGGTACGTTGGGGCTTAATGAGATTACGCGATTGGCTGCCTGGCGGACGCTGACAATGAGTGCCTGGAGCTTTTTTGTCGTTCTTACTTTTGTGCTTAACGGCTTAATTCTTGCCTTCAGGTAGGGCTTTGTCGCTACCTTTTCTATTACTTTGAAGCGGGTTATGCCATGGACTATAATGTGTATCGAGCCCTGAGGTAATTTTGTGACTTTCAGCACAGAAGCAGCAGTTCCGATTGAATATAGGTTGTCGAAATCCGGCCTGTCGATATCAGGATTGCGCTGCGTAAGGAGTCCTATGATTGATTCGTTTGGTTCGGTATCGGCAAGCAGTGCTTTGCTTCTTTTCCGGCCGACCGCTAAAGGCATTATTGTACCGGGATAGGCAACGGCGTTTCGAATCGGAAGAATACCCATGACTTGAGGTATTTTGAATCCCTGGTCATTCTCATGAGATTGGTCATTGTCATATAGATAAGGCTCGACGCGAGTCGACTCTTCTGCCAATACTTCAACCGGCCAGTTACCATTTAGAGCTGACAAATTTGTTGGATCAATTGCCATAAATGAAAAAGTCCAATATTAAAAATAAAAAAGCTGGTGGAAAAATCCTTCCAGGATATTTCATCTTGCTGTATTCAATAAGATCAGCGGTTCTATTATAAGCATACTCCATATTTGTATAAAGAGTTAAATCCCAGAACAGGTTTCGGTGTGATAATATTCACGGTGATTATCTGCTTTGTAGCAACAAGAAGAACGCTTAAAAAATTGCTTCTTATAGTTTTATTCCTGATTCCGAAAAAACCGTCGGTTTTTAATCTTTAATTTACCTTTCTGTTGTGTCATCCGAACACTTTCAAATGTATACCTGCATGGCTGATATTTTGTTCGAATTTATGGGACTTGCTGTAGCTTCTGTAAACAGAAACATCCTTAGTTTGTGCCGGTTAACGGCCGGAAACATTTTAGGAACACTCAAAGCATCACAGGAACAGACAAATTCCCAAAGAAGTTCTTGACAAAGACGGCTCAAAAAGTTATAATAGTAGAAATTGGAGTTCGCACAGCATCTGAGGGGGGATTATAATCTTTGCTCTTCAGCAGAGCTGGGCAAATTTATCGTAAGGATAAAATTCAAGAAATTGTATTTTGTAATGGGGATGGATGATGAAAAACTTAAGAAAAAAATTCAGAGGGCAGTACTTTAGGAAGGGCATCATATACTTCCTTAGTTGGTGTCTGGTTGTGAACACGTTTCTGCCTGCTGCTATGGCGGAAGTGGTGCTTATGCCAGGCGGTGAGATCAACGGCAGTATCTCAGTTACTCCGCTGGGTGGTGGTACTGTTCAGGACATGACCGCAAGTAACGGCGCGATCGGCCATTTCAGCGATTTCGATATCGCGGCCGGGCACATTGTGAACCTTTCACAGACTGGTGGCCCTAATCCCAATGCGTTGTTCAGAGTATTTTCTGGGGACGGCACTCAGATTCTTGGTCAATTCAATGCAAACGGCAATGTCTTCTTGATTGATCCTGCCGGCGTGCTTTTCGGCGCCGATTCAGTGGTCAATGTCAACCAGTTGATTGCATCGAGCCTTGACATATCGAACGAGGATTTCCTTGCCGGCCAATACGAATTTGTTGCCGGTGGAGGCGATATTGGCGCTGTTGTCAACGAGGGTACAATAAATGCTGACCAGGGCGCGGCGCTAATCGGCAGGAAAATTCTCAATACCGGGACTATTGCGACGGATGAAGGTGGATTTGTTGTAATGGTTGCTGGTGACAGGGTGCTGCTGAGTGAAGAGGCAAGTAATGTTCTTGTTGAAATGAATACAGTTGCACTTCCCGAAGAGGGAGACGGCGAAGTTATTAATAATGGTGAGATCACTGCTCCGGCCGGGATGGTAGTACTTGCCTCCGGTGATGTTTTTGCTTCGGCGCTTGAATTGCCAAAGGTCTCGGGTGGCAACGGTAGAGTCGAGCAAAACGGCGTTATCAATGCTGATGGTACCACCGATGGCGGCAATGTTAGCCTGACAGCGGCCGATGAAGTTATTCTTGATTCCGACAGCCTGACTTCAGCAAATGCCGGGACCGGCGATGCCGGTTTGGTTGTCGCCCATTCAATTAACCGGACAACAGTCGAGTCGGGCGCACAAATACAGGCGACAGGCGGTCACGAGCCGACTACTGCTGGATTTGAAGATGTTGTGGCAAAGACCGTGGAGATCAGCGGTGACTATGTTAACTTTGCCGGTGATATCGATGCTTCCGCAACTGACGGCAAGAGAGGCAAGATTGTTATCGATGCTCTTAACATTGATGTTCTAAACGGTGCAATGCCTGTTGATCCGCCTGACAATACTGTCTATGAGCAGTGGATCGAAGAGCAGACACATCTAAATAACTCGACAGATATTGAGCTGGTTGCTCATGCAAAGGAGGGGGGAAATATCCTTGTGAGCACATTAACCGATGGTGAATTAACAGGTGGAAGCGGCGATATCGTAATGCGTACAAAATACGATACTGGAGGAATTGCATTATTCGGCGATTCTGCAATCCATACCACAAATGGTGGAAATGTCTATATGCTGGCTGGTCAACTTGGTATTACTGTTGGCGATATTTCAACGGATGTACCGTCGAGCGACAAGGTTACCGAGCCGGGCAAAATCAGGCTCCTTACGACCAATGGAGGCGATATTACAACAGGAAATTTGTTCGTGGACGGCGGAAGTTACGTTGAGATATCGATGATCGCGGACGGAGACCTGACGGTCAACGGTGATGTCCATACAATCACAAATCAGGTTCCTTCCGATACTCAGGAAATTGGCCAGGCCAGAACATGCCTGGTATCTGAACACGGCAATGTACTCGTCAACGGTACTATTGCAGTTGAAGG
>WOR8_10002629_pt1 | contig 34274 bp, 28 predicted proteins | sample DeeMarSeWOR38_10_FD_19890 | JGI IMG/M metagenome (IMG submission 19890) | reverse complement strand
CCCTGAGGCCCCTGGATGCCTCTCCCGCGGAATACGTTGGCTCCGATGGCGATGGCCACGTCGGGGCCCAGTCGGAACCTCACGTAATTTCCCTTCCCGTATTCGAACGTTCTCCCGGAGAAGACTTTCTGTGGGGGTTCGCGGAGTTCGACGACCACCTCGGTCGCCGTCACCGGAAGGCATTTGCCTGCGCGGATATAGAACGTCACCCCTTCCCAGCGCCAGGTGTCGATGAAGAGACGGATCGCCGCGAAGGTCTCCACCTGCGAGTCGGCAGCCACGCCTTCCTCGTTGCGGTATCCGTTGAACTGGCCGCGCACCAGGTCTTCCTTGCTTAGCGGGCGCACCGATTTCAGGACCTTCACGGTCTCGTCGCGCATTGCGTCATCGTCCCCACCGATCGGGGGTTCCATCGCCAGGAGACCCACGACCTGGAGCATGTGGTTCTGGATGACGTCACGGATCGCCCCCGCTTCCTCGTAGAAACGACCGCGCCCCGCGATGCCGAAACTCTCCGCCATGGTGATCTCCACATTGCGGATGTAGTTCCGATTCCAGAACGGTTCGAGAAAGGTGTTGGCGAACCGGAAATAGAGGATGTTCAGGACCGAGAGCTTGCCGAGGTAATGGTCGATCCGGAAGATCGAAGCCTCGTCGAAGACTTCATGCAGCACGGCGTTCAGCGACCGGGCCGAAGCGAGATCTCTGCCGAAGGGCTTTTCGAGAATGACCCGGGCGCCTTTCGAGCAGCCCGACTTCCCCAGTCCCTGCACCACGCTGGGAAACATGCTGGGGGGGATTGCAAGGTAATGTGCAGGGTTCTTGGTGTTTCCCAACTCCTTTCTCAGCTCTGCGAAGGTTGCATCATCCCGGTAATCTCCGTCCACGTACCGGAGAAGGGACATCAGCCTGCCAAACGCGTCCCGGTCGACCCCATACCCGTGCTCTTCCAGGCTTTTTCGGGCACGCTCCCGAAGCTGCTCGATCCCCCAGCCTGCCTTGGCGACGCCGACGACCGGCACATCGAGGATCCCGCGCCGGATCATCTCCTGCAGTGCCGGAAAGATCTTTTTGTAGGCGAGGTCTCCCGTCGCTCCGAAGAAGACGAGAGCATCCGATTTCCTGGGCATCATCACCCCCGCTTTCCCGTGGATTCCATGCGTTCGTCGAGGGCAGGTTCACCCCCGCCTGTGATCGTCGATGAGCGGAAATGTGTTGCCATAAATAATTTGTTGCACCTGGGAAAGGAACGCAAGAGGGAATCCCAGGTCGATGCCGCTTGCCTCATCCAGGCGCCGGCCCTGCTCATCGGACAGGGAAAACTCCAGACATCCCAGGTTGTCCGCAAGCTGCGAAAGCTTCGTCGCGCCCAGGATCGGGACGATCACCCCGTAGGGACGTTGCCTGACCCATGCGAGTGCCACCTGTGACGGAGATCTCCCGATCTCCTCCGCGACCCGATCGACTTCCTGCGCGATGCGTAGATTCCTTTCCGTAACGTAAATATTCCCCCATTCCTCCTGGGAGCCGTACCGGGCTTCTTTCGGGCGAGGTTTCCCTTTCTTGTACTTCCCGGTCAGCACTCCTCCCCCGAGGACCCCCCAGGGAGTGACCGCGATGTCCAGCGCCTTTGCCATCGGGAGGAGTTCCCGTTCCGGCGTCCGCTCGATGAGGCTGTAGGGGATCTGCAGCCCCGCGAACGCGTTCCACCCCATGAGGTCCGCGCGCGTGTTCGCCCGGGAGACGACCCAGGCGGGGGCGTCGGAGATGCCGACATAGAGGATTTTTCCCGCCCGGACCATGTCGTCGAGAGCCCGCATCGTCTCCTCTACGGGGGTCATCGGGTCCCACGCGTGGACCCAGTAGAGGTCGATGTAGTCCGTCCCGAGACGTGCAAGGCTTTCCTCGATGGACCGGACCATATTCTTCCGGTGGTTCCCCCCGCTGTTCGGGTCGTCCGGCAGCATGGTCAACGTGTACTTGGTGGCGATCACGTATCGTCCCCGTTCCGAAGCAACGAATTCCCCCACGAACCGCTCGCTCGTGCCGGCGGTGTAGTAGTTGGCGGTGTCGATGAAGTTTCCTCCTGCCTCCGCGAATGCGTCGAAGATCCTGCGGCTCTCCTCCTTCGACGCCCCCCAGCCCCACTCCTCGCCGAAGGTCATCGCGCCGAGGCACAGCTCCGAAACCCGTAATCCGGTCCGTCCCAGCAACTTGTAGCGCATCTCTTTCCTCCTATTTGACGAAGGTGCCGTTGCGCAGATCCGCGAGCGCCTGCGCGATTTCCTCTTTGGTGTTCATCACGAAAGGACCGTACCGCGCGACCGGTTCCCCGAGCGGTCTGCCCGAGAGAAGCAGAAACCGGACGGAGCTCTCCTGCGCCCGCACGCTTACTCCGTCGCCGTCCCCGAACACGGCCAGTCGCGCGGCGGAAACGGTCTTCCCGCCTCCCCCGGCGTCGGCACCGAAAACCCCCTCCCCCTCGAAGACGTAGGCAAAAGCGGCGTGGCCCCCCGGAACGGACTGCCCGAACGACCGGCCGGCCGGTACGGATACATCGAGATACTCGGGATCGGCGTAGATCTCCGTGACTGCTCCCCGTACGCCATCCACCACCCCGGCGATCACCCGTATCCGGACCCCGTCCTCCCGGACGATCTCGGGGATTCCGGCCGACGGCACATCCTGGTACCGCGGACGGGTCATCTTGAGCTTCGCGGGGAGGTTGACCCAGAGCTGGAACCCGTACATCACCCCGTCTTTCGGGCGGGGCATCTCCTCGTGCAGGATGCCGCTTCCCGAAGTCATCCACTGGACGTCGCCCGCCCCGACCGTTCCGGAGTTTCCCAGGCTGTCCTTGTGATCCACGAGTCCGGCCATCATGTAGGTGACCGTTTCGATCCCCCGGTGGGGATGCATGGGAAATCCCGCAAGATAGTCGCCCGGGTCGTCGGACCCGAAGTGATCGAAGAGGAGAAAGGGATCGAGGTAGTCGAGACTCCTCGTCGCGATGCTCCGGCGAAGTCGCACCCCGGCCCCCTCCGTGACGAACTGCGGCTCGATAATATTCTGGACTTTCCGGTCATTCATGAGGTTCTCCCCTCCCGTCCCCCATACAGGGGATCCTGCTTATTCACCCGATGTTTCTATTGGATGAGGATATTCCGGCAATGGTTCGAAAAGAAAAACCCTTCTTATCGGAGAACCCGATCCGTGGAGAAAGAAACAACGGTACTACGTCAGCGCAGCCCGGAACTTCTCGTATTCCTCGACGGCCTCCGCCTGGGCCGACGCGCGAAGGCGGTTGATCTCGTCGTATCGGCCGATCAGGAGATCCACCAGGGAGCCGTCCAGGTCGCCATGCGAGACCATATTGCGCAGTTCCCGTACGACGGCGACCCTGCCCATTCCCTTCCTGTAGGGGCGGTCCTCCGTAAGCGCCGTGAAGACGTCCGCGACGGCCATGAGGCGAGCCCCCAGAGGAAGATCGTCGCCGGTGTAGTGAAACGGGTAGCCGCTGCCGTTCAGGCGTTCCTGGTGCAGCGCCCCCCACGAGGCGATCTCCTCGAACGTATTGATGGGGGAAAGGATTTGATGCGTGTAATAGACGTGGGTCCGCATGACGTGCCATTCTTTCTTCGTAAGCTTTCCCGGTTTTTCGAGAATCTCGGAGGGAATGGCAAGCTTCCCGAGGTCGTGAAGGTATGCGGCGATCTCGAACATCCTGCGCTTCCGGCGGGAGAACCCGGCCAGCCTCGCGAGCGCTTCCCCGGTGGCGGCGACGCCGCTCGAGTGCGTGGCGGTGAACTCGCTCTTGAAATCGATGATCCGGCAGATCATCCGCGACAGGGAAAGCAGCACGTCGGTGTCAAACCCGATCGTTTGGTGCCCCAGGCTTCGCTCGAGGGAGGTCTCCATGGTATCGGAAGCGATGTCCAGCCAGACGTAATCCTTCGCGGCAATCCGGAGAAACGCATCCACATGCCGGGGGACAAACAGATCCCCTTTCCGCTTCGAAACCGATTTGCAGATGCCTGCGACCTGTCCCAGGATGGTGGGCCCTCTCGAGATCAGGACGGCAACCCGGTCCGCCAGGTGCACGATGTGGCTGCACGGCGGGACCGGGACCCCGTTCTCTTTCGCTCCCGCCCCCTTCCTCCACGGAAGGTGATGGAAGCGCACCATCGAGGCCGCCCGGGAAAAGAGAGGGACGTCTTTCAGAAGAAGGTAGCCGGCCAGGGCATGCTGGGTGGTCCTCTTCTCCTCGAATGCAAGGAGGTCCAGCCTCTCGTGAAGAGAAAAGGCGCCGATGTCGTGCAGGGCCCCCGCGATGCAAAGGTCCCGGAGTTCCGCACGGGAGAGCCCGAGTTCCTCGCCCAGGCGCAGGGAGAGGTATGCGACCCGCATGCAATGGTCGGCGACCTCGGGACTCATCAGGTCCAGGGTCCTCGCCAGGGAGGAAAGGAGGGCCCAAAGGTTAAGCTGGAGGTCTTTCTTTTTCATCCGACGTTTCCTTGCATGGCCCCCGGGCGCTAATTTCCCCCTTCTCGACCCTCATCGCCACGAAGAATCTTCAGTTCGAGCGGCTTCGACGCGTCGATGTGCACGTCGCGCTGGGGGAACGCGATCACGATCCCGGCTTCCCGGAAAAGGTCATCGGTCCGGAACCGGATGTTGCTTTCGATGATCAGGCGCTCCGTCAGGGTGTCCATGCTGACCCAGAAATACAGGTAGAACAGCAGGGCATTATCCCCGAAATCCTTGAAAAGGACGAATGGTTTGGGATGTTTCAGGACTTTTTCGTTTTCCGAGACCGCTTGAAGCAGCAGCGCCTCCACCTTCCGAACCGGCGAACCGTAAGTTACCCCGACTGCGACATGAGCCCGGACCATCTTGTCGGAAAGCGTCCAGTTGATGATGTTCTTCTCAAGAAAGCTGCTGTTCGGAACCAGGACGTGGATGTTGTCTCCCGTTCGGATCCGGGTACTGCGGGGCCCGATATCCTCCACCGTGGCAAAGTTTCCCTCGATTTCGATCACGTCCCCGACCCGAATCGGGCGTTCCGCCATGAGGATGAATCCGCTGATGAAGTTGTTGATCAGGTTCTGCGCTCCGAACCCGACGCCGATCGCGAGTGCGCCCCCCACAAACGCGAACGCGGTGAGGGGGATGTGAATGATGTGAAGGGATAGCAAGACAACCAACAACATGCCGAAATAATAAAGGAGCTTGGCCGTGGTAGCCGCTTCGTTTGGCTTCAGGGTGGTCTTCGGCAATACCCGCTTTTTGAAAAGCCGGACAACCTGTCCGAGAACTGCAAGCCCGATGAAAAAGGCCAGCAGAGCCATCGCGAAATGGTTCACGCTGACCGGATGACCGTCGATCACGAACAATTCGAATTTCCAGACCGACAAGAAACGGTCTGCGAATGGCACTTCCATCTCGGGGATGGAAAGGGGTACCCGGTTCTCCCCCACGAAAGGACGATGGACTTCGAAGCTGTGCGCCGGGGCTGCGCACGTCAGGGCGACAGCGAGGAAGACAGGCAAAAAAAGGAGGAGGAACTTTTCCCGATACATCTGCGTATCGTGGTGACTCTCGATAATCTTCCCTTCCTCCATGAGTGCGCCGCCCCTTATCCCTCCATCGAGAATTCCTGCATGTCGAACCAGAACCCGCTCTGGCCGATGGAGTCGATCTCGGCCTGCAGGATCTTCATGTGCAGTTCTTCCTCCTTGGCCAGGGAGAGGAACATCTCTTTCGCTTCGGGCTCCTGCGCCCGCTCGGCCAGGTCGAGGTAATACCTGTTCGCGATGATCTCCCGCTCGACGGCGATCTTGAGAATTTCGATTTCATCGACCTTCCCGAGGTCCTCTTCGCGGATCTCCTTGTCCTGGTAAGCGCTCGAGCTGAACACCGCTGCCACGGCCTCGATCTCCTCCGCCTTGGGGAGAAGCCACGGCTGGTTCCGGATAATATTCATCAGGTGCCTTTCGAGCTTGGTCAGATGACCGACCTCGTCGTCGGCCAGATTGATGAGTACGTTCTTGGCTTTGGGATCTTTTACCGCCTTCGCGAATTTGATGTACGCGCGGATGGCATCCTTTTCGCGGTAGATCCCCCTGTGGATGATGGCGACCGCCTCGGACGTTTCCATGCCCTACCCCCTTGAATGATTTCCCCGTCGTTGGTCCATGGAAAAGAGATCCCGGCTATCATACTCCCGAATTTCGCTATTGACCATATGTGCCGCAAAGGGAGCGTCCCGGACAGAACGATCCTGTAATTCGGTCCGCCTTTACCCCGGCAATTCCATCCCCGTCATGAGGTGGTCTTCCATGAATTTGATCTCCTCGATGCCCGATACCACGACCTCCGGGTCGACCTGAAGCTCTTCCGGAGAGATTTTATTATCGTAGACGACCTTGGAGAGAATATGCTTGATGCAGTTCAGCCTTGCCTTTTTCTTGTTGTCCGCGCGAATGATGGTCCAGGGAGAAATGGTCCGGTTGGTTTCATTGAGCATCTGGAACTTTCGTACGGTATAGTCATCCCACTTCTCCTGGGCAGCCAGATCCACAGGGGAAATCTTGTATTGCTTGAGTGGATCTTTCATCCTCGATGAAAACCTTTGCTTCTGTTCCTCCTTGGCAATGGAAAAGAAGAACTTGAACAAATGGATTCCGTTTTTTACCAGGATTTCCTCGATCATCGGTACGTCCTTCAAAAAGCGTTTATGTTCCTCGTCCGTGCAGAAACCCATCGTCGGCTCCACCATCGCACGATTGTACCAACTGCGGTCGAACAGAACGATTTCTCCACCGGCCGGGAGTTGCTGAATATACCGCTGGAAATACCATTGCGTTTTTTCCCTGTCGCTGGGCTTTTGAAGGGCGACAACCCGTGTCCCCCGAGGATTCATATACTCCAGGATCCTCTTGATCGTCCCGCCCTTGCCGGCGGCATCGCGCCCTTCGAAGATCAGCAGGAATCGCTGGTCGTTTTCTATGACATATCGTTGCCATTTCGACAGTTCGATCTGCATCCTGTGTAGTTCTTCTTCGTATTTGAGGGTCGATTTTTTGACCCAGACGGCCCGGTGATTTTTCGATGTCTTCTCATGGATGTTTTCGAAAGCGGTGTGTTCTTTCAATGTTGTCCTTTTCTGTTTTCTCCCTTTGCTCCCGCTCTTCTTTTTTTTATCCTTCTTGTCTTTCTTTTTCCTCTTTTCCTCTTCCGGCGCCTTCTTCCTCTCAATCGAAAATACCTCTGTAATCACAGCAGGTTTACTCTCCCCCGGTCCGATGGATTTCTTCCCGCGGGTTTCTCCCGGTTCCATCGCCATCCTTCCCCCCCCTTCCTTGACGGGCATCTCTCGTTCGCGTTCCCTGGTGCGTCGGAATCACACGAGCGATTTCCCGTATTTCCTCTGCTGTTTTTTCATCATCTTCAACTCCTTGTCGCCCGGGATCACGATCCCGGGATCCAGGTCGAGATCGAGTTCCCGGTTTTTCCTGTAGGGAACAGAATTGAGAATCAGCTTCATGGTCTCGCGCCGGGCGAGATGCTTGTTGTCCGACCGGATGATCCACCAGGGGGATTGCTTCGTGTGGGTCTTTTTCAGCAACATGAATTTTTTTTCCGTGAATTGATCCCAAAGATTCTGCGCCTGCAAGTCGACTTCGGAAAGTTTCCATTGACGCAGGGGATCGTTCTTCCTTCTTTCGAACCGCTTCTTCTGTTCCTCCCTGGTTACCGAAAAATAGAGTTTCAGCAGTATGGTCCGGCCGGCATCCTCGAGGAAATTCTGCTCATACGTGACTACCTTCTTCAGGAATCGCTTGTATTGGTCCTCGGTGCAGAATCCCATTACCGGTTCCACCAGGGCCCTGTTGTACCAGCTTCTGTCGAACAGGACGATCTCTCCCGCACGGGGGAAGTGCTCGATGTATCGCTTGATGTGAAGTTCCGTCTTCTGGTCCTCGCTTGGCTTGCCCAGTGCGACCACCCGATACCGTTTCTCGTTCATATACCGTGTAATCCGGCGGATGGTGCCGCCTTTTCCGGAGGCGTCCCGTCCGTCGAAAAGAATGACCATCTTTTTCCCGCTTTTTTCCAGATAGCGCTGCATCCGGATCATTTCCGCCTGGTACGGTTTCAGTTCCTCCGTTTCGTAATGGAACTTCAATGCCTCCTTGATGATTTCCTCTTTCACTTTTTTTTTGAGTTGTTCCTGGATTTCTTGAATCTGTTTTTTCGGATCGGCGGATTTTGTTATTGGTTCCACTTTCCTGACCATATCCATGATCTGCGCCGACGAGCCATCCTGTCCTTTTACGATTTTCATGGCGAACTCCAACCCCGGCTAATTTAATTTTCTTCCTGTCCGGTACATTTTCCCATAAATATACGGAAGCCCGTTATTTTTCAGACCCGAGGCCACTTCTTCCACGGAGTAGGGGATACGGAAATGCTCCACCGTTATCCTCCCCGAGGAAACCGTCAGGATAGCGAACGACGAACGCGGGTCTCCGTCAAACGGGCGTCCCGCGCTGCCGGGATTGAGAAAGTGAACCCCATCGACAATTCTGTGAAAAGGCACATGCGTGTGGCCCATGACATGGACCTGATAGGAAAACTTCGCCGCCAACGCCCGGAATCGGTTTTCCGGAGAATCGGGCCACAGGGATTCCCCCTTGTTGCCGAAATCGCCGTGGAACAATCCGATGCGGAGGCCGCCTGCCGTGAAACCCTGCTGCTCCGGTAAAGATTTCAGATACCGGACGTTCTCCGGGAGCAGGTTCTCGCATGTCCAGAAATACATGATCCGCTTTTCTTCTCGTTTCGGTTTTTTCAGTTCCTTCCCCGTCAGGATTTCCAGCACGCGTTTGTCGGTGTTCCCCACGATGCAAATGGCGTTTCTTCTCGCCCGGAACCATCGGACCACCTCATTGGGATAGGTACCGTAAACGGTGAAGTCCCCCGTGTTCACGATCCGATGGAACGTTTCCCTTCGCACATGGTTTTCTATCGCCATCAGCGCAGGCAAGTTTGCGTGAATATCACTCAGTACGAGTATTTTCTTCATGAAGAGCGCCGTGCGTTTTCTTTTATGGCGAACATCTCCCGGAATGCCCTCTTGTTTGCCCGCGAAGCATATTCCATGAATGTTTTGGAGAACGCATCCTTCACGTTCTTCCTTTCCCTCTTAAGCGTTTCCAGAAGTACTTCGATTGCCGCGACGGTTTTTTCCGACGGCTGGCCGGTTGCATGCAGTTCCCCGGTAGCCTCCGTCACGTATTGCAACTGGACACCGAAGTCATTGAATGTTCCCAGCATGTCTTGCAGTTTCTTCAATTGCCCTATAAAAGCATGAATTTTCTTCGGGGGAAACAGGCTGGAGAAGAATTCCAGCAGGTATCGCAGTTCCTTGCATTGAATCCGCAGACGGTGCAGCATCTCGTCATTTGTGCCCTCGACAATCAGGTTGCCTTCCCTAATGATGCGTTTGTATTTCCTGTGGATTTTTTTTCTTGCGAAGTCCCTGACCGGTAGACCGGCATCGGGCGCACTTGTCGATACCTGATGCGATCGATTAAGAAATGCTTCCCATTCATCCATAATATAGCGATATTTGACGCTCTTCATGTTTCGGATGACATCCCGGAAAACATTTGATCGTTTTTGCAGCAAATGAACAAACAGCGGATCGGTTTCGGCACGAAACGATTCGGGGAGCATCGCTTTGGTGTTTTCTTCGTTCAAGAGATACACATCCAGATCCCGAAGCTCATTGGAGATTTTCCCCACATAAGAAAGATCTTTCCGGAATCTAGCTGTGATCTCCAAAGGGAAAACCTTTTTCATCGCGGTCAGGGCGGAACGCGTTCGGCGAATCGCAACCCGGAAATCATGAAGGAACTCCGTATCCAGGTCGTTTCCGATATGCGCCTCGTTGATCCGGATAACGCGCAACAAAAAGCGCAGAATCGTCCTCGCTGCATCATCGGATCGCATATCGGGACTGAGTGGAATTTCCACTTTTGGGGAATAATCGCCTGGTTTCTTTCCCAAGGCTTTAAGCGCCTTTAAGTAGATATCCTCTTTCCGGATTGCCTTAAACCCGGCCTCCTCCAATCGCTTTTCGAGGGAACGGGAAGATCTCGAAGATTCTTTCCCTGGCTTCCACCATAAGTAAGCAGACAGCGCAGGCATATCCTTTTTGCGGGACAGTCGAATCTCTTCATGAACCAATCGAGCTACGGGTTTTTTCTTCCGATTCAAGATGCGATATGGCGTCTTTCGGGAATAGATATCTGCGAGTTTTCCAAGGGCCCGGACTTTTACGATCGGTGCCAGACGTTTTCGCAGTTCGCTATCTGGGAGATCCCTGATGAAAACCGGCGGGGTACCGATGACAACGTGATGAAGAATCGCGGGATCGAATACATTTCTCAAAATCAGCTTGTTTCCGTGAGAATACAGAACCAGCGATCGATGAAACAACCGCCAGTCAAACGTATCGTAGAATGAAATTTCCTCATCCCGGATCCGCCCCTCCTGGACCGAATACCGATCGGTCAGGTCGCGGATCCAGCGTTTTGCGTCATGCCCTTTGGGAATATGGAATTTTCGGGGGGGGATCATAAAGGGACCGGAACTACGATCGATCATCCCCGTAACGCTTCGGATAATCAAAATAAACGGATTCCCCTTTCCCTTCCTCCACGTTCCTCCACCGGTCCACGGCAAACCGGATGCAGTGCACCCCGGCGGTAGGGATCATGTCGGCAGGATTGTGCTCGAGCAGCATATCCGCAAGATCGTTGAAATCGGGGTTGTGTCCGAAAAGCATGATGGTCGTATGTTTGTCGTCCTGGCTTCTCACCATATCCAGCAAATACCGGGCATCGGAATGATACATCTTGTCATCGTATCGGATCTTCTCTTTGGGATACCCGATCTCTTCGGCGATACGGATGGCGGTTTTCCTGGCGCGTTTCGCGGGGCTGGACAGGATCAGGTCGGGCAGGATCTCGCGTTCCCTGATGTTTTTCCCCATGAATGGTGCATCCCGTTTCCCTCTCTTGTTCAACGGCCGGTCGAAATCCTTCAGGCGGGAATCCTTCCAGCTCGATTTGGCGTGTCTCACCAGAATCAAGGTTTTCATCTCGACACGTATCCCTGGGTCCGGGTATCCGCGGAAAATACGGGCCGGGCCCATTTCCCCCGACCTTGACTGATTTTACACGAAACAACCCGACGGGCGGAGATTCCCGGGGAATTTGCTACCGAAATGCCGGGGCCTAACGCCACCAGCAGGCCTCGCTCGGCTGTATCCCATCTTTGTTCATCGTACGGTATTCATGAGGGTGATTGATGCATCAATTTGCATCATAAGAAAGGATATCCCAGACACGTTTGTTTCTAGGAGAAAGAATAAAGAATGTACTTAAGGCGGTTACAAATCAATGGTATTGTGAATTTGTTCGACAATTTGGCTTACCGGTAACCCGATGAACCTCATTGCCTGTCACGAATGCGATCTGGTAAACAGGATTCCGCCTTTACCGCGGCGCGCCGCGGCCCGGTGCGTCCGCTGCGGTGGGCTCCTTCTGCGCTCCAAGCCCGACAGCGTCGACCGGACCATCGCCCTGACCCTGGCCGGAATCGTCCTGTTCCTCGTGGCCTGCAGCTTCCCGTTCCTGTCGATGGAAAACGCCGGCATCGTCCAGGAGACCGCATTGTTCACGGGTATTTACAATCTGTACAAGCAGAAGATGGTGCCACTGGCCACACTTGTTCTGATTACCTGTGTTCTGGTACCGCTGTTCCAGATGCTCTGTCTGCTCTACATCATGATCCCGCTGAAACGGAACCGCCCTGCCCGTCATACGGCCCCGGTGTTCCGAGTGTATCTGCACATGCAACCGTGGGGATTGATGGAAGTATATCTGATCGGTATTCTTGTCGCCCTGGTGAAGCTCGGGAAAATGGCGACCATCGTCCCTGGACTTTCCGTGATCGCCTTCGGCCTGCTGGTGTTCGTGCTCGCCGGGGCGTATTCCTCCCTCGACCCGCACCTGGTGTGGGAACGTCTGGAGAAGAAACCGTGAGAAGCGGAACGATGAGCGCGAAACAGCTCGGTCTGGTCGGTTGCCACGAATGCCGTCTCCTCAGCAGACAGCGGCGTCCGGAGTCCGGGCAGGAGGCATACTGCCCCCGCTGCGGCGCCACGTTGCACCTGCGCAAGCCGAACAGCATCAAGAGAACCTGGGCGCTGTTGATTGCGGCATTTATCTTTTACATCCCGGCCAACGTGCTGCCGATCACCATCACGACATCACTGGGGTCCACGCAAAGCGACACCATCATGAGCGGAGTGATCTACTTCCTGCTGCACGGTTCCCCGGAAATCGCCCTGGTGATCTTCACCGCAAGCATTTTCATTCCCATCTGCAAACTGGTCGTTATGGCCTACCTGCTGGTCTCCGTGCAGCTCAAGTCCAGTTGGCGGCCGCACGACCGGACCCAGCTCTACCGGATCGTCGAGGGAATCGGACGCTGGTCCATGGTCGATATTTACGTTGTGACCATCCTTGTGGCGCTGGTCAAACTCGGCGTCTTCGCCGATATCGAAGCGGGCCCGGCCGCCTTGTACTTCGCTTCCGTGGTGGTGATCTCCATGTTCGCCGCGCAAAGTTTCGATCCCCGTCTCATCTGGGACGCTATGGAGGAAAACCATGAGTGAAGAGACCCCCCGTACGAATCATGGGGAGGAGATCGCCCCTGTGGCGGATGTCCACGCCAAGCGCACGATCTCCATGATCTGGGTGGTCCCGCTGGTGGCCCTGTTCATCGGTGGCTGGCTGGCCTACAAGGCCCTGTCCGAGAAGGGGCCGACCATCACCATCACCTTCGAGAGTGCGGAGGGTCTCGAGGCCGGCAAGACCAAGATCAAGTTCAAGGATGTCGAAATCGGCCAGGTCTCGGATATTGCGATCAGCGAGGATTTTTCCCACGTGGTGGTGACCGCGAAATTGAAGAAAGGGACGGGGCCCTACCTGACCGACAAGACCCGGTTCTGGGTAGTGCGGGCACGCATTGCGGCTGGGGAGGTATCCGGCCTTGGGACCCTCTTTTCCGGTGCCTATATAGGAGTCGATCCGCAGACAGAGGGAAAAGAGCAAAACCACTTCAAGGGGTTGGAAATCGCCCCTGTGCTCACGGAAACTCTCCCGGGCCGGCATTTCACCCTGCTCGCACACGATCTGGGCTCCCTCGAAATCGGGACCCGGGTGCGTTACCGGAAAGTGACGGTCGGCAAGGTGGTGGGTTACCGGTTCGACCCCGATTTGGACATACTGAAGATCCAGGTGTTCGTCCAGGCCCCGTTTCACGAAAAGGTGCGGAAGGAGACGCGGTTTTACAACGCCTCCGGAGTCGACTTCGCTCTCGATCCCAGCGGTTTGCGGGTCAACACGGATTCCCTGGTCTCCGTCGTGCTCGGTGCGATCGCCTTCGAGTCTCCCGTCAGCCTGAAAGTGAGCGAGCAGGCTCCGGAGAATTTCGAATTCAAACTCTACCCGGATCGGGAAAGCACCAAGCAGAAAGAGTATATGACGAAGAGATACTACCTGCTCTATTTCGAGGATGACATCAGTGGCCTGTCGACCGAAGCCCCGGTGAATTTCAAGGGGATCAGGGTCGGCCATGTGTTGGACTTCTCCCTGCAGTACAACTGGAAAAAGAAAGACTTCCAGATCCCCGTGCTGATCGAAATCGAACCGGAACGGATCGAGCAGATCCATGTGAAAGGGCCCACGGACCCCAACAAGAACATGGAGTTCTTTGTGGAACGGGGTCTCCGCGCGCAACTCAAGTCCGCGAACCTGATCACGGGACAGAAATTCGTCGACCTCGCCTTCCATCCCGACGCACCACCGGCGAAAGTCCGTTATGACGAAGCCTACCCCGTGCTGCCCACGCTACCGCAGCCGTTGAAGCAGCTGATGGCCAGCGTGGAAAACATCGTCGACCGCCTCGACAAGGTCCCGACCGACGAGATCGGCCGCGACGTGAAAGCCGTCCTGGAATCCTTGAACAACACCCTGCGGAAGACCGAGACCATGTTCGGGGAGATCCATGAAGAGGTTCTCCCCGAGATCACACAGACCCTGAAAACGCTCCAGGGAAGTCTTTCGGATATCGAAAAGAGCTATGGCAAAGATTCCATCACGAACCAGGAATTGCGCAAAACACTGAACGAACTGGAGGAAGCGGCGCGCTCCATCCGCATCCTGACGGAGTACCTGCAGCGCCATCCCGAATCGCTGCTTCGTGGAAAAGGGGACACCGAATGATGAGGGTTCATGCCTGAACGGAAACGAGTCTTTCTTTGGGTCGGCAGAGGGATCGGGCTTTTCCTGGTTCTTATCGCGGTTCTTCTCACGGTCTTTCTCATTCCCCTTCCTTCCCTGATCGACCGGGATTGGGTCCGGACAAAGATTACCGAGGAAGCCTCCACGATCGTCGGGGGAAATGTGGAGGTCCGGGGATTGGACCTCGTCTACTGGCCACACCCCTACCTCACACTCCGGTGGGTGAAGCTGGACATCCCGGGGGCGGCCACAGGAACGATCCGGACCCTTACCGTATATCCCCGGATCCTTCCTCTTCTCTGGGGAAAGGTGGTTGTCTCGGACCTGCGCGTTGAAACCCCGGCCTTTACCGTAACGATCCCCGAGCATGACAAAACCCCTTTCACGGAGAAGCTGCGTTCCCTTCTGGTCTCGATGGAACAGAGTGCTCCCTCTCTCCGTCTCGTGCTGGAGGACGGACGGATTGATCTATCCGGTGCTGGTCTTCCGCCGCTTTCGTTCCGTGAGATCGAAGGGAGAGCTGTCCTTCCCCCGGACGGACCGGACCTCGATCTGTCGTGTGCCGGCACCTTGTGGGAGCGCGGTTCGCTGAAGGGGTACTTCGATGCGGAAAATCTCGCGGGCGCGGGGCGGATTGTCCTGAAGGGGTTCCGGCCGCATCTGATTGCCGGATCCCTTTTCCCCCCCTCCGGAGCGGGGATTTCCGATTCGGACATCGATCTTGACCTCCGGATTGCATCGGACGGACCGCGTGATCTCCGCGTCGAGAGCGACATCTCCATTTCCCGTATGTCGGTATTCCGGGCGAACAGGACGCTGGACGTGGAAGGCGGGACGCTCCAGGGTACGCTGAACAGGGACGGGGAGAGGATTTCCGTCGCTCTCAAACGGCTCTCCTTTGTTTCCCCCCGGATCTCGATCTCCGGGAATCTCTCCCTGGACCAGGAGGCCCAACAGTCCAGGGCGGACGCAAAGGCCCGGGAGGTGGACATCGCGATTCTCAGGGAGCGGGCCCTCGCCTTGGCGGGGGATGTCCCCCTCGTGAAGGAGATCTTCTCCGTCGTGCAAGCTGGGACGATCCCGGTGCTCTCCTTCCGCGCGGAAGGGAAAGAGGCTACCGATCTGGGACAGCTGGAGAACATGGAGTTCGAGGGGAGCGTCCAAGACGGAGTCGTCACCGTCGATGCAGGGGATGCAGACCTTACGATCGGAAAGATCCGGGGGGCCCTGGCCGTTCGTCGAGGGTTCCTGCAGGCGAGCAACCTCGAGGGGAGTCTGGGGAAGAACAGCGCACGCCGGGGAACGCTTCGGATGGGGTTCCTCGGTCCCGACCCGCCGCTCCATCTGGAAGCCTCCATCGCGGCGGACGTTTCCGAACTTCCACCCCTTCTCCATCGGCTGATCCCGTCGGAATCTTTCCGGAAAGAGCTTTCCCGCGTGGGGGAATCATCGGGGAGCGCACGCGGAAGGCTGATTCTCGGCGAAACCGTGAAGTCGATCAAGGTGGCGGTGGAGATCGACGCGATGAACCTGTCCGGGAAGGTCCGTGGCCTGCCCTATCCCCTGACGGTTTCGGGAGGACAACTCCTCTATCGGGAAGAGGAGATTGGAGTGACCGGGGCGAAAGGGAGATTCGGTCAAACCACCTTCTCGGAGCTTGCCGGAACCGTCCATGTGACGGATCCGGCCTCCCTCGAAATCCGTTCCGGGATATTTCGCCTTTTCCTCGACGAGCTGTACCCATGGGCCAGCGAGGCTGAGAGCCTTCGCGAATCCCTCGCGAAGGTGGAGGGGGTCTCGGGCACCGTTGCCCTCTCCGTAAATCGCCTCGAGGGCCCCCTGCTTGCGCCGGGGGAATGGCGGTTCGACATCTCCGGGAATGTGGAGCGCCTGTCCTTTTCGACCCCCTCCGTCCCCGGAACGGTCGAAGTACCCCGTGGATCCTTCCAAGCAACGCCGGACACGTTACGCTTCGAGAATCTCCACGCGAATCTTCTGGATGCCTCGGTCTCCGTCTCGGGCTCCCTTGCCGGCTACCGGACCGATGCGCGAAGAGGCGTGGTAACCGGGGGCGGACGATTCGGTCCCGAAATGATCGGATTCCTTTACGAACGGGGGAAGATCCCTCCCGGCTTCGCCGTCCGCCCTCCCCTCGAAGCCTCTGGGTTCCGCATGGAATGGCAAAAGGACTCCCTTGTGACCCTGAGTGGGGATTTCGTGGTCGGCGACGGCGTGAAGGCCTCGGTCGACGTTTACCACCCCCCCGGGGAGTGGGTGATCCGCAACCTGTCGGTCCTGGATGAAGACTCCAAGGCCTCCCTCTCCCTTCACTGGAAACCGGAATTCCTCGATCTCGCATTCGACGGCCTTCTGAACCGTGAAACTGCGAAACGGACCTTCGTCTCCGGGGTTCCTCCGGGAGGCTTACTGAAGGGAAACTTCCGCGCCTCCCTCCGGCTCGACGAGCCGATGCGCTCCACGGCCCGGGGAACCCTGGAGGGGAAGGGGTTGGATTTCCTGCAGAGGATGAAGATCCCCGCGTTCATCGACAACCTCTCCCTGTCCGCAGAGGGAAGCCGCGTCGCGATTCGGAGTGCCGAGATCACGATCGGGAACAGCCCTGTTCGCCTGGAGGGCGAGGCAAACCCCTCCCCGGACGGACTCACATTCGAGATGGACGCGTCGACTCCCGGAATCGACTGGGAGGCCCTGCAGGAGGCCTTTGGAACCCCCGAGGCGAAAGAAGGGTCCCCGGGTACGGAAAGCGGGACCGGGGAACGTGAGTGGGACGTGCCGGTCCAGGGAACCGTGAGGCTGCGGGCGGGGTATTTCCGGTATGGACGGCATACCCTGGAACCTGTCAACGCGGAGATCGCTCTCGGAAAATCGGGGGTGAACCTCTCGATTACGGAATCCGCCTTCTGCGGCGTTCCCTTAACCGGAACGCTCCGCACATCCTCAGGGGAGGTGGCGTTCGAGCTCCAGCCGGCCGCGAAGGGACAGGACATCGAATCCTTCTACAACTGCCTGACGGAGGAACAGGGGCGCGTGACGGGTCGTTTCGATCTCGCAGGAAAGATCGAAGGACGCATCCGGCACGGTCCTGAGCGTCACGGAATTGTTCCGGGGGAGGCTCCCCGACATGAGGAAGGAAGGATTGCAGTATCGCTCTTTTGCCAACCGGGGAGAAATCGAGGACGGCAACGCCACGATCACGGCGGTTCTCGACGGTGACCTTCCTATGGTCGGCCATGGGAAGGTCGATCTCGTCACGCAGGAATTCGACCTCCAGTTTCTCGTGGCCCCGACCAAGACGACAAATACCGTGATCCGGAAGATCCCGGTGCTCGGCTACATCCTCGGCGGGACCCTCGTCCAGGTCCCGGTCAGGGTCACCGGGACTTACGAGGCCCCGAAGGTCTCCCTTCTCGAACCCGCTGCGGTCGCAAGAAACCTGCTGGGAATCGCGGAGAGAACGTTCCTGTTGCCGGTGGAACTGATCCGTCCTGTTCTGCCCGGCGAAAGGAAGGTGGACCAATGACCGGGATCCGGACGACGTCCGTGATCATTTCCTGGGGATCGCGGCGGCGATTTCCCGGCCGAGCGTTGCGAGCGCGCGGCTCATCGCCTCCACCAGGGCTTCATATTCCGGTCCCCCCACCGGTTCCCTGACGTTCGACTCGCCCAAGAATAGAACTTTCTTCTCCTCCTCCCGGGAGACAGACCATCGCGCCTCAAGGATTACCGATTCCCCGAGGGTGCCATCGAAGCGCAAAACCTCGACTATGACCCGGTATTCGGCCGGGAAGGGGTATGCGTCCCCCCCCCACCGAAGGACGGTCACGTTGTCCGGGGCAAGAAGAACCGACAGGTTCTCCGCGAGGACCCGGGAAATGTCCTCCTCGAGGAACCCCGCCCATCGATCGAATTCGGCCAGCTTGAGCTCCCTCGGACCCGATCGGGAAACGATTTGGGGACGGTTGAGATAATCCGGGATCGCGACCGGACCAATTGCGATGGGAATTCCCTGCTCCGCGGGGACCCTCTTGGGAAGATCTCCCGGAGCGCCCAACGGGCTGAGGGTGTAAAACCGCGCCTGTTTGGAGCTTGCACATCCGCCCATCGCGAAAAGACCGATCCAGAGGAGGACCGCTACGGTTATTTTTCCGCGGATATCACGGTTCATCGGTTTTCCCTTTACCCGATCATATCCGAACCGCGCGCATCGAGTAAACACCATGCCCATATTGTCTCCGGACCTTTAGGTCCCACTCTCCATGATATCGTTCGGGAAACAGATCAGCGGATCAGATGTCCAGGAACAGCCAGGGCGCCTTCGTCTTCCGGTCCCTTTCGTACCGGGAGATCTCCTCCTCGAGTTGGAGAGTCAGGGCGATCTCGTCCAGTCCCTTGATAAGGCACTCCTTGGCGAACGACCCGATTTCGAATTCGTACACCGCACCGTCAGGGCCGGTCACCGTCTGTGCCGGAAGGTCTACCGAAATCTCGCTTCCGGGAACCTCCTGCAAATGAGAGATCAAATTCCGTACTTCTCCGGACGCAAGACGAACGGGCAGCAGCCCGTTTTTAAGCCCGTTGCTGTAGAAGATGTCGCCGAACGAGGGGGCGATGACGGCGCGGATCCCGAAATCCATGAGGGACCACACGGCGTGCTCGCGCGAAGAGCCGCAGCCGAAGTTCTCCCACGCCACGAGGATCCTCCCGCTCCGGTAGGAAGCCACGTTGAGCGCGAAACCGGGGACTTCCTTTCCGTTTTCATCGAACCTCCATGCATGAAAGAGACCCGCGCCAAGCCCCGTCCTCTTGATCGTCTTGAGGTACCGGGCCGGAATGATCGCATCGGTGTCTACGTTTCCACGGTCCAGGGGAATCGCCACCGCCTTGAGGGTATCGAATTTCTCGATCATCGTTTAGACCACCTCGCGGACATCGGTGATTCTCCCGGTGATCGCGGCGGCTGCAGCCATCATCGGGCTCATGAGGTGGGTGCGTCCGCCCGGGCCCTGACGCCCCTCGAAGTTCCGGTTCGAGGTGGACGCGCACCGCTCTCCCGGCTTGAGCCGGTCCGGGTTCATCCCGAGGCACATGGAGCATCCCGGGAGCCTCCACTGGTACCCCGCCTCGAGAAAGACGCGGTCGAGCCCCTCCGTTTCGGCCTGGCTCTTGACCAGCCCGGATCCCGGCACGACCATCGCCGTCACCCCGTCCGCCACCTTCTTCCCCTGCGCCACCTTCGCTGCAAGCCGCAGGTCCTCGACCCGCGCATTCGTGCACGACCCGATGAAGACCTTGTCGACCCGAATGTCCGTGAGACGCGTCCCGGGACGTAGGTCCATGTACCGCAGCGCCCGCTCCATCCTCTCCCGGACCCTGGGATCCGGATGGTTTTCGGGGTCCGGGACGAAACCTGTCACGGGAAGGGCGTCCTCCGGGCTCGTTCCCCACGTTACCTGCGGCTCGATCCGGGAGGCGTCGAGCGATTCTTCCCGGTCAAAACCCGAATCGGGGTCGGTGGGCAACGTTTTCCAGTCCGCCACCGCGGACTCCCACAGGGCATCCCCCGGAGCCGCCGGACGCCCCTTCAGATAGGAAAAGGTCGTCTCGTCGGGCGCCACCATGCCGAACCTTCCACCCGCCTCGATCGTCATGTTGCAGACCGTCATCCTCTCCTCCATCGACATCCGGCGGACCGCCTCCCCGGCGTACTCGATCGCGTACCCCGTCCCGCCCCCTGCCCCGATCTTGGCGATGATCGCCAGGATCACGTCCTTCGCGGAGACGCCGAACCCCGTCGCGCCGCCGACGGTGATCCTCATCTCCCTGGGTCGTGTCTGCCAGAGGGTCTGGGTGGCGAGGGCGTGCTCCACTTCCGATGTCCCGATCCCGAAGGCGACCGCTCCAAAGGCACCGAGAGTAGAAGTATGCGAATCGCCGCACACCGCCGTTATACCGGGCAGGATCAGGCCATGTTCCGGTCCCGTGACGTGGACGATCCCCTGGCGGATGTCGTCCATGTCGAAGAGGGTGATCCCCGCTTCCTTCGCGTTTTCTCGCAGCACCTCGATCTGTCTGCGGCTGTCCGGGTCGTCGATCCGTTCGAGACGGTCCGTCGAGGTAGGTACGTTGTGGTCCGGAACCGCCATCAGGGACAGGGGACGGCGAACCTTCCGTCCCGCCTGGCGCATAGCCTCGAAGGCCTGGGGGCTCGTGACCTCGTGCACAAGATGCCTGTCGATGTAGAGCAGGCAGAGCCCATCCGGGCGTTCCATGAGAACATGGCGGTCCCAGATCTTGCGAATGATCGTCGGCATGGGACTATTATGATGCAATATTCCGGGAACAGGTTTTACCGGGAGGGCATTTCCCCGGCGTGGATCCCGAAAACAGTAACTGGTTGTAAAAAAGAGGAATCTTTCCATCGATACCGTGCATCTACTTTGCAATTGTCGGAACGCCGGGTTTCCGACGGATCCAGGGCAAGCCTTTCGGATATCACAGCGGGAACAGGAGTGATCATGGCGGACCGCATCCGGAAACATCGAAGCAGCCTCCTCACCGGAACCCCGGGGGGACCGGACTGGGCCAAGAGGGCGGCGGCGCGTGCCATGCTTCGCGCCGTCGATTTCACGGACGACGATTTCTCCAAGCCGATCGTCACGGTGGCCTGCCCATTCACGAACGCCACCCCCTGCAATGACCATATCCGGAAGCTCGGCGACATCCTGTCCCGGGAGATCGGGGCGGCCGGGGGAAAGCCCTTTCTGTTCGGAACACCCGTCATCAGCGACGGGGAGACGATGGGGATGGAAGGGATGAAATATTCCCTGATGTCCCGGGACCTCATTGCCGACTGCATCGAGACCATGCACGAAGGGTACGCCGCCGACGGGATCCTTACCCTTTCCGGATGCGACAAGAGCATCCCGGGAGCGCTCATGCCCATCCTCCGGAACAATGCCATCGGGTTGACCCTTTACGGGGGGACGATCCTGCCGGGCCGGTACAAGGGGGAAGACCTCACGATCGTAAGCGCCTTCGAGGCGGTCGGCGCCCACGGGGCGGGAAAGATGTCGGACGAGGAGCTGCACGAGGTGGAGTGCCACTCCTGCCCCGGCGCAGGCTCGTGCGGCGGGATGTACACGGCCAATACGATGGCCTCCGCGATCGAAGCGATGGGGATGAGTGTCCCGGGGTCCGCTGCTCATGCGGCGGTTGACCGGCAGAACCGGATCTCATCGGGGAAACGGAAGGATTGCATCGACTCCGTGAGAGCGCTCCTCGGGCTTCTCGACAGGGGGATCCGTGCCCGCGACATCGCAACGAGGGAGGCGTTCGAGAACGCCATCGCCGTGATGATGGCGCTCGGAGGGTCGACGAACGGCATCCTGCATATTCTCGCGCTGGCCCATGAGGCGGACGTTCCCCTGTCCCTCGACGATTTCGACCGGATCGGACGGAATGTCCCGCTGCTGGGAAACTTCAAGCCCTTCGGGAAATACGTCATGGCGGACCTGGACCGGATCGGCGGAATTCCGATGGTGATGAAGACGCTTCTCGGCGCTGGTCTGCTTCACGGGGAGTGCCTGACCGTCTCCGGGAAGACGGTCGCGGAGAACGTAGCGGACGCTCCGGTGCGCCCCGGCGGCCAGGATATCTTCCACTCCATCGATCGTCCTTACTCGCCCCCCGGCCGGCACATCACGGTCATCCGGGGAAACCTCGCACCCGAAGGGGCGGTGCTGAAACTCAGCGGAAAGGAACTGGATCACCACACGGGGCCGGCGCGCGTTTTCGACCGGGAAGAGGAGGCGCTGGACGCGATCCTCTCCGGAAAAATCCGGAAGGGAGACGTGATCGTGATCCGGTATGAAGGCCCGAAAGGCGGTCCCGGAATGAGGGAGATGCTCTCCCCTTCCGCCGCGATTATGGGCGCAGGACTCGGGAAGGACGTCGCGCTCGTCACCGACGGACGGTTCTCGGGGGGCACACACGGGATCATGGTAGGGCACGTCGCCCCCGAGGCGCAGGCGGGAGGGCCGATCGCCGTCGTCCGCGAAGGCGACCGGATCACCATCAACCCCGGGGACCGGTCGATCTCCCTGGAAGCAGGTTCGACGGAAATCGGAGAACGTCTATCCCAATGGAAAGCCCCGGAATTGAGATACAATCGCGGTGTATTGGGAAAATATGCAAAGCTCGTCGGCAGCGCGTCGAAGGGCGCGGTGACCAATTAGGAAGGAAAACGGAGAGGAAACCGATGGCCAGACGGAAAAAGACGATCACCGGGGCCGAGCTGATGTGCCGGTCCCTGGTGGAGGAAGGGGTGACCTACCTGTTCGGCTACACCGGCGGGGCGATCATGCCGGTGTACGATGCGTTCCCCAAGTTTCCCCGGCTCAGGCACGTCATGGTCCGCCACGAACAGGCGGCGGCATTCGCCGCCCAGGGGATGGCGCGGGCGACGGGCAGGCCCGGGGTGTGCATCGCCACCTCGGGGCCGGGCGCCACCAACCTGATGACGGGAATCGCGGACGCCCACATGGACTCCGTTCCGATCATCGCCCTCACGGGGCAGGTAGCCACCTCCGTGATCGGGACGGACGCGTTCCAGGAAAGCGACATCATCGGCATGCTGGTCCCCGTCACGAAACAGTCGTACATCCTGGACGACCCGTACGAGATCCCCCGTGTGGTGAAGGAGGCGTTCTACCTCGCCAACACGGGCCGGAAAGGGCCGGTCAATATCGATCTTCCGAAGGACATCGCGAACGCGGTCATTCCCGACGAGGGGTTCGACACGACGATCCGGTATCCCGTCGCGTCCCCTCCGGGTATCCGGAAAGACCAGCTGGAACACGTACGACAACTCATGGCCTCTGCGGAAAGACCCGTCGTCTTCGTCGGGCACGGCGTCATCCAGGCGGAGGCGCAGGGCGAGGTCCGGCGCTTCCTCGAGCGGTCGAAGATGCCGTTTTCGTGTACCCTTCACGGGATCAGCGCCCTCCCTGCCGATCATCCGCAATATCTCGGGATGATGGGAATGCACGGCACGGTGGAGGCCAACCGGGCGATCGAGCGTGCCGACCTGATCATTGCGCTGGGAATGCGGTTCGACGACCGGGTGACGGGGAAACTCGATGAATACGCACGGGACGCGGACGTGATCCACGTGGAGCACGACCCGTCGGAGATCAACAAGAACGTCGAGGCGACCGTCGCGATCTACAGCGATCTCAAGTTCGCCGTCGTGGAACTGACGAAGGTCGTGGAGCCGAAACCGTACAAGGAGTGGTTCGCCTTTGCGGCCGAGAACCGGAAATACTGGGAAAGCCTGGATCCCGTAAACCAGGGAAACGGTCTCGGGAAAGGCGGGAATCTGCTGATGGCGGGAGTGATCCGGAAGCTGTCGGATCTGACCGACGGCAAGGACAACGTGGTCGCAGACGTGGGCCAGCACCAGATGTTCACGGCGCGGTACTACCGGTTCGACCGGTTCAACACCTGGTTCAATTCCGGGGGCCTGGGGTCGATGGGGTTTTCCGTCCCGGCGGCGATGGGCGTGAAGTTCGCGCGTCCCGGGGAGCGCGTGTGGGTGGTCGCAGGCGACGGCTCGTTCCAGATGAACATCCAGGAGCTGGGGACCATCATGGAGCAGAATATCGACATCAAGATCCTTCTGCTGAACAACAACTTCCTGGGGATGGTCCGGCAGTGGCAGGATCTCTTCCACGGCAGCCGGTTCGTGGGGACCCCGGTGAAGAACCCCGATTTCATCGCCCTCGCCAAGGCGTACGGGATCTCGGGGGAGAGAGTCGTTGATGGAAAGGCGCTCGAGCCGGCCTTGCTGCGAGCGATGAAGCACAAGGGAGCCTACCTGCTGGAGGTCGTGACGGACGTGGAGGAGATGATCCTTCCGATGATCCCCGCGGGCTCCCGATTTTCCGACATGAGGGTCACCCGATGAAGAAGAAGAAACTGAACACCATCCTCGCATTCGCCCACAACCAGCCCGGCGTTCTCTACAAGCTGCTCTCCCTCATCCGGAAGAAGCGGTACAACGTCGAAACGATCACCGTGGGGCACACCCACATCGAGGGGATCAGCCGGATGACGATCTCGTTTTCCCACGGGGAAGGGAACAAGATCGAGCAGATCGTCCGGCAGATCGACAAGATCACGGAGATCCCGAAGACCGAGGACGTAACGTACGCAAACGTGATCAACCGGGAACTGGTCCTCCTGAAGGTCAAGGCCTCGCCGCAGGACCGCGTCCACGTCACCGCGACCACTCAGATCTTCGGTGGGAAGGTGATCTACGTCGCCTCCGGGCACATGATCGTGGAGATCACGGGGAAGCAGGAGAACATCACAGGCGCCATCAAGATGTTCGAGGAGTTCGGGATCGTGGGGGTCGCCCGGACGGGGGCCACCGTCATGTACCGGGAAGAGGAGGACATGGGACTGGACCGGATTGTCCTGCCCGGAAGTCCCGGCAGGACGGGCACCGGCTTGCGCCATCGATGACCTTCGGGGTCGTGTACCCCGGACCCTTGACAACCACCGGGGGGGGAAGGCATAAGAAAGGAGCATCGGAACCTCGATCCCTCGTCCGGGGAAGGCCATGAGGCCCGCACAGTCCGTCGCAGTCCTCCTTGTGATATTGTCGGTGACCACGTGGTGCATGCCCGCCGCCGCCCAGCAGGCCATCGGCGTCGTTAAGGGCTCCGCCGGCACGGCCACCATCATCCGCGGGGGGCAGATCTTCCCGGCCGGCGTAGGGGACAAACTCCTCGCCGGCGACACCCTGTCCACCGGCTCCGACGGATCGATGGGGGTCATCCTCCGGGACAACTCCACTCTCTCCCTCGGGCCGGAGAGCAGCCTCATTATCGAGGAATTTCTCTTCTCCCCGGCCGAGGGGAAGCTCGGCCTCCTGGCCCGCATCACCAGGGGGACCATGGCCTACATCTCGGGGATCATCGCGAAATCGGCACCCGGATCCGCCCGTTTCGAGACGCCGGTGGCCACCATCGGGATCCGGGGAACCCGGTTTGCAGTGAAGGTCGGGAAACCCTTTTCCGATAAGAAGGTGCATGAGTAGTCGGCGCAACGTTTTGGTCCCGAAGGGGGTAGCGCCCCTTGCGGTCTGCGTTTCCCTCTTCCTGCTGGCCACTGCCTGCGCCACGATGCCGTCCCAACCTCCCACAGCACGGTCCTCGGATACGATCATTCTGCTTCCCGACGACCAGGGGAAAACCGGCGCCATCATCGTGTCGGGAGCGGGGGGCGACCAGATCCTCTCGGAACCGCGGCAGGCCGTAACCGTGACGACCGGAGACACCCCGCGCGAGCCCTTCATCATGCCCCGAAAAGAAGTGGACTCCCTGGTCGGCCCTGCGCTGGCGGCCCTTCCCAAGCCTCCCGCGCAATTCATCCTGTACTTCGAGCACGACACCACCAGACTCACGAAAGAGTCGCTGGCGCATCTCGAAGAGGTGGTGCGGACCATCAGGGAACACGCCCCGGCGGATGTCAGCGTCGTGGGACACACCGACACCATGGGCACCAAACGGTACAACAATCGCCTCTCCCTCAAGCGCGCCCGGGCGGTATCAGCCCTGTTGAGCGCAAAAGGGGTGGATCTTGCATCCCTCGAGATCACATACCACGGGGAGGACAACCTTCTCGTTCCCACCGGCGACCAGGTTCCCGAGCCGCGGAACCGCCGCGTGGAGGTGACGGTGCGATAAGGTGCGAGTCACGCCCCGACCGCCTGTTCTCCCCATTCTCCTGTCCGGCGTCATTGTCACTCTGCTCGTGGGGGCGATGTGCGTCTGGCCCCCTTCCCTTGCCGTCTTCCTGGACGGGAAGGTATACGATTCCTTTCTGCGCTCCTCTCCCCATCGCCCGGTCACCGGCTCCGTGACGGTGGTGGACATCGACGAGGCGAGTCTCGAACGCCTGGGACAGTGGCCATGGCCACGGTACCGTGTTGCCCGCCTTCTGGAAAAGATCCTGGAGGGGGGTGCCACGGCGATCGGCCTCGATATGGTCTTTGCCGAACCCGACCGGACGTCGCTGGGGGTGCTCTCCGGAGAGATCCTCCGCGACCTCGGGGTGGGGATCGGCCTGGAGGACATCCCCCCCGAAGCATTGGACACCGATCGCACGCTGGCGGAGACCCTTCGATCCGGCCCCTTCGTCCTCGGCTACCAGTTCGACTTCGACTCGGTACGCGGAGAGTCGTGCGTCCTTCACCCGTTGCGTGCGGCGGTCCACGCGAAAGGCGGAACAGGAGTCACCACGGATCTGTTCGACGCCCCCGGCGTCGTGTGCAACATGCCTCCTCTTTCCAGGGCGGCAGGCTCCTCCGGGTTTTTCAACGTCACCCCCGATCCTGACGGGGTGTTGCGTCGCATTCCCCTCGTGATCCGCCACCGGGGCCTCCTTTATCCCAGCCTGGCCCTGGCCGTCACACTGCACACCCGCGGCGGGGATGCCGTCATGGAAACGGGAGCGGAAGGAGTCGAGGCACTCCGTCTGGGGGGAAGGAGCATCCCCCTCGACCGCCGCGGCAATCTCCTGGTGAACTACCGCGGCCGCCGACACGTCATCCCCCACGTATCCGCCTCGGCAGTCCTGGACGGGACGGCTGATCCTTCCCTGCTGGAGGGGAAGATGGTCATGGTCGGAGCCACCGCAGCCGGACTCAAGGAGATACGCACCACGCCACTGGAATCTGCCCAGCCGGGGGTCGAGATCCATGCCACGGTCATCGAGAACCTGCTGGCGGGAGACCCGATCGCCGTGCCCCGATGGGCGCGGGGTCTCCAGATCCTTCTCGTCCTCATCCCCGGGTTTCTGCTGACGGCACTCCTTACCCGGGAGCGGGCTATCGTGGGCCTGGCGGCACTCCTTCCGTCCGTTGCAGGAATTTGCCTTTTATCCTACTGGCTCCTGGCCTATCGCCAGGTATTCCTTCCGCCGGTCATGCCGGTGGCGACGCTTTTGCTGGTCTTTACTCTTCTCACCTCGCTGCGCTTCCTGCGGGCCGACCGGGAGATCCGGGAGCGGACACGGAAGCTGGCTCTGACCCAGGACGCCATCATCCAGAGCCTGGCCGCCCTGGCCGAGACCCGACACCACGAAACCGGCGGCCACATCCAGCGCACGCGGCACTACATGCATGTTCTCGCCAGGAAGCTCCAGCACCACCCCCGCTTTCGTCACTACCTGGAAGATGCCGTGGTGGACCTCCTTTTCCGCCTCGCTCCGCTGCATGACATCGGCAAGGTGGGGGTCAGCGACGAGATCCTCCTCAAACCGGACCATCTGACGTCCGTGGAGTACGAGGAGATGAAACGGCACACCCTCTATGGCTCCGAGACGATCCGGATGGCGAAGAACTTCCTGGGGGAGGATTCCTTCCTCCAGATCGCGGACGAGATCGCCCTCAACCACCACGAGAAGTGGGACGGCACGGGCTACCCGCAAGGGCTCAGGGGGGAGGAGATCCCCATCCCGGGGCGGCTCATGGCGGTGGCCGACGCCTACGATGCGATCATCAGCGCCCGGGGATACAAGTCCGCTCTTTCCCATGAGGAAGCGGTGCGGACGATGGGTGAGAAGCGGGGAACGTACTTCGACCCCGACGTGCTGGATGCTTTTCTCGAGGTCCGGGAGGAGTTCCGGCAGATCGCCAGGCGATTCGCCGGATCCGGCGTCGAGACCGATTTCCGCGCCCGCGCCTGAGGACATTCCTCAGGCTCCGATAAACAGCGATATTCCGGAATCTGGCATTTCTGCGCCATTCATGTACCCTGCATACGGGAGGGGTTATGCCGAGACGAAACGACATCCGGAAGATCCTGATCATCGGGTCCGGCCCGATCATCATCGGCCAGGCGTGCGAATTCGACTACTCCGGCACGCAGGCGTGCAAGGCCCTGAAGAGTCTCGGTTACGAGATCGTCCTCGTCAACTCCAACCCGGCAACCATCATGACCGACCCGGCGATGGCGGATGTCACGTATATCGAGCCGCTCAACCTTGCGTCCCTCACCGAGATCATTGTGAAAGAAAGGCCCGACGCCCTGCTCCCGAACCTGGGCGGGCAGACGGGGCTCAACCTCTCTTCGGCGCTGGCCCGGGAAGGGATCCTCGAGGAATACGGGGTGAAGGTGATCGGGGTCACCGTGGACGCGATCAAGCGAGGCGAGGACCGCCAGGAGTTCAAGAACGCCATGACGCGTCTTGGCCTGGAGATGCCCCGGAGCGACATCGCGCGAACCCTCGAGGAGGCGAAGGAGGTCGTGAGGCGGATCGGTTTCCCCGTAGCGATCCGCCCCGCCTACACGCTCGGGGGGACGGGCGGCGGGTTCGCCTATAACCTGGAAGAGTTCGAGACGATCGTGAATCGCGGACTCTCGGCGAGCCCCGTCAGCCAGGTCCTCGTGGAGGAATCGGTCCTCGGCTGGGAGGAACTCGAGCTCGAGGTCGTCCGGGATGCAAAGGGGCAGAAGATCACCGTCTGCTTCATCGAGAACGTGGATGCGATGGGGGTTCATACAGGCGACTCGTTCTGCACCGCTCCCATGCTGACCATCGCCCCGGAGCTTCAGGAGCGCCTCCAGAAGCACTCCTACGACATCGTCGACGCCATCGAGGTGATCGGCGGAACAAACATCCAGTTTGCCCATGACCCTTCGAGCGGCCGGGTGGTGGTCATCGAGATCAACCCCCGCACCTCCCGCTCATCGGCGCTCGCATCGAAGGCGACGGGTTTCCCCATCGCCTTCGTATCCTCGCTGCTCGCCTGCGGATTGACGCTCGACGAGATCCCCTACTGGCGCGACGGGAGCCTCGAGAAGTACACGCCTTCGGGGGACTACGTCGTGGTCAAATTCGCCCGGTGGGCCTTCGAGAAGTTTCGGGGCGTGCAGGACAGACTCGGTACCCAGATGCGCGCCGTCGGCGAGGTGATGAGCATCGGAAAGACCTACAAGGAGGCGTTCCAGAAGTCGATCCGGTCCCTGGAGATCGGACGGTACGGACTCGGGTTCGCAAAGGACTTCCACGAGAAGTCTCTCCCGGAACTCCTGTTGTTGCTCGCCGAACCGACGAGCGAGCGGCAGTTCCTCATGTACGAGGCGCTGCGCAAGGGTGCGGGGACGCAGGACCTCTACGAACTGACGCACATCAAACCCTGGTTCATAGAACAGATGCGGGAACTCGTCCGGTTCGAGGAACGGATCCTGACGTACAGGGGGACATTCCCCCCCGACGACCTTCTCGTCCAGGCGAAAAAGGACGGTTTCGCCGACAGGTACCTCTCCCAGATCCTCGCCATTCCCGAGACCAGGATCCGGGAGAAACGGACCGACCTGGGCGTCGTCGAAGCGTGGGATGCCGTCCCGGTAAGCGGGGTGGAGAACGCCGCCTACTACTATTCGACCTACAACGCCCCGGACCGGGTGGAGACGAGCGACAGGCGCAAAGTGTTGGTCCTCGGGGGCGGGCCGAACCGGATCGGACAGGGAATCGAGTTTGACTACTGCTGCGTCCATGCGGCATTCGCCCTTCGCGAGGCAGGCTTCGAGTCGATCATGATCAACTGCAACCCGGAGACCGTCTCCACCGATTACGACACTTCCGACAAGCTCTACTTCGAGCCTCTGACCGTGGAGGACGTGCTCTCCATCTACGAAAAGGAGAAACCGGAAGGAGTCGTCGTCCAGTTCGGCGGACAGACCCCCCTCAACCTCGCCGCGGATCTCGAGAAGGCTGGCGTCCGGATCCTGGGCACCGCCCCGTCCACGATCGACCTCGCCGAGGACCGGGACCGGTTTCGACGGATCATCGAACGCCTGGGGATTCCCGAACCGGAATCCGGCATGGCGAGCACGCTCGAGGAGGCGATCGAAATCGCCGCCCGGATCGGCTACCCCCTCATGGTCCGCCCGTCCTACGTCCTCGGCGGGCGCGCCATGGAGAAAGTGCACGACGAGGAAATGCTCCGGGAATACGTGGCCAAGGCGGTGGAAATTTCTCCCGACCGCCCCATCCTGATCGACCGGTTCCTGGACGACGCCATCGAGGCGGAGGCGGACGCCATCGCCGACGGAACCGACGCATTCGTCCCGGCGGTAATGGAGCACATCGAGCTCGCCGGTGTGCACTCCGGTGATTCTGCCTGCGTGATCCCCCCGGTGAGCATCTCCCGAAGGCACATCGACACGATCGAGGAATACACCCGGAAGATCGCAATCGAATTCGGGGTAGTGGGGCTCATGAACATCCAGTACGCCATCGCCAACGACACCGTCTTCATCCTCGAGGCCAACCCCCGCGCAAGCCGGACGGTGCCACTCGTGAGCAAGGTGTGCAACATTCCGATGGCACGGCTGGCTACCCAGGCGATGCTCGGGAAGAAGTTGCTCGACCTGTCCCTTGCCCGCCGCCCGATTCCCTACTTCGGGGTCAAGGAGGCGGTCTTCCCGTTCAACATGTTTCCGGAGGTCGACCCGCTCCTCGGGCCGGAGATGCGCTCCACCGGGGAGGTCCTGGGGATGGCGATAACGTACGGGGAGGCGTTTTTCAAGGCCCAGGTCGCGGCCTCGCAATTCCTCCCGCTCGAGGGGACGGTCCTGATCACGGTTTCCGAGCGCGACCGCCCGGGGGCTCTCGAGGCGGCCCGGCGCTTCACCGAACTGGGCTTCTCCCTCGTGGCGACCGAAGGGATGCAGATGTTCCTCACGGAGAACGGCATCCCATCGTCGCCTATCCTGAAGTTGCACGAGGGACGCCCCAACATCGTGGACGCCATCAAGAACGGAGAGATCCAGCTCATCGTAAATACTCCCGTCGGGAAGATGAGCGTACACGACGACTCCTACATCCGGAAAGCGGCCATCAAGTACCAGGTTCCTCACATCACCACCACTGCGGCCGCCATCGCGGCGGCAAAAGGGATCGCGGCGGTCCTCAAAGGCCGGGGAGAGATCAGAAGTCTCCAGCAGTACCACGCAATGATCGACCGGTGAAGCGGCGGGGAGAAGCGGCCGGAGGGAGGGGCATACCCTGGCGATGCCCCCCCGGATTTTCATGGAAACCGATGGGAAAATGGTTTAATTTGTGGGTGATCTTTCCTCTTTGTTCGACTACATATCCCCAAGGAGGCAGTCATGGCCAGAAAGAAGATTGCGATCATCGGTGGCGGTCAGATCGGCGGCGTGCTTGCTCAGCTCTGCGCCCAGCGCGAACTCGGCGACGTCGTGCTGTTCGACATCGTCGAAGGGATGCCCCAGGGGAAATGTCTCGACATCGCCGAGGCTTCTCCGGTCGACGGCTTCGATTCCTCCCTCAAGGGAACCAACAACTACGAGGATATCGCCGGCGCGAACATCGTCATCGTTACGGCGGGTCTTCCCCGTAAACCGGGAATGAGCCGCGACGATCTGATCGAGGTCAACTCGAAGATCATGAGACAGGTCGCCGAGGGGATCAAGAAGTATGCCCCGCAATCCTTTGTCATCGTCATCTCCAACCCGCTGGACGCGATGGTGACTCTCTGCCAGAAGATCACCGGCTTACCCTACAACCGTATCATCGGGCAGGCCGGAGTCCTCGACTCGGCCCGTTTCGCCACCTTTATCGCATGGGAACTCGGCGTCTCCGTCCGGGACGTGACCGCCCTGACCCTCGGCGGACACGGAGACGACATGGTTCCCCTGGTCCGGTACGCCAACGTAGGCGGAATTCCCGTCATGGAACTGCTGGAGCGGAAGTACGGCGATGCGGCCAAGGCGAAGGAAGTGATGGAAGCGATGGTGAACCGCACCCGCAAGGCCGGCGGCGAGGTGGTCGCCCTTCTGAAGACCGGTTCCGCCTTCTACTCTCCGGCTTCCTCGACCATCGCCATGGTCGAGTCCGTGCTCAAGGACCAGAAGCGGGTCCTCGCCTCCTGCGTCTACCTGAACGGCGAGTTCGGCGTGAAGGGCTATTTCGTCGGGGTACCTACCGTGTTGGGGGCCGGCGGCGTCGAGAAGATCATCGAGTTCAAGCTCAACGCCGAGGAACAGGCGATGATGGACAAGTCGGTGGCGGCGGTCAAAGGGCTGGTCGACACACTCGCATAGATCTTCAGCGGGACGGGAGAGGGCCCGGCCCGGCGCGTGACGGCGCAATCGGTCGGGCATTCCTCTCTCGTCCCGCCGCTACTCTCCCCTTCGTTCCGCCGTGCCCCGATATGTTCCGGCCCGGGTCAGCGCTTCCACCATCGTTTCCACGTCGATCTCCGCAGGGTCGAAATACACCGTGTTGATCTCCCTCGCGCCGCGGAAACCGGTTTCGACCTTCTTTACCCCGTGCAGCCCTTCCAGGGCCGCTTTTCCCACGTCGTATCAGGCCACGTAAAAGGTGGCCGCACGATACCCTGCTCCTTGGGGATCCGGACGGCCGGAAATTCCTGGCTCCGGCATGAGGAGGATACCCAGCATCGAAACGACAAAGGGGACGAGCTGCTGTCTCCCGGAAAAACGCATTGTCATCTCCTTTCTACGCACGAAGTCCGCTCAATGTCCGGCCGCATCCCCCCACAGCTCCTTGAGCCGCCGGTCGCGACCGCACCCGGAGCGGTAGTACTTGTAGCGGATCGGGTTTTTCCTGTAGTAATGCTGGTGATACTCCTCGGCCGGATAGAACTCGCCCGCCGCCGTGATCTCGGTGAGGATCGGTTCCCTGAATGGCTTGGTCTTCTCCAGGACCTCCTTCGACTTGAGGGCCAGCAGACGTTGCTCTTCGCCGTGGTAGAAGATGGCGGTCCGATATTGGGAACCGACATCGCAGAACTGGCGGTCCTTTACGGTGGGGTCCGTGTTGTGCCAGAAGACATCGAGAAGCTTCTCGTATCCGATCTCCGAGGGGGTATAGACGATCTGCACCGCTTCGGCGTGTCCCGTCCCGCCCGCGGATACCTGCTCGTAGGTCGGATTCTTCACCGTCCCCCCGGTATAGCCGACGGTGACCGAGACGACTCCGGGCAGCTTGTCGAAAGGCGCTTCCATGCACCAGAAGCATCCTCCGGCAAAAGTCGCTTTCTCCATATTATTCGAAATCTTTTCCATCATTTTCGCCCCCGGTTCATTGCCTGCCGCAACCGAGGTGGCTGCGACGATCGCCAATGACAAAGGGAGAAGATACCCCATCCATTTCGACATGGCCCTGCTCCTTTTCCGAAATTCGATCCCTTCACGATTCGCCTCCTGGTCGCCCGCTACTTCCCCGTCTTCTCCGCTTTGGCAAAATCAAGAGCCGCGGAGTTGATGCAGTAGCGGAGCCCTGTCGGCTTCGGCCCATCGTCGAAGACGTGGCCTAGGTGGGCGTCGCACCTCCGGCAAAGGACCTCGATCCTCTTCATGAGCCAGCTGGAGTCGTCCTGGGTACGGACGTTCTCTTCGGCAATCGGCTCATAGAAGCTCGGCCGGTAGATCCCCTTCTCGTGGTTGTTCAGGTATTTCCCGGTACCCGCCCTTTCGGTCCCCTTTTTTCGCGTGATCTGGTACTGCTCGGGCGTCAGCTGTGCTTTCCACTCCTTGTCCGTCTTCCGGATTTTTTCCACCATGACATACCCCTCTCGGGCATCGGAATAGATTTTGATCGTTTCGTTCCCCATCGGTTTTCCGTCGTTGGGCGCCGCCGGACGTTCCGCTGCGCCTGCCGGGATCCCCGGGTCGAGCAGAACAGTACCCGCCAGCAGGAGAATATTCCGGAGGAACTCCCCTCTCCCCATTTCCCGTTCCATCCACCTTTCCATCGCGTCCCTGCCTCCCGTTCCGTGTTTGGTCCATCCGTTTCTCTTCTATCCTGCCCTAC
>WOR8_10000703_pt1 | contig 34282 bp, 25 predicted proteins | sample DeeMarSeWOR38_10_FD_19890 | JGI IMG/M metagenome (IMG submission 19890) | reverse complement strand
TGACGAAACATTCAATACCGGGGCGCAATAGAAATCATTTATCTCTAAATTAAATGAGCTTTGTCAGCGACGGTACAGACGCCGCTGACAGAAAATCATCACTACCGTTGCTATTGCTCCCTGCCATTATCTAAGGGAAAATAGCGCGCTCGATCTGTCCCCGGCAACATGTGTGGCGTACTCGGGCGATGCTGGCAGAACGTTTCCCGTTAATCCGTTGCAAGTCAGATGGCGGATATCGAGCCGAGCCGGCCTACAGTCCGTTAATCACGGGCCGGGGAGGGCGGTTATTCACTCAGCAGTGGGGTTAAGGCAACGCGGCCGTCCAAGCTGTACTTGACAGAGACAGAGTTCCACATCGCTTCGGTCGTCCGATCCTGCTCAGGTCCAATGCCCGGTTACCGAATTTCGAATCACTACAGGAGTAAAGCTATGGATTCGCGCAAAGAACTGGCTAACGCAATTCGCGCGCTCAGTATGGATGCCGTCCAGAAGGCCAAGTCCGGGCACCCCGGCGCGCCGATGGGTATGGCCGATATCGCTGAGGTCCTTTGGAATGACTTTTTGCAGCATAATCCCGCCAACCCCCAGTGGGCTGATCGTGATCGCTTTGTGCTGTCCAACGGTCATGGTTCGATGCTCATCTACTCGCTCCTGCATCTCACCGGTTATGACCTCCCGATGGAGGAGATCAAGAACTTCCGGCAGCTCCATTCCAAGACTCCGGGGCATCCGGAATACGGCTATGCGCCGGGTATCGAAACCACCACGGGTCCGCTAGGCCAGGGCATTAGCAATGCTGTCGGTATGGCAATCGCGGAAAAGGTACTGGCCGGGCAGTTTAACCGCGATGGTCATCATATTGTTGACCACTATACGTATGTATTTCTCGGTGATGGCTGCCTGATGGAAGGTATTTCGCATGAGACCTGTTCGCTCGCTGGGACGTTGGGTCTGGGTAAACTGATTGCGTTCTATGATGACAATGGCATCTCGATTGACGGCCATGTAGAGGGCTGGTTCACAGATGACACACCGAAGCGTTTTGAAGCCTATAACTGGCACGTGGTGCGCGATGTTGACGGGCATGATCCGGAGGCCGTGCGCAAGGCCATCAGGGAGGCGCACTCAGTTAACGACAAGCCGAGCATGATATGCTGCAAGACCGTCATTGGTTATGGTGCGCCGAATCTGTGTGGCAGTCACGACTGCCATGGTGCACCGCTCGGTGACGACGAGGTTACTGCTGCCCGGGAAAACCTTGGCTGGAATCATGCTCCGTTTGTGATCCCCGATGAGATCTATGCCGGTTGGGACGCAAAGGATAAGGGCGCAAAGGTGGAAGCCGCCTGGAATGAGAAATTCTCTAGCTACAGGGCAGCGCACCCGAATCTCGCCGCAGAATTCGAGCGCCGCATGGCAGGCGAACTGCCCGCAGACTGGGCAGCGACGGCAGCGGAATTCATCAAATCCGTCGATGCGAAGGGCGAAACCATTGCCAGCCGTAAGGCGTCACAGAATGCGTTGAACGGCTATGGGCCCGAATTGCCGGAGTTGCTGGGTGGTTCGGCGGACCTTGCGGGCTCCAACCTGACTATCTGGTCCGGTTCGAAGGGGCTCTCGAATACCGTGTCGGACGGTAATTACGTCTACTACGGCGTGCGCGAATTTGGCATGTCTGCCATCATGAATGGGATTGCGTTGCATGGCGGGTTTATCCCCTATGGCGCTACTTTCCTTATGTTTTCGGAGTATGCGCGGAATGCGTTGCGCATGGCGGCGCTCATGAAGGTCCCGACTGTCTTTGTCTACACCCATGATTCAATAGGCCTGGGTGAGGACGGTCCGACCCACCAGCCAATTGAGCAGACGGCAACGCTGCGTATGATTCCCAACATGTCCGTGTGGCGACCCTGCGATGCCGTGGAATCTGCGGTAGCATGGAAGCTGGCGGTTGAACGCCGTAACGGTCCGATCTCGTTGATTTTCTCGCGCCAGAATTTGCCGCATCAGATGCGTACTGGTGAGCAGATTGATGGCATCGCGCGGGGTGGCTATATCTTGAAAGATTCTATCGGGACACCGGATGCAATCATCATCGCAACCGGTTCCGAGGTCGCGTTGGCGATGGAAGCTGCGAGCGAACTGTCCAGCAAGGGCAGGAATGTGCGGGTTGTATCCATGCCATCGACCGACACTTTCGACGCCCAGGAACAATCCTACCGGGAGTCGGTCTTGCCTTCTGCAGTGACCAGCCGCGTTGCCATTGAGGCAGGGGTCAGCGACTACTGGCTCAAGTATGTCGGTCTCAACGGCAAGGTGATCGGAATCGACAGGTTTGGTGAATCTGCACCAGCAGGCGAGCTGTTCAAGTATTTCGGATTCACCGTGGAGAACGTCGTCGGTGCCGTGGAGTCAGTAGTCCTCAAGGGTGCAGCGTAAGCAGCCCCGATTCAAAGAGTTACTCAACAGAAAATACGGAGATAGTAAAAGAATGGCGATTAAAGTTGCAATCAACGGGTATGGTCGAATTGGCCGTAATGTGCTGCGCGCCCTGTATGAAGCGGGTCGCAAAGACATTGAAATCGTTGCCATCAATGATCTGGGGGATGCCAACACGAATGCGCACCTCACCCAGTATGACACTGCCCATGGCAAGTTCCCGGGCACCGTCTCTGTCGAAGGTGACAATATTGTTGTCAACGGGGACAAGATAAAGGTATTGGCCGAGCGTGACCCGTCCAAGTTGCCGTGGGGTGAGTTGGGTGTGGAAGTCGTTCATGAGTGCACCGGCTTTTTCGCCAGCAAGGCAAAGGCCTCTGCACACCTGCAGGCTGGAGCCAAGAAGGTGATCATTTCTGCGCCGGGCGGGAAGGACGTGGATGCCACCGTGGTCTATGGCGTCAACGAGGGTGTGCTGAAAGCTGGCGATACCGTGATCTCCAACGCTTCCTGCACCACCAACTGCCTCGCGCCGCTCGTCAAGCCATTGCACGAAAAAATCGGTCTCGTTCGCGGTCTGATGACGACTATCCACTCCTACACCAATGATCAGGTGTTGACGGATGTCTACCACTCGGATTTGCGCCGCGCGCGTTCGGCGACCATGTCCATGATCCCGACCAAGACGGGAGCTGCGGCGGCGGTCGGCCTGGTGCTGCCGGAGCTGAATGGCAAGCTGGACGGTTTTGCGATTCGTGTGCCGACCATCAATGTCTCTGTTGTCGATCTCTGCTTCGACGCGGGGCGTGAAACCAGTGTCGAGGAAATCAACACTATCATGAAGCAAGCTGCGGACGGCAAGATTCTGGCATATAGCGATGGCCCACTTGTTTCCGTCGACTTCAATCACACCAGCACCACGTCCAATTTCGACGCGACCCTGACCCGCGTCATCGACGGCACGCTGGTGAAAGTCTGTTCCTGGTATGACAACGAATGGGGCTTCTCCAACCGAATGCTGGATACCACCGTTGCATTGATGAATGCCAAGTAAGGCATAAGCAGGAACAGGAAAAGAGAAGAGGTCCAAGATGCCGAATCTGGAAAGCGGCGGGCGACGCCCGCCACTTTCCCTTTTCTGCCCCATTAGTTCTGCATTTCCCATTCGTAAAAGATTTAGCTGAAGGAGAACCTTGATCTAAATCTTTTCCCTCTTTCAGGAGCGATTCAATGCCAGTACTCAAGATGACTGATCTCGACCTAGCCGGTAAGCGTGTTTTGATTCGAGAGGATCTGAACGTGCCGATCAAGAATGGCAAGGTTGCGAGTGACAAGCGTATCCTTGCCAGTCTGCCCACCATTGAACATGCGATGAAGGCGGGCGCCAAGGTCATGGTGATGTCGCATCTGGGGCGTCCCACCGAAGGAGAGTTCGACGAGCAATTCTCCATGATTCCGGTGGGTGATCATCTTGCCGCGCTACTCGGCCGCGATGTCGAGATGGTCAAGGACTGGACCAACGGCGTCGGTCACATGCGCGACGGTGATGTGATCCTGTGTGAAAACGTCCGGTTCAACAAAGGTGAAATGACCAACGATGATGAACTGTCCAAGAAGATGGCGGCGCTTTGCGACATCTTTGTGATGGATGCCTTTGGTACCGCACATCGGGCGCAAGCCTCTACTCACGGCGTCGCCAAGTATGCACCGGTGGCTTGTGCGGGGCCGCTATTGGCAGGTGAACTGGAGGCGCTGGGCAAGGCGCTGGATAATCCCGCACGCCCGATGGTGGCGATTGTGGGCGGCTCGAAGGTTTCAACCAAGTTGACGGTTCTCGAATCGCTTTCCAAGGTCGTTGATCAGCTGATCCCGGGTGGTGGAATTGCCAACACGTTTATCGCAGCTGCCGGTTACAAGGTCGGCAAGTCCCTGTATGAGCAGGATCTCATTCCTGAGGCCAAGCGTCTGATGGAGGCAGCGAAAGCAAAGGGCAACGACGTCCCGGTCCCAACGGATGTTGTTGTAGGGAAGGAGTTTTCCGAATCAGCGGAGGCCGTCGCAAAATCGGTCGAGACCGTTGCGGACGACGATATGATCTTTGATATCGGGCCCGAGACGGCCGCTCGTTACGCGGAAATGATGAAATCTGCAGGTACGATCGTCTGGAACGGCCCTGTTGGTGTCTTCGAGTTTGACCAGTTTGGTGAGGGTACCAAGGTTTTGGGGCAGGCAATTGCCGCATCAACGGCCTTCTCGATTGCCGGGGGCGGCGATACCTTGGCGGCCGTGGACAAGTACGGCATTGCTGACAAGGTTTCGTACATCTCGACGGGTGGGGGCGCTTTCCTGGAGTTTCTTGAAGGCAAGAAGCTTCCCGCGGTTGCCATCCTTGAAGAGCGGGCGAAAGACTAAGGAGTCATCAGGGATGTGAGCTGCGGAGTCAGGGCATTATTGCTCCTCACCCTTCATACCTCGCCCCTTACCGATTATGTTAAGACGCACCAAGATCATTGCGACGCTGGGTCCCGCCACGGATAACGCGAAGGCTCTGGATGAACTCATCCAGGCCGGCGTGGACGTGGTTCGCCTGAATTTTTCTCACGGCACTGCGGCACAGCACCTGGAACGTGCCCAGACGGTTCGTAATCGGGCGCGCGCACACGGGCGCCAGGTCGGCGTGTTGGCCGATCTGCAGGGACCGAAGATTCGCATTGATCGCTTCAGAGAGGGTCGGGTCAGGCTGGAAGACGGCGCACGCTTTACGCTCGATGCCGATCTGGATTCGGACGCCGGTACTCAGGATCGGGTTGGAATTACCTATCGGCAATTGTCCGACGATGTCCACCGCGGCGACACGCTGCTACTCGACGATGGGCAGGTTATTCTCTGGGTTGAAGATGTCACTGCTACCGAGGTGGAGTGCCGTGTCGTCGTGGGTGGCGAGTTGTCCAACAACAAAGGAATCAACCGCCAAGGCGGAGGATTGACAGCCAAGGCGCTGACTGACAAGGACCGGTCTGATATCCGTGTCGCGGCTGAAATGCAAGCCGACTATCTGGCTGTTTCCTTCCCGCGCTGTGCCGACGATATCCATCAGGCGCGGGAATTACTCAGGCAGGCCGGTGGGCACGGTGGTATCATGGCTAAGATTGAGCGTGCCGAAGCGGTAGAAAATCTGGAAGAGATTGTGGCAGCGACCGACGCGCTTATGATTGCGCGTGGTGATCTTGGCGTAGAAATCGGTGACGCTGAATTGCCGGCTGTCCAGAAGCGAATCATCCACGTGGCGCGTACCATGGATCGTGTTGTGATCACGGCGACGCAGATGATGCAGTCGATGGTCGAGAACCCGATACCGACGCGTGCCGAGGTCTTTGACGTCGCTAACGCTGTGATTGATGGCACCGATGCCGTAATGCTGTCCGCGGAGACGGCGATGGGGAAAAACCCGGCCATGGTGGTCGCCGCGATGGATCGAATCTGCAAGGGGGCCGAACGACAGCGCAGTGTGCACGCGGCCGAGCGCCGTACGCGGATGCGATTCCACAGGATCGATGAGGCTATAGCCAAGGCCACCATGTATACCGCTAACCAGCTGGGCGTAAAGGCGATTGCCGCACTGACCGAATCCGGTGCAACGCCATTGTGGATGTCACGTATCAGTTCCGGAATCCCGATCTACGCCTTGACGCGTCACGTTGAGACGCGTAGAAAGGTAACGCTTTACCGCGGTGTTTATCCCGTCAGTTTTGACGTCACCACCACAGATCATGCGGAGGTGAACAGAGAGGCCATCGATGAACTCATGCGTCGTGGCGCGGTTCGCGATGGTGATCTGGTGATCATTACAAAAGGTGATCTCGCAGGTGTACTTGGCGGAACAAACGCCATGAAAATTCTGCGCGTTGGCGAGCATGAATTGAAAACCAAAGAATGATCTGTCCCTGCTCTGGTACAGCCTGTCCGGAATATTCCATGCGCTATTTGTCCAAACAAAATTCCCCAACTACTCGAAGGAGACAGTTATGGCCCTGATATCTCTGCGTCAACTTCTCGATCATGCGGCTGAGCATAGCTACGGCGTGCCGGCGTTCAACGTCAATAACATGGAGCAGATGCATGCCATTATGGAGGCGGCGGACAAGACAGACAGTCCTGTCATCGTTCAGGCATCTGCAGGTGCGCGCAGCTATGCCGGTGCCCCGTTTATTCGCCATCTGATGCAGGCCGCGGCGGAACAATGGCCGCACATCCCGATTGTTGTACATCAGGACCACGGTGCGTCGCCTGCGGTATGCCTGCAGTCTATTCAACTTGCGTTTACATCCGTGATGATGGACGGTTCGCTGATGGAAGATATGAAGACGCCTTCCACGTATGAATACAACGTCGATGTGACACGGCGTGTGGTGGAGATGGCGCACGCCGGTGGGGTATCCGTAGAGGGTGAGCTGGGCTGTCTGGGCTCTCTGGAAACCGGCATGGCTGGTGAGGAAGATGGTTCGGGCGCGGAGGGTAAACTCAGCCATGACCAGCTGCTGACCGACCCCGAGCAGGCGGCGGATTTCGTCAAGCAGACCGGGGTGGACGCGCTGGCCATTGCGATCGGAACCAGCCATGGTGCCTACAAGTTCACGCGTCCGCCAACCGGCGACATCCTGGCTATAGAGCGCGTCAAGGAAATTCATGCGCGGATACCGGATACGCATCTGGTCATGCATGGATCTTCCTCAGTGCCGCAGGATTGGCTGAAGATTATCGATCAGTACGGTGGTGACATGGGTGAAACCTATGGTGTCCCTGTTAAAGAGATTCAGGAGGGCATCAAACACGGGGTTGTCAAGGTCAACATCGACACCGATCTTAGGATGGCCAGCACCGGGGCGATTCGCAGGCATCTGGCGGAAAATCCCAAAAACTTTGATCCCAGGAAATACCTCAAGGCAGCGACCCAGGCCATGAGTGATATCTGCAAGGATCGCTACGAGTCATTTGGCACGGCTGGCAATGCCTCCAAAATCAAGCCGATTAGTCTCGAAGTGATGGCGAAGCGTTATCAGTCCGGTGAGCTTGATCCGCGCGTCAACTAGCCCCGAGGGTGCCTGGACGTGTCTGAATCGCACCGTTTGGTTGCGCCGGGACTCTCGGCAGAAGCCGCGTCTGAGTGTTTGCGGAAACGGGCAGAAAATGGTGAGCGGGGGTGCTCACAAGTCTTGGAAGTATCCCGGCTGGCCTGGTGAACGACTACAGTCTTGACCATGAAGGCGGCTTGTGCCGCCTTTCTTTTTCATGCCACGCTGCCTGCGTCCAGTTCAGCGTGCAAGAGTCCAAAGGAAGACGGACTTCGCCGTTCTCACCCCAGCCGGTCGGGACCGGATAGCGTTTCCTCCCCTGTGCCCACTCGAATCAGCGCTATCAGCGGCTGGCAGGCAGTAGCTGTGTTTGCGATGTGCGTCCCGTGACGCAGATCCGCGTGGCCCTGGTCAGATCGAAAGCAGGGGCTCGTCAAGTAGGGCAGCCTGCTCACGTAGCGACAATATATGGTCTTCCCAGTAACGGGTGCTGCCGAACCAGGGGAAGGCCTGCGGGAAGGCTGGATCGTCCCAGCGCCGGGCAAGCCATGCAGCGTAGTGAATCATGCGCAAGGTTCGCAGTGCTTCTATCAGGTATAGCTCGCCCGGCCTGAAGTCGGCAAAGCGGGTATAGCCGGCCAGAATCCTGCTCAACTGTTGCTCCATCTCATGGCGCTCACCGGATAACAACATCCAAAGATCCTGGACGGCAGGTCCCATCCGGCAGTCATCGAGATCCACAAAATGGGGGCCGTCGTCGGTCCACAGTATATTTCCGGGATGGCAGTCACCGTGCAGTCTGATGGCATGGACCTTGCCGGCGCGCTCCCAGGCAGTGCGGATCTGCCGAAGCAGGTCCTCGACCAGGCTACGGTACGCCAGCTCCACATGTGGCGGGAGAAATCCTTGCTCCAGCAGGAACTGATACGACGCGACGCCAAAAGTCTCGATATTTAGCGAGGGGCGGTGTTGAAACGCCCGCAGTGCACCGACCCCGTGCAGTCTGCCGAGCAGGCGTCCCATCCACTCAAGGTGGTCTGACTTGTCCAAGTCCGGCCAGCGTCCTCCCTGGCGCGGGTATAGGGAAAAGCGATAGCCGTGAAACTCATGCAATGTGCGATCATCCGGTCCCGGCAAAGGTGCGACGACCGGAATCTGATGTTCGATCAGTTCGCCGCTAAAATGGTGTTCCTCAAGAATGGCAGAGTCGGACCAGCGCCCCGGGCGATAGAATTTGGCGATCAGGAAGCGGTCGTCGTCGACGCCGACCTGATAGACACGGTTTTCATAGCTGTTGAGTGCCAGCAGCCTGCCATTGCTGTGCGACCCGACGCTGTCTATGGCGCCGAGAATGGTATCCGGATCGAGTGCCGCGTAGACAGGCGTGGAATCAGCTCGTTCTGTCATGGATAAGGACCTCTCGGAACCGGGCAAGCCCGTCAATAGATTGCCGCGCAGGCTGTTGAGAAACGTGAACAACCCTTGCATCGCCTGCGTGGCCGCCGCATGTTCAGTCAAAAAAAAGCCCCTCAAGTGAGGGGCCACGGTTCTTGCAGCGATCGCCCCCGCCTACTTGCTCGCGATCTCCTCGAGCTGTTTGGCCGGTATGATCTGGCCATCGAGTCCCGCTTCCTTGCCCGACTTGCCATAGGCGACGCTCATCAAGGTACTGTAATAGACCGTTGGCATCTTGAATTTGGTGCCGTACTTGGAGTTGATCTGGTCCTGGTAGACCTCAACATTCATCTGGCATACGGGGCAAGGCGTGACAATCATGTCGGCGCCATTGTCATAGGCAGACTCAATGATGTCCTTGATCAGCGCCTGGCTCTTTTCAGGTTCGGAGAACGCCAGCGCTCCGCCACAGCAGGATACCTTCTTTTCATAGCTGTCACAGGACTCGGCGCCCATAGTCTCGACCAGCTTGTCCAGGTACTTTGGGTTCTCGAAGGATTCGCCGTCTATACCGAAGGGTCGATTGGTCTGACACCCCACGTAGCCGGCAATCTTCATTCCCTCCAGCGGTTTCTTCACGTGCTTGCCGAGTTCGTCGTAGCCAAAGTCCTCGATCAGCACTTCCACCATGTGGCGTACCTTCTTGTCCGCCTTTACCGTCAGTCCGGCCGCCGCAAGCGCCTCGTTAGTCTCCTTCATGAGATCGCCGTCATTGTGCAGCCGCTCCTGGGTTTCCCTGGTAGCCAGCCAGCAGGCGGCGCAGGTGGCAACGATATCCTGCCCCGGATGTGCCTGTTCCGACAGCGCCATGTTGCGGGCCGAGAGCGCGAGGCGAGGTAATTCACCGCCGGCAGCATAGCCGATCGACGCCGAGCAGCAGTTCCAGTCAGGGATTTCGTTAAGCTCGATATCCAGCACCTCACACATGCTGTTAACGGAAACCTGGTAGTTGGACGCCGAGGCGGCCTTTTGAGAAGAACAGCCCGGATAAAAGGAATAGGATTTCTTAGCCATGTCATATCTCCTCAGGCACTCGCCTTACCGATCTTGGCCTCTTCTATCTCCTGCGCCTTGGCAAGGATCGCGTGCAAACCCTTTGCATCCTTGCATCCGTGGCCACCGAAGTACTCCATCGGGCTCATGCGTTTGGTCTTGAGCATGCCAAGCCCGATGTCTTTCATCTTCAATGAGGTCTTGACGCCCTCGCTAAAGCCGTTCATGAAATACAGCGACAGGCCCAGTTTTAGCTCGTTGACCCGTCCGGTCCTGGTGAGATTGTCCCAGAAGAGCTGTGAGAACTTGGCGGTTGGCTGTTCCTTGGGTGCCAGCCCGAGCCGCTTCGCATAGGTTGCCAGGCCATGCATGATGTGGGTGATCGGCAGCCCCCGTGGACAACGGGCGATACAGTTGTAACAGGAGGTACACATCCACATGGATGCAGACCCCAGCACCTCCTCGCGCTTGTTGGCGCGAATCATCATAAAAAGCTCCTGCGGCGGGTGATCCCAGTGCGGGCCTAAAGGGCATGATCCGGAACAGACGCCGCACTGCATGCACATCTTGACCCAGTCGCCTTCCTCAACATTCGCCTCAACCTCCTTGAGAAAGCTGCCGCGGTATTCTTCGATCATCTGCTGATTGTAATTGCTCATGACTCGCTCCTAAAACTTGAAGGGGCTCTGACCAATCCGGTCGATAGTTTCGGCCATGTCATTGATCAGTCGCGGCGCACGCTCTATATCAGTAATGGCAACCTCGTGGGTTACAACACGTTCCTTCTCGAGGTTGAGTTGCGCGAGCGTGTCGTCAATCTTGCTCATGCGGATGTGGGCGATCTCGGAGCCCTTGACGAAATGGCATTGATAGTCCTCGCCCTTCTGGCAACCCATGAGGACCACACCATCGTAGCCGCTGTTCAGCGCATCGGTTATCCAGATGGTATTGACCGAGCCGAGGCATCTCACGGGGATCACACGCGCCCATGGGCTGTACTCGAATCCGTTCATGGCGCCCATATCCAGCGCCGGATAGGCGTCATTCTCGCAGGCAAGCACCAGGATGCGTGGCTTTTCATCGAATTCGTCAGGCATATCCACGTTCTTGATCTGTTGGCCAACCGTGTCAACCGAATAGTTCTCGAATGAGATGACGCGTACCGGGCAAGCGCCCATGCAGGTTCCGCAGCGCCGGCAGCGGGCTTCATTGAACACCGGGTAACGTTTTTCATCTTCGTCAATGGCGCCGAACGGACATTCCACCGTGCAGCGTTTGCACTGCGTACAGCCTTCTTTGCGGAAACTCGGGAAAGACAGATCACCCGAGCGCGGATGCGCGGCGCGTCCCAGCTTGGCGTTTTCAAGCGCCTGGATCGCCTTCAGTGCTGCACCGGTGGCGTCTTCCCTTGCCTGCTGGGTATCCATGGGGCGGCGCACCGGACCGCAGCTATAGATGCCGGTACGGCGCGTTTCGTAAGGGAAACAGATAAAGTGTGAATCGTTAAAGCCGTAGCGCAGATGCGGCAGGTCCCCACCCTGACGGTAGTCCAGATTGAGGATGGATTCCACCGGTACCTCGATGCGCGCCTGCGATTCCTCGCCTTCTTCTTCAGTAACCGCTTGGGCCTCGATGTCGACTCCGGAGTTGGGTACCAGCCCGGTCGCAAGGACAACGAGGTCGACCTCGGTGGTGGTGTCTTCGTCGAGGATAAGGTCCTTGTATTTGACCTGCAGGTTGCCACCGTTTGCCACGACCCCTGAGACCTTGCCCTTGGTGAACGTCACTTCCTTGTCCTGACCGCTGCGATAGAAATTTTCGCCCGCCGCGCCAGGTGTGCGCAGGTCCGTATAGATAACGTTAGTGTCGATATCTGGATTCCGGTCCTTGAAGTACATGGCCTGCTTGATGGAGGTCAGGCAGCAATGCCCCGAACAATAGGCTAAATGCCCCTGCTGCTGGCTGCGTTGTCCTGCGCACTGCACGAACACCACGCTCGTCACCTCTTTGCCGTCAGACGGGCGTTTGATGGCGCCGCCATTTGCATCTGTCGCCAGTTTCTCGAGTTCCATCTGGGTGACCACGTCCGGGCTCTTGCCATACCCCAGTTCCGGTAACTGGTTGGCGTCATACTCCGTTGAGCCTGAAGCCATAATGATGGCGCCGAAATTCGCCGTTGTTGTTCCGCCGGATTCGGTACTGATGTCCGCGGAAAAGCGCCCCGGCGCACCACTCGTTTTTGTGACTATGGAATTCAGATGCACGGTGATCTTGTCGCTGTCCTCGATTTCCTTGGCGAGCTTGGCAATGCCCGTATCAACGGGGTCGGTATAGGGGGTATGAGAGGGGATATCCTTCCACATCAGACCATTTCCGCCGCCGAGTTGGCTGGCCTTCTCAACAATCGTGACAGGGTAGCCGGCCCGCGCTGACTCGATTGCGGCGGTCATTCCCGAGATGCCGCCTCCAACGATGAGGATGTGATCATTGCTTGCCGCTTCCTGGTTGGTCTGCGGTGGCGTCATATGCTTGGCTTCGAAGCAGCCCATGCGCACGTAGTCGGCAGCCATCTCGCCGGTTGTTTCGCGCGCTTCATCCGTGTCTGGACGTATCCAGATTACGCCCTCGCGCAGGTTCGCGCGCGCGATCGCGACATTGTCGAAATTAAACGCCTCAGTTTTGGCGCGACGTGAGCAGGCGCAGATTACTACGCGGTTTACACCGTCATTGGCGATGTCGTTCTGGATCATCTGCACGCCATCGGCATTACACAGGAAGTCATGCTCCTTGACGACACTGGCCTTGCCTTCGCGCGCGGCAATGGTTGCCAGCTGCGCGGTGTCCAGACGCTCACCCAATCCGCAACCCTTACAGATATAGGCTCCTACTTTTACTTCATTAGACACGGTCTATTCCTCCGCTGCTGCAACTCGATTTACCACCTGAATCGCGCGTAGCGCACTCGCGGTTGCGCTCTGCACGGCCCGGTTGACATCCAGGGCGTCGGCCGAACAGCCGGCAGCGAAGAATGCACCGTTGGCCTCATCCAGTTCGACAAACCCTTCCTCGTTAACCACGACATCCATTGGAAACTGGTCTCTTGAAACACTCGGTTCCATACCGATTGCCAGCACAACAAGCTCATGTGGGTTGCTGTAGCGATGGTAGCCTTCGGTATCCACGCCATGCAGTACAGGATTTCCTGTTGCCTTGTCCTCGGTGATGTTGGCGACCTTTGACTTGGTGAACGTCACATTGGGGTCTTCCTGTACTCGCTGGTAGAAGTCGTCAATGCGATCGATGGCACGGATATCGATATAGTAGACCGACGCTTTGAAATCATCACCATAACGCTCTCGCAAATAGGTTGTCTGCTTCAGTGATGCCATGCAGCATATCCGCGAGCAGTGCTTGAGATGATTGAGGTCACGGGATCCAGCACACTGAATGAACGCGACGTCCCTGGCCTCCTTGCCGTCTGAAGGCCGCAGTATCTTGCCGCCCGTCGGACCAAAGGGATCGAGCATCCGCTCGAATTCCACGCTGGTGATGACATTCGAGAAACGGCCATAGCCATAGGGCTGAATCTTGTTTGCGTCATACGGTTTCCAGCCGGTTGCCCAGATTATGGCGCCGACATTGAGCTTGAGTTGCTGTTCCTGCATGTCGAGATCAATTGCATCGTACTTGCAGGCCTGCTTGGCCTTGTCTGCGTCGGCTGTCCCGATGATGCGGGAATCCAGCACGTAGCGGAAAGGGTAGGCCATGCTGAAAGGCAGGTATGCGCCTTTGCGTTTGCCAAGGCCATAGTTGTATTCATCGGTAAATTCTGTTTCGCTGGCCTTCGCGCACTCACCGCAGGCCGTGCAGTTGTCGTTGACATAGCGCGGCATCACTTTGACAGTTGCGGTGTAGTTGCCAGCTTGCCCTTCCACGTGCATGACCTCCGTGAGTGTCATGACGCGCAGATTGCGGTTCGCCTTCGCCCGGCGCAGGTTGATCTCCATGCCACACTTGGGATGACAGAGCTTCGGGAAGTACTTGTAGAGCTGGCTGACGCGGCCGCCCACAGAGGGATTCTTCTCCACCAGGATCACCTGTTTGCCACATTCGGCTGCTTCCAGTGCCGCGGTCATGCCGCTGATTCCGGCGCCGACCACCAGGATAGTCTGGTTGGTTGCGATTACCTCCGACATTGGTTGTCCTCCATACGGATGCCTGTTTAGCTTTAAAAAGACCTGAGTCCGACAAAATTCTGTGATACAGCCCGAGACGTTCGCGGCAACCACAAGGGTCTGGATGAACTCCGAAAAGGAAGTGGTCCTCGCAGTCCAGCGAATATGCATCCCGCCGGATAGCGGGTACATGTGCCGGTGTCTGGCGCGACCAGCGTCCAAGCAATCGACACTGCAGGCATCCCGAGGCGTTCATATCAAGACACCGGTTTGCTCCACGGGCCTCACGGCGCCCAAGAACGATACCTTACTATTACGTTCCTTCGCTACCGCCCAAAAGTAAGATAAACCATCGAATTTTCAAATGTGATAATAGAATCTGTGTATAACATTCTGTTTCTATGTGTGTTGTTGCCGCTGTGGTGCAGTCGCGGTAACGTTGCTGGTGTCAGGTCCGCGAAAGGAGTGTTGTCGTGAGCGTTGGGGTATTGAAACCTGAGGAATATTTCATCCGGGAGAAACCCTACTACGAGCCGGTTGGAGATGAGATCGAAGTTTTCGAGGCGGCTTATCACAACCAGCTCCCCTGCCTGCTTAAGGGACCCACCGGCTGTGGTAAGACGCGCTTCATGGAGCACATGGCATGGCGCCTGAAGCGTCCGCTGATTACGGTGTCCTGCCATGACGATCTGACCGCTTCGGATCTCGTCGGCCGGTTTCTGGTTTCTGGTGGCGAGACGGTCTGGGTAGATGGGCCCCTCGCGCGTGCGGTTCGCAGCGGAGGTATCTGTTATCTTGACGAAATTGTCGAGGCACGCAAGGATACCACGGTGGTGATTCATCCGCTCGCGGATGATCGGCGGGTACTGCCGATGGAAAAACTGGGTGAGGTCCTGCAGGCTGGTCCGGAGTTCTGTCTGGCGATCTCATACAACCCGGGCTACCAAAGTGTGCTCAAGGACCTCAAGCAGAGCACCCGCCAGCGTTTTGTCGCCCTCGAGTTCGACTACCCGAAGCCCGGGCTCGAGGCCCGGATCGTCGCGAATGAAACGGGGATTGGCCAGGAAACCGCGGAGCATCTGGTCAAGTTTGCGCAAATGACACGTAACCTGAAGGGCAGTGGATTGGAAGAAGGGGCCAGCACGCGTCTGCTTGTGCATGCCGCCAAGCTGATGACCAGTGGTGTCCATCCGGTGGTTGCCTGTCGCGCCTCCATCGGGCAGGCGTTAACCGACGATACCGAGATGCTGGCTGCCGTCAATGAACTCAGCGCATCCGTGTTTTAGGGGGAGGCAGTGAGGGGCGAGGTGCAAGAGCAGCCGGTCTTGCCTTCTTCCTAGCCAGGAAATATGTACCGCGACATACCTGCCAACGGATCAGACATCCGCGAGATTCTCATCGAGACGCCGCTGGACGGCTACGAACTCCTGGATTTTGGCAAAGGACGCAAGCTCGAGCGTTTTGGTCCCTATGTGCTCGACAGACCAGAGACACGCGCGGCAGGTACGCCGGCCCGCGATGCTTGGTCGGCAGACTGGACCTTTGTTGAGCACCGTACAGGACGTGGGGACTGGCAGGCCGCACGTGCCGGTCTGCCACGGCAATGGGACCTTGCACTGGACGGTATGACGACGCGCTGTGCGCTCGGTGACAAGGGACGAATCGGCGTCAACCCGCGTGATGTTGCCACCCGCCGCTGGGTACGCCAGCGCCTGGAGGGCTGCTACGACATGGAAGATCTGAGTGCCCTGATTCTGTTTGCGGGTAGTGGCACTACAACGGATGCAGCGATTCAAGCCGGCGCTGAAGTGACTCACGTCGAGGGCAGCGCCGAGGTGCTCGACCTGGCACGGCACAACCTCGGCACGGACAACGCACGTTTCGAGCAGCTAGATGTCCAGGCCTTTATCGAGGGCGCAACGCGCCGTGGTGAGCGATTCGATTTTGTACTGATTTCGCCGCCGCGGATCGGGCGTGTGCAGGCAGGCGTCAGTTGGGATATTGAGGTGGACCTTGCTCGGCTGATTCGTAATCTGCCATCGATTGTCAGTGATCAGTGCCGCGGTATCTGGGTGAATGTGGATGCAGGTTCCTGGAGTTCCCCGAGTATTGCGCAAATGTTGCGAGATGCGCTGCCTGGCTGCACGGTAGAGGCTGTCAAGTTGGGGATTGTCACGGCGGATGGTCGCATAATGCCTGCGGGCGGTGCTGCATTCTGGTTTAACGAGTTCGACTACCTGCATGGCAATGCCTCACTGCCGTCATTGATGGCCGCACAACTGGAGGAATATCTCGATATTCACCTGGATGCAGTGCTGTCATCCCGACGCTCGGCAACGGAGCCGGCCCTCAGGCTGGAAGGGTTTGACCGGACGCAACAGGATTTTGTCCTGCATTGGGTCGGCGTCATCGCACACACTAATGCGGAGATGGCATACCAGTTTGCCTACTATGCGGGGAATGCCCTGCGGCTCATGGATGAAACGGGTGTGGAGGCCTGGCTCATCAAAGCCATGGACGTTTTCGATACTGCAGGTCTGCACGCAGGCATTGCGGTTCTTCAGAATGTCGAGAACTTTGCGGACCAACTGCGGGAGCGGACATCCGGTTTGCCGTTCGACGAGGTGGCAAATGTTCTTGAGGCCTTTGTGCGGGGCTTATCCGGACGGCCACTGAAGGTTGAGAGTGCTGATCATCACTATACAGACACGGAGACGCTGTTCTTGCCGCCATTGATCAATCGCTTCGCCGAGCGCGGCGCAAATTTTCAGATCTTCAAGGCAATGGCGTGCCACCTATGGGCGCAAACCTGGTATGGCACATGGCGCATCGATGTCAATGAACTGGTGAACCGGTTCGCCGATCCCGGGCACGCATTGCGAGTGTTTCACGCTCTCGAAAGGATCCGCCTGGACGCACGTCTGGCAGATGATCTGCCCGGCATGTATCGGCAGATGCGGGAACTGTGCGAGGGAAACGATGAGTTGCCAGGAGTCGGCTGGCAAGAGGCACGCTGCACGCTGTGGGCCGCCGATGCAACGGTAGAAGATTCCTGCCGCCTCGTGCGCCATCTCTACGATAGCCCGCTGCCGGCGCCGGCACCCTATCAGGGTCGTCTCGATCCCCTGCGGGTTCAGCGGGTACGAAACGCGCGCATTTTTTATGAGAAAGATCTGTTCAGGAGATGCCTGCTGCGCATACAGGACGAACTTCAGCGGCAGACCGAGGCGGAGGAGGGGGGCGTGAATTCGCCCGAGGATGCGCCCTCCGGCAAGAAGTCAGGATTTGGAGTGCACGAGATGGTGAGCAGTGACAAGCCGGACGGTGTTACTTTCGAGCTGACACTTGATGGCAAGCCCATCGCGCCACCGGATGATGTGAAAGGGACGATGGAGTCCATACTGCAGGATCTCGGCGAGATACCCGAAGATTACCTGTTTGCCGCAGGTGACGGGCCCTACCACCCCGGAGTACCTGCAGCTGAAGATCAGGACCCGAGCGATGTCTGGAAGGGTGTCTACCACGAAGAAGGTGCCTACCTCTACAACGAATGGGACTACGAACGCCAGCATTATCGAAAAAAGTGGGCAGTGCTGCGCGAACTGGAGGTACGTCCGCAGTATGACGATTTCGCGGCCAAGACGTTAACCAAGTACCGTGGCCTCGTGAGGGATCTGCGGCGCACTTTCGAGGCCTTGCGCGGTGAGGATAAGCTGCTCAAGAAGCAGGTCAACGGCGATGACGTGGATATAGACGCGCTAGTCGAGGCCTACGCTGACACGCGCGCCGGTATGGAGATGAACGACCGCCTGTTTACGAAGATGCGCAAGCTTGAGCGGAATATCGCAGTTATGTTCATGGTGGACATGAGCGGATCAACCAAGGGCTGGATTAATGACGCGGAGCGCGAAGCGCTGGTTCTGCTGTGCGAATCGCTGGAAACACTCGGTGATCGCTATGCGATCTACGGCTTTTCCGGGATGACGCGGAAGCGCTGTGAGATTTATCGGGTCAAGGCATTCGAAGATCCCTATGACGACCAGGTGAAAGGACGCATCAGCGGTATATCACCACAGGATTACACGCGAATGGGCGTCACCATCCGGCATCTGAGTCGGCTGTTGAACGAGGTTGATGCACGGACGCGCCTGCTCATCACCTTGTCCGACGGCAAGCCCGATGATTATGACAACTACCGGGGAACCTACGGGATTGAAGATACGCGGCAGGCCCTTATCGAAGCCAAGCGCGAAGGGATCCATCCGTTCTGTATTACGATCGATACGGAGTCACGGGATTACCTTACCCACATGTACGGGGCCGTGAACTTCACGGTGATCGATGAGGTGCGTCAATTGCCGCTGAAGGTTTCAGATATTTACCGGCGCCTTACCACCTGATCAGACAGGCGAGCACATGCGTGTCAATACGCGCCAGGGGCCGCCGTGAGCGGGCAGCCCCTGTCTTCTGTTCAGTAGCCGTTGATAGTGCGTTCGTCGTATACGCCAACCGGCCGGGCGAAGGTATATTTGAACGGCTCGGCAACCAGGGTGTTGGCTGCTTGACCGAGATTGCCACCGATAGCGCTCAATGGCGAACTGACGATGAAGACGACGGTGCCGGCAACCGTGCTGATGAGAGAAAACGGACGGATCATCAGCACGTCCGCGAGCATGTCTCCACTTGTCGGTTTGCCATCGTCGAGTCGGTTATAGGCGCTGGCTGAAATGGGCAGTATGAAGGACGAGAAGCCCAGTACGCCTGCAAGGACATAGCTGAGGATGCGTGATTCGGTCTTGCGCATTATTCTTCCTCTCTGTGACGGAATGAATACAGTATGGACGGGCACCAAGAGCAGCTTGTGATCAATTATCGAGGTCTCGCCGCGATTTGTCACTACCACATAACGGCAGTCTTCGGAAAATCTTTTGATTCAAATGCGTCCGCCAGTACCAGTATGCAGAAATGAACGGCGGTGTGTGGCGCTCCCTCCAGATTATTGAGTTGACTCGATTGTCCCGCATATCTGGCCGTCGCCTCACGGGCCGCCTAGGCCTCTTCGGGCGAGTGGACCTTGTCTGACCAGAGCATATCGTAGCCGGTCTCTTCGTTGCCGTTTTCACACAGATCGAGGACCTATCGAGACAGTGGCTGAAAAGGGGCTACTGCGGCGTGATGCTTCGCGACCCTCAAACGATCATTAAGAAGGTCACAATGAGCACTGCCTTGTGTTTCCGGCTGCTGTCGACGGTTTGGCCAACCGTCGAATCCTTGTTGGAGATCACGCCGCTGTTTTTGGCGACGAAACCGCGGATGAATCAGGTATCTGGGTCGTAAGTCTTAGGGTTTTGCCCAACATCGCCACCCGCTCTTGGCGACGTCGATCGTGTAACGCTTCTTAAGGACGACACGATTAACGGTTACAACACCGTTGTAGGGCAAGTTCGCAATCAGTCCAGTCATTGCGTGCCCTCCAGTGACTCATTAATCATGAAACACGCAGACAGGGACAGCTAGTATGGTTCCAGAGATGGCTTGTTGTTCGTGCTGCGCCACACAATTCCTCCGGATTCTGAGCTGGATTGAATAGGATCTCATTGGCCATCCGTTCATAGAAGTCTGCGTTCTCAGGCGAGCGCGATTACGGAGTCATAGTTTTCAACGCGGCATACGGATCTCCAAGGGATTTGCCTGCTCGGCCTTGGCCCTTGAAATGCAATTTGCTGTTCGTCCGAGAATTTGGTGGAACCGTCGGATCAGTTCCTTTAGCCGGCATTAGACTCTGTATCCGAGCGCCCAAGGCAGGTTCTGAGCGCGTGATCGAGAAATTCCGCATGGATGTCCCGACCGGTTACCTGAAAGTCAGGATGCGGCCTGAACTCTATTTCGAGATAAAGGTCACCGTTCGGGCCACGTCGGGGCCCTTGGGCGCCCTGTCACGTGAGTCGGATCCTTTGTTCCTCCGCAATGCGCGGACGGATCTTGACGTTCAGGCTGCAGTTCGGTAGCACGACGTGCCCGTGTTCATCGATACGTGCTAGGCACAACTGAAACGCCGATGTCGGTATGCATCACCCGGCAAGCTGACTTCCCCTCGATGACTGTTGCGGGAATCCAGTCGCAGGCAGCAGCGGGGGTGTCTTCTTCAGGACCCGTCCAGCTCACCGAGCGGCGGGGTCACGGCTGTGCCGGATCCATGTGCCACCAGCCGGACGCGCGCCTCCTCAGCCTCCGGATGCATCCCCAATGACTTTCCAGAAACACAGGAACGCCCCATTCCGTGAAATCATTCAAGCGGTAAACACGGGCAGACGAACCCGGGCCAAGGCAAGTGGAGGTAGTGTATGAGTGTAATGCGGGCAACCCCCGTGAGCGGCCGTGTTGCCTCGACGGCGACAAGATCGCCTGAAAGCATTGGATCCGAGAATATTAGAAGCACAATATATTGTGTTTTTATAGAGCCGTCTTTTAGGGGGGGAATTTCCTGTCGAGATCAAGGTCTCGCTACGGAATATTGAGAAATATATGATATATATAGTTTTTATATTTTCTTGCGTGCTCTTGACAGTGTGGCCTCAGAGGCATAAATTACTTTGCGCCACCACAATATGTTGTGTTTGTTCAGGAGAGGGAAGCAACACCAGCAGACACGTCCGGGACGTTGTCGGCTATTAACCCTGACGGGGCAATTAAGGACAAAACGCTAATCACTGCCAGTATACAAGGAGGGTAGATGAAGAACACTGCACACCTTACGCCAGTCGCAACCAATGTTTCAGAAATCACCATGCAACCTGCTTCCCTCGATATTTGGGATAAGAAGTATCGTCTTAAGACCAAGAAAGGTCAAATAATTGACACTGATATCGATGGTACATACCAGCGTGTCGCACGGGCGCTCGCCGAGGTCGAAGCAACGCCGGAGAAAAGAGAGCAGTCGTTTCAGCGTTTTCTGTGGGCATTGCGCCATGGGGCTATACCGGCCGGCCGGATTATCTCCAATGCAGGTGCTTGGCAACACAAACCCGCCACTTCGACAATCAACTGTACCGTGTCCGGCACAGTGCGGGATTCCATGAATGACATCCTGGGCAAGGTCCATGAGGCGGGTCTAACCCTCAAGGCGGGGTGTGGCATTGGCTATGAGTTTTCGACCCTGCGGCCCAGAGGGGCTTACGTCGCGGGCGCCGGGGCCTATACCTCCGGGCCTCTCTCGTTCATGGATATTTACGACAAGATGTGCTTTACGGTTTCGTCAGCCGGCGGGCGGCGTGGCGCCCAAATGGCAACGTTCGACGTGGGACATCCGGATGTGCTGGATTTTATTCGGGCCAAAAGGGAGGACGGGCGTTTACGTCAGTTCAACCTGTCTTTGCTTATTACTGAAGAATTTATGCGGGCGGTCAAGGCCGATGCCCAATGGAAACTCGCCTTTCCCGTGAGCCAGGATGAGCTTGAGACAGATGGGCTTGACATCGCCAACCCGGAGCAGATCGTCTGGCGCGACTGGCCTGATGGGCATGGCTACGTTAGCAACGAGCGTGGCGAGGTGGCATGCAAGGTATACCGATCTATTCGCGCGCGTCGCCTGTGGGATGTCATTATGTCATCCACCTATGACTTTGCGGAGCCGGGATTCATTCTCATCGACCAGGTGAATGAAATGAACAACAACTGGTTCTGCGAGAACATCCGCGCAACCAATCCCTGTGGTGAGCAGCCGCTTCCGCCTTATGGATCCTGCCTGCTGGGTTCCGTAAATCTGACCAAATTTGTCATTGAGCCCTTCACCGAGCGTGCCCGCTTTGACTGGGATCAGTTCCGCGAAGTAGTCCAGGTGTTCACCCGCATGCTCGATAATGTGGTCGAGATAAATGGACTTCCGCTGGATGGCCAGCGCAACGAGATCACGCGAAAGCGCCGGCATGGCATGGGCTTTCTCGGCCTCGGTTCTACCATCACGATGTTGTGTATGAAATACGGTTCGCAGGAATCGCTGGAGTTCACCGAGCGTGTTTCGAGGGAACTCTCTGTTGAAGGCTGGAAGGCGTCGCTGGATTTGGCGCGTGAAAAGGGTCCCGCCCCGATCATGGAAGAAGAGTTTCAAGTTGATCGGAGTATGCTTGCGAGGCGCCCCGAAATGGCCACTGATGGCTGGAAGGTCGGCGACCGGATACGCGGCAAAGTGCTGCATGCGAAATACAGTCGTTACATGCAGCGGGTGGCAGAAATCGAGCCCGAACTCGTCGAACAACTTGCCCTGGTTGGAGGGCGATTCACGCATCACAGTTCGATTGCGCCAACAGGAACCATTTCCCTTTCACTCGCGAATAACGCCAGTAACGGAATTGAACCTTCCTTTGCCCACCATTATTTCCGCAATGTGATTCGGGAGGGCAAGAAGTCCAAGGAAAAAGTGGCGGTCTACTCGCACGAGCTGCTTGCCTACCGTGAATTGAAAAACGCGGCGGCCATGCCTGATGCCGAGGAGGTGGACGCCCGGCTACCTGACTATTTCATTACAGCGGAAGACATTACGCCGAAAGAACACGTTGATATTCAGGCTGCTGCCCAGAAGTGGATCGATTCCAGTATCTCCAAGACCGCCAATGTCCCGACGGATTATCCCTTTGAGAATTTCAAGGATATCTATCTGTACGCTTATGAGCAGGGTCTCAAAGGATGTACGACTTTCCGTTTCAATCCGGAGGCATTCCAGGGGGTGCTGGTCAAGGAGAAGGATCTGGAGAACACAACCTACGCTTTCAACCTCGAAGATGGTTCGACGCTCGAGGTTAAGGGAAATGAAGAGATTGAATACGACGGTGAAATTCACACGGCGGCCAATCTCTATGATGCGATTAAGGAAGGGTATTACGGAAAGTTCTAGCTCGAGAGACCTGGCGCGTGAGGTCTGAGTAACGGTTTATTGGGTCGATTCTTAAGGTTAGTGCAAGGTTTTGGCTCAGGTTTCAATGGGCCGGTTTTATGGAGACATGACAATGACTATCAAGATTGAGCAGAAGATCGTTGGTTACGGCCTCGTGCAGGGCGCAGAAGAGAAAGCGGCGACGGCTGCCCCGGCGGAGCGTGGAGTCGAGTCCGAAATGCCAGACAAGGTCGTTCACTTGCACGAAAAGCTGCAGCGCCCGGAGATGCTGCTTGGCTCGACTTACAAGGTCAAGACACCGCTTTCCGAGCATGCATTGTATGTAACGATCAACGACATCATTCTCAATCCCGGCACCGAACATGAGCTCCGGCGACCTTTCGAGATTTTTATCAACTCGAAGAATATGGATCATTTCCAATGGATCGTCGCATTGACGCGAATTATCTCTGCTGTCTTCCGCAAGGGCGGTGATGTCACGTTCCTCGTGGAAGAGCTGAGATCAGTTTTCGATCCGCGCGGCGGCTATTTCAAGAAAGGTGGGAAATATATGCCTTCGCTGGTTGCCGAGATTGGCGATGCGATTGAGTGTCATCTGCGGATGATCGGCATGCTCAAGGACGAAGGGCTTGACGAACATCAGAGGAAAGTGCTCGCAGAAAAGCGGGCCCAGTACGAGGCATCCATAGAGGATGCATCAGAACAGCAGAGCGATGACTTTCCAGAGGGCGCCCAGCTCTGTGGCAAATGTCATACCAAGGCGGTAATTCAGATGGACGGGTGTCTAACCTGCCTGAATTGCGGAGAGTCAAAGTGCAGTTAAGCGAAATTTTGCTCTTCGGCAAACACGCAAGCCGCTGACATTAAAAGGCATTGATTGGAAACTTGCCGTGACGACCCAACTGAGTAAAGTGTCTATTTATGGGCTGGGCGTTGCGTCTGGCCGGGAAGGTAGCAAGGCAGACCCGGAGCGTTGAAATGGAAAGAGATCCTCAACGACAAGGAGTGTCCGGCGGCGGCCTGTTATCGATACAAATAACAATTAGAAATGTGCCGGTGGAATAACAATGCTACTACAACAAAAACCAATCGCGGGCTACTGGTATACCAATATTGTCGGGCAGCTGGTTCAGGTTCGCGCGCTTCTCTACACTGGAAGACGCCTGACTTGCGTCGCGCTCGAATATGCGAATGGCAAGCGGGAGTATGTGGATATCGACGGCTGGTATTACCTTGATCTTGCGCTGCACTCACCCCGGCTGGAGCGTCGCGAACAGGCGCGCGATCTCTGATTCCATTTTTTGGGGATTTCATCCTTAGGGTTGTACGGCCGCGCTGAGGGGCTGTTTGTTGCTCAGACCTCTGCGCAACAGTCATTTGAAGGCGGTGCAGTCCAGATCACCCTATGTTAGCGAATCCTCTATCACAAACCGGAAACGTTCAGATCACAGGACCCGCGGGTCCTCTTGAATCCGTCGTGTCGATGCCGGCATCTGGGGAGGTTCCTCGCGGCTGGGCTATCGTCTGCCATCCCCATTCACTCCATGGCGGGACTCTACGTAACAAGGTTGTCGACTATCTATCCCGCACGCTGACTTCGCTCGGCATCGCGAGCGTCCGTTTCAACTTTCGTGGTGTCGGCCGCAGCGGCGGTATTTACGACGAAGGTAAGGGTGAGCAGGATGATCTGCTGGCGGTTATCGAATGGTGTGGCATGCAGGCTCCTGAGACCCCTCTTTGCCTGGCAGGGTTCTCATTCGGTGCCTACGTAGCAACAGCCGTTGCACAGCAGTATTCCCCGGACTGCCTGATTACTGTCTCTCCGCCTGTCAGTATGTTCGATTTATCACTGTTTACCCCGCCCACATGTCCCTGGTATGTGGTCCAGGGCACCGATGACGAAATTGTGTCCTGTGAGGCTGTTCAGGCGTGGGTGGCATCACTGGAACCGCGTCCCGTAATGATACTGGTGCCTGGCGCGACACACTTTTTCCACGGCAAGCTGAATATCCTGCGTGACGAGCTTATTCGTGCCTTGCAGCCGATTTTGCCCTGAGGGTCTAAGCGTCTGGGTTCCAGACGCGCCGATCAGCGGGTCCGTTTGACGAAACGAAAGACATCGCCGGGCGCTTGGAAGTGTCGCAGCAGAGCGCGTTCATTAACAATGTCGGCCCAATAAGCCGCCTGTACACCGCCACGGTAGACAGGACGCACAGAAACACACTGATCATTGATAGTTTGTTTTACTGTCATGCTCATTTCCTCGTACCCTAATCAATCGGAAGTGAGGCGTGCGGGGGGTGCCAACACTCCTGTCCTTTTCGCCAGGCAACGCGTGTGCCTGGAATGTCTAAAATAAATTAAAAAGGAAGAGTCAGATTTCACCTGCAGCTGTTCGGGGCAATTTTTTTAAATCTGTGTAAAGACTACCAACATACCAGTTTAAGCAAGCATGCGCCTGTCGCATATAAGGTATTGAATAAATGGGTTGTTAGAGGAATTTTACACATCATCCGATATGTCTTTTTGTAAATGTAAGACGACAAGATCGCGTGTTACCCAATGCTCAAAGGGCCTCGTTTAGCATCTTGTCAGCTCTCTGCTCCGCCGACCTAAAGCACCTCTCGCCGACATCAGAAGGGAGAAACCGCTGGAGTTCTGTGACGATGGCTGAAACATGGCGTAGGATATGCATCTCACAGTCATTGCCAAGGCGGTCTATGGTAGCAGGTTGCCCGCTTGGCCTGAGGGCGGGTAGCGAAGTTTACGGGAATGTACGAAACGTACTACGGGTTTGAAAATAAACCCTTTTCTATAACGCCAGATCCACGATTCCTGTATATGAGTGCGCGCCACCGGGAGGCGCTCGCGCACCTGCTTTATGGCATCGGTGAAGGCGGTGGATTTGTTCAGCTCACGGGGGAGGTTGGCACGGGAAAGACAACCTTATGCCGGTGTTTGCTGGAACAGTTACCGGACGGGGTTGATGTGGCATTGATTCTCAATCCCATGCTCAATGCCTTCGAGCTTGTGGCCACGATCTGCGACGAACTCAAGATCAGTTATCCCGCCGATGCCAGCAGCATAAAAACGCTTATCGATGTCCTCAATGAGCACCTGCTCAGGACTCATGCGGCCGGCCATCGAACCGTTCTCATCATCGACGAAGCGCAGAATCTGAGCGCCGAGGTGCTCGAACAGATCAGGCTGTTAACCAATCTTGAGACGACCCAGTACAAGTTGCTGCAGATCATTCTCATCGGTCAGCCGGAACTCAAGGCGCTGCTGGAACGCAGTGACATGCGCCAGCTGGCGCAGCGGGTTACGGCTCGCTATCACCTTGAGCCATTGAGAAGCGACGAAGTCCGCGCGTACATTGAGCATCGCCTGCGCGTATCTGGCTGGAAGGGTAACCTTTTTTCGACGCCTGCGATGAATGATGTGTTAAGGCTCTCAGGCGGTATACCACGCATGATCAACATCCTCTGCGACAGGGCCCTGCTTGGGGCTTACGTTGAGGAACGCAAACGTGTTGACAGGCGGATTGTGCGCAAGGCCGCCGGCGAGGTCCTGCCCGCGCAAGATCAGGCTGCGCCTCTTCACTGGGTCTGGCGTGCCGCAGCGGTTATGGTTATTGCGGCCCCGCTAGGCTGGTGGAGTTGGGTCAACCGTGACCGTCTATGGGGCGCTGAAACGGTCAATGCCGAGATAGCGGAGGTTACCGACGCCGAAGCAGCATCGGAGCCGCACGGCGCGATGGAGGTAGGCAAGGACGAGTCCCAGGCTATGCTGACTGCGACCGTTACCGTGCCGCAGGAGACGCTGGCGAAAACGGAGGTAGATCCAGGCGCGGAGTCTGTTGTTAATGATGAAGAAGCGCCCGAGCCGGATCTTGATATCCTACTTGCGAATGCAGGCAGAAGTAACGACCTGCAGGCCTGGGTCGCCCTCTTCGAATTGTGGGGTGCTTCCCTGTGGCTTGATGGCGAGTTGCAGCCCTGTGAGCAGGCTAAGCGTGAGGGACTTCGCTGCCTGGTGAGGAAAGGAAATTGGACGCAACTACGTGCATTCAATCGTCCGGCCTTACTGGAACTTGTAGATGACAGCGGGCGACACGTATCCGTTGTGCTGCGACAACTTAAAGACGAGCAGGCGGAACTCGTCGTTGCGGGACAACAAATAACTGTAGGTCGGGATCAGGTCGACACCCGCTGGTACGGTACCTTCGTGCTGCTGTGGAAGCCGCCTGTGGAGACAGGTGTACTCAGGCTTGGTGACAGGGGGCCCGGCGTCCGGTGGCTGCGGAGTCAGCTAGACGATCAGATCGGCGGTACCAACCCAGCCAAGGATCCATCGTTGTTCGATACGGAGCTAGAAAGGCGTGTGAAATTGTTTCAGGCCCGACACGCCTTGCGTCAGGACGGTGTCGTAGGCAGTGAGACGCTCATTCACCTGAATTCGCATGCGGCTTCGGGGGATTCACCCGTGTTGCAGCCAGTATCCAGTTAACTGATTCGGGCACTACAATGTCGTACATCCTGGATGCACTAAAAAAATCCGAACGCGAGCGGAATCTGGGCGCCATCCCGGATCTGGATACAATTCAGGAACAGGCACCTATCCGTTTCAACTGGTGGCCATGGCTGGTCGTCGGTGCACTGGTATTGCTCAATGCAGGACTTGGTATCGCGTTTCTGGTGCGGCAACCGGCCGATCAGTTCGCGAGCCAGTTGCCAGGGATTGGTGAGATTCCACGGTTACCCGCAATCATAACTCCCCCACCCGCTCTGTCTGTCACGCCTGAAGCTGCGTCAGCAAGGTCGCGGCTTGCGGAATCACGATCCCTGGATGATGGAAGCGGCGCTGTGCCGCTGCGGGACCAGGCTCAACCGGAATCACCGGCAGCTCTGGCAAAGATTCAACCCATCGAGGTACGGCCCGAACCGATCGTGGCCGTTGCCGCCGAAGCCGCGCCACTTATCAATTATCCGGTTCATGTGCCGGTCACGGCGCCAAATGTGACCAAATGGGAAGATATGCCGGCTGACTTTCGTGCCCGCGTCGCGCGGCCGGAAATAGACGTGCATGCCTATTCCAGTCAGCCCGAGAGACGATTTGTTCTCATCGAGCTGCAAAAATATCGCGAAGGGGAACGCTTGGGCTCTGGTGCAGAAATCGAGGAGATTACGGAAAAGGGTGTCATATTTTCAGATCAAGGCATGCGGTTTGAGGTAGCACGACCTTAAGGCCGGGATGCGCATCCGACTTCTATAGGCTGGTCGATCTCATCAGGCTGGTTGATTCTGTGCGTCTTAATTCCGTACCCGAATGCGCCCACGACTTGCTCTTCACTCAAGTGGTAGCGACGGCTGCCACTTCATCGAGCCCGCTCCGCAGGCGCAGGGTCCACTGGACCTTGTGCGTTCCTGGCTCCGCCCAGAGCGGCGTCCAGACGCACGATTCCTGCGCCAGCATCCGGGATTCCTGTGAGAAATCCAGGCTAGTTATCCTGACATAAGGTGCGCTGGATTTTTATGGCCGCGTGGGAATGTCTTACAGAATAGCTCTTGATGCGCTCTGCCCTCCCTGCAGGTTCGTGACATACCCATATCAGAATCAATTGTCATTGATCTTCCCCGCGTGAATTTGTTCCTCGCTGGCCTGTTCGAGTCCCTGGATCTCGACCTCAAAGATCAGAGTTTGGCCGGCTAACGGATGGTTACCGTCGAGCCTCACAATGTTATTGGTAACATCTGTAATCCGGAAAGTAACCTGCTCACCCCTATCACTGGTTCCGACAATCTGTCCTCCAATTTCAATATGCTCGCCGGGTGGCAATTCCTCCATGGGAGCCTCGTGTACAAGGTCCAGGTTACGTTTGCCGAACGCGTCATCCGGTAGCAGCCTGACGCGGACCAGGTCGCCGACCCGATGACCTTCCAGTGCCGCTTCCAGTTTCGCAAACAGTGTGCCGCAGCCTTGAATGTAATGGATGGGTCGCCCTTTTGCCTCGCGTATGACTACGCCGTCAGCAGTGGCAAGGGTATATTGCATCGTAACGAGCATGTGTTTTCTAACGCTGTTTGGCATATTCATTGGCGTCGATATAGCGGACTCCAGGGTCTGAGGCTGAGTATAATTGCAGCCGGCTACCATCCGTTCAGTTGGTCGCTCGAACAACAACGTCAGGCAGCAATGATCGAATCCGCGGGACAGTTTGTTGCGGCGCAGGAAATAATGCCGAAACCCCCAAGCTCCGGGCCCGCTGTTCGCAGTGACTTCCAAGCAGCAGTCGATCTTGCCCCGTTTAGCGGCGCGATTGACGCGGCGCTCGGCATGGGGGAGACACGGCTCGGCAAACACCATGACTACGGGATGCGCATGATCAGTGGTCTCCTGCATCCTTCCCATAGCGATGCAGCGAAGCCCAGACGTTGAGTACCGGATCGCCTCGGCAGTGACCGGGGCCTGGTGAGAGCAATCCAACCACCGCCAGGCCACTGGCTGCGGCGCTGGCGGAGCCAGATGATCATAGGCATCACAGTTTAGTACAGCGTACCGCGCGTCCCTGCGCTGCACAGGTTCCCTGGATAAGGACTAAACCATGTCTTTGAGAGCTTTCAGAGGCGTAACCTTTACCGTCTTGCGGGCCGGTCTTGCGGCAACGTCCATCAGTTCGCCCGGTTTGAAAGGATTCGGAACATTCTTGCGCGCCCTTCGTGCCGGAATTTTCTTGACCTTGACCTTCATGAAACCCGGAACCGTAAAGGCGCCTATACCAGCAGCCCGCAGGTCGCGCCTCATCAAGGTTCCCATCGCATCAAACACCGCACCGACGTCCTTCTTGGTCAGACCAGTTTTCTCAGCGATGTATGAAAGGGTTTCGGACTTGGTGGTGGGTCTCTTTGTTGCGGCGTTTGTCTTGGTGGTGGCTTTCCTCTTTAAGGCCATGTGGCTCTGCTCCTCTAGTTCCATGGGTGATGTTTCTCGAACCTCGCATAAGATAGCACAATTATTTCTCAACGGAAGGGCTTTTACGCTTGTATAGCAGCATTTCGTCAGCATACCGTAGCGCTAACCGGTTTCGACTTGCATCGAAACTCGAAAAATCCGCGCGCCACGAACACGAAATGCAGCACCGGGCAAATCAGCACAACACGCCGTATGTTCCTGGTCGGGCGCCTCCGGGCGACGCGACTTTGAAGGCACTGCGCCGAGCTGCGGTCGGTTGAGCGGGAAGTGCATGTTCGTACGATGCGAGTGAGGGGCGGAGTTACCCAACAGTATGCGTCTGGCAGCAATGTTTCGAGAGACTGGTTTGAGTGTCTGCTTCCGCGCACGTTTCTGGCACCGAAAAAGCTTCACCTTCGGTGCGCTGCTGAGGCGGTCTCAAGCAAGGCTTCTGCAACGCCGATAGTCCCCTGTGGGGTGTGATAGTCACGCCCGGAGGTAGTGTCGATAATCCAGGAAGCGACCGGTCACGGCCCTATGGGTGCAGTAGAAAAACTTATAGATAAGAAGGTCTTGCAGACCCTTATACCATTCAATGCATTGTCGCCGACGCACTTCACGGAAGTCGCGAAAAAGACAGTGATCGATACGGTGCGCGCGGGACGTTATCTGTTCCGAGAAGGGGAGCGCGACAATGAATCGGTCTATGTCCTGGAAGGCGATGTCAACCTGCTTTCCGGGAAAGAGATCGTCGGTAATATTGTTGGGGGTAGCGACGCCGCGCAGCACCCGGTCGCGCACCAGCAGCCTCGTCAAGTGTCTGCACGAGCCAGGTCGAATTGCGTTGTCGCGCGAATCGACTCCAGCTTCCTGGACATCTTTCTTACATGGGACCAGTCTGCAGGATACGAGGTTCAGGAGATCGAGCAGGAGCAGGACGATGACTGGATGACACGTATCCTGCAGTCGCAGGTATTTCTGAAGTTACCGCCATCGAATATCCAGCGCCTGTTGATGCGAGTGGAGTCGATATCGGCCAACGCCGGCGACGAAGTCATCCGCCAGGGCAGTGAGGGGGACTATTTCTACATTATAAAATCCGGGCGCTGCGTCGTTTCCCGCAAGGCTTCTGTCAATGCGGGCGAGGTCCGGTTGGCGGAACTTGCGGATGGGGACGTATTTGGCGAGGAAGCGCTTGTCTCTGACGCCAGGCGTAACGCCACAGTCACTATGACTACGGACGGAACCTTGATGCGGCTTGCAAAATCCGATTTCATCCAGCTTCTCAAGGAACCGCTGGTCAACAGGGTTGGCTACCAGCAGGCGCTGGCCATGGTCGCGCAGGGAGCTGCGTGGCTGGATGTGCGGCTTCCCGGAGAGTTCCAAAACTCGGCGATTCCTGGCAGCTGCAACATACCGCTGTCGGCGTTGCGCCGCGAGGCAGACGGTCTGGCTGCGGATACGAAATATATTGTGTGTTGTGATACCGGTCGCCGCAGCGAGAGCGCAGCATTTGTACTGAGCCAGCGTGGCCTGGACGTCTACCTGCTGGTGGATGGTCTGAGCAGTGTCCCGGCAGCCGATCTGACCGGAACGCTGAAAATATCCCAGGATGCGGAAACGGGCGTTACGGACGCAGAGGTTTACGACCTCGAAAGCAAGCGTGTCGCCCGCACTGAGGAAAGCCTCCGTAGGTCGACAGATCCAGGCGAAGATACCAGGCGGTTTGCGGGATCCGACGAGGAGCTGCGGGCCGTCCGGGAACAGCTTGAAGAAACGGCCGCGCGGGCCGAGCTGCTCCAGCAGAAACTTGAGGCTAGCGAGGCTGCTGTAACTGAAACGAGTTCCGCCCGGGACGAATTGCAGGCACTGGAGGAGCGTTTTCGCCAGGAAATGGACGAGATGCGTGCAACGGCGCGTGAACAGACGATGGAACTCGAACAGTCGCTACTGGCAGCACGCAAAGAGGTAAACGACGCACAGGCTAAGGCGGCAGATCTTGCAGGCGAGTTGCAGGAACTCGCGCAGGTAGTAAAAGGGAAGGATGACGAACTTGTCCAGAGTCAGGGGCAGATAGAGCAGCTTGAAGACAGTGAGCGCCGCTTAATCAGCGAACTCGAAGAGAGACGTGGTGAGTATGAAGTGTTGCAGGGGCAACTCGAGGAGGGCCGCCAGCAGCTCGAAGTCCAACTCGCCGAACAGATTTCGGCATCCGAGAGTGCCCGGCAAGCCTACAAAGAACAGCACGTGCAGTTGCAGCGTCAGTATGACGAACTGGAAAAGGATCGCGATCATCACCGCTTTGCGGTCGCCGAGCTGGAACAGCAGATTGCCGCCGCTGTGGCGGAGGCAACCGCCGCTGCCCAGACGCAGAATCAGGAGCTTGAAGCGGCACAGAAGGAACTAGAGACAGCCCGCACGCAACTGGACGATGTTCGAATCGAGTACGACCAGGGACTTTCCGCGTTCCGCACTGAAGCCGAAGCACGCGAGCGTGAATTTCAGGAAAAGATACAAATACTCGAAATCAGCCTGCAGGCTGCCCGACAGGCAGGGCAGGACAATTCAACTGAGCGCGCACAGCACCTAGCCAGTCTCGAAGCGCAGCTCGATGACCGGATGGCCGAGTTACAGCGCACGCAAACCGATCTTGGCAAACTGCAGACCGAAAAGGACGAACTGCAGGCGGCACTAGGCAAGGCGCGCGAGGAAGTCACCGAACTGGAAGTGCGTGCTACGGCACAGGTATCCACCGCGCAGCAAGGGCAGGCAGCGGCCGAAAAAGCCGCAGCGGAGACCCGCCGGGAGCTTGAGGAACTGCATAGGCAGCTGGAGGACCTGCAGCAGGCACGTGAGCAGCTCGAAGCGGAGGGCAGAGCGGTCACCGGGCAACGCGACCAGCACGCGCGGGAGATCGAGCAACTCAAAGACGAGCTGGATTTGGCCCAAAAACGTTTCGATGACCTGGAAGGGTCACTGGAGGGGCACGAATCCACCCTCCGGACACAACTTGATGAGGCACAGGCCAGGCTTGCGGCGAGCGATGAACGAATCGCCCGGGTGGAATCGGCTCGGGATGCCGTGGCCGAAGAAGCAGAGGCCCTACGGCGGGAACTCGAGTCGAGTGACACACAGCATGCGGCGGCTGAGCAGGAAAGGCAACAGCTCCAGGCTGAGATTTTGCGCTTGACCGGCGAGTTGCAGAATGTCAGGGAGATGCAGGAAGAGGCAGGCCGGCACTTGGCGGAGTCCGCAGACCAGACAGATCGGGCACAGAGGCAGCTTGCTGATGCCCAGTCACGTGAACGTGACCTGTGCGAGGAAATAGCCGCCCTCAAGGCGGAACTCGATCGGGTGCGAAGCGATGCTGAGCGAGCGGGGAGCGAGGCTCGGGAGGCGGCTGATAAGCTGCGACTGGAACTGGAGAATGCGGTCCAGGCACGTGGCGCCCTTGAGCAGGACATCAAGCAATCGGAAGACCGCATCCGCCAGCTGGAAGCTGCAGCCAGCGCGACCAGGGAAGATGAAGGCGCGCGTCAGACCCGTGAAGCAGAACTTCTCGGACAGATTGAGTGCTTAACTGCCCGCATCGACGGCTTGCTTGCGGAAAAGGGTGAGGCCGAGGCGGTAATCATCCATCTGGAGAAAGATATTGAGATTACGCGCGAGGCACTGGCGCGTGAGCAGCGCCGTATCGATGGCGAGAAGGCACGTCATCAGAAGTCTTTGGCCAGTGCAAGCCATGCATCTGATGCCCAGATTGAACAACTTCACGTAGCGCTCGATGACGCCGAGGGCAGAGCGGTTGCAGCCGAGCGGGAACTTGGCAAGCTAAGGCAAGTCTTCGAAGAAACAAAGGCACGTACCGTCGAGGAGCATGCCGTACTAACGGCCGAACTCGCCCAATTGCGGCAGGCTACGGCCGCTGACATCGACGTGACCCACCATGAGGTAGAGCGGCTCCGACAGGAACTGGAGATTGCAAAGCAGGCCAGTGCGCAGGACGCCAGCGAAGGTGAGATTGAACGGCTGCAGTTTTTGCTCGATGAGGCGCGTGACCAAGTATTGCAGCAGCAGTATGAGGCGGAGTCTGAGATCAGTAAGCTGAGGCGGCGGCTTGGCGAAGCCGCCGCAGGCGATTCAGTACCGCTGGATGAGGATCATGAAGCGCAACTGCACAGGCTTGGTGTCGAGCTGAGCGCAGTTCGCACCCGTTTCGAAGACGCGGTTCGACTGCATGACGAGGCTCAGAAGGAGATTGCGAGTCTGCGCCAGCAGCTGGAAACGGCTAGTGCCCGGGCAAG
>WOR8_10002780_pt1 | contig 34305 bp, 21 predicted proteins | sample DeeMarSeWOR38_10_FD_19890 | JGI IMG/M metagenome (IMG submission 19890) | reverse complement strand
TACCAGCAACACCACAGTTTCCAATGTTGCCGTATCTGTCGGCACACATGAAAACTTCATGGAGAGTTCTCTCCTGGTTTAGATAATCTTGTGTCTTCTTATTCCACTGTGCCATAATTAATCACTCCAACTTAATCTTTCGGGACGATACCTTTGTGAACTTTTAATTTTTAGGGAACTTGGTGTTGAAGGATATATGTTATGAATAATTGCTCCAGGATACTCATTTAAAAGATTTTCTGCCAATTCACTCTTACTCATCATTGACCCCTCAATTTCCAAACGGTAAATTTTTCCTTCCCAAACAATATCAGCAAAGAAAGACTCTGCTGCTTGTTCTGGTTGAGAAGATCCTCCTACATTTAAGGTGCCATTAAAATCACCATTGATAGTAATACTTTCTGATAGAAACTGTTGAAAACTTTTCATTGATTAACACTTCCAACGACGACGGGCTTTGCAGATTGCTTTATCGGGATCTTTTGAGCAATCGATGTTATGCATGTCTTGCTGCCCCTTAGAGCGGGAGCAGAAGGACTTTCTACGCTTGGCATCCTTACTACCTGGTTTTGGATCACCAGTTACGGCAGTCTTAAGTTTGGAACCTGGGTTCTCACGACGATATGCCTTAACTGCTTCAGGACTCATACCATCAGTTTTGTCTGATTTGTTAACTTTTTGCCAATCCTCACCGAACAATTTTGGACCCTTTGACTTTCTTTCGGCTGCCGCCTTTTCTCCGGGATTTGATGTGTTTCTGGCTAAGTTGCCAATCTTCGCATCCTTTTGGGCGGCTCTATGCTTTTTTGCATCAATCTCATAACTTTCCTTCTTGACACAGTTTGGATATTTCTTCCCAAACATTGTCTTCATTCCTTTTTTCTCATATCCTTTCCAACATGCTTCATCGAGAGATTTCAAATCTTCTCTCCAATCGGAGAAACTTTCTTTTGCGGTTTTTGTTCTAGTCGATGAATAAAGTCTCTTATTTCCTACACCAGGAATAAATTCTCCCAGTTCACCCTTTGCCTTATCATTGCGATCTGTGTCACCATCAACATCAGTATCGATTCTCTTTACTGCTTTTTTAACAAGTTTACCCAATTCCTTGGAGGGAACTTCGTGAGGTGTATGTGCAGATGAATGAATCTCATCAATCTGAACACCCTTGATTGGTTCTGGTTTGATGATATCTACAAACTCATATTCCATTGCTTGGAAATCATCTCTCCAGTTAGAGAACTCGAAGGACTCTGACTTATTTCCCCAGTTATCGGCACCAACCTTACGGCACTTAACAAGTGCTCCAGATGCATATGCCGAAGGCCAGACAGAGTAACGTGACTTTACTTTGTTGTAGCAGGCATCCTTTGTTCCGCTTCCTGCACCCTTTTTATCCTTTGTTGCTTCCGTAGTGTATTCCATAGATTCTTGAGTTTTGGTGTCTCCTGATGGATGTTTTTTGTAATCTTTTTTATCTTTAAATGTTCTTACCATTGTGGGTTTCGCACCACCACTCTTTTGCTGTTGTCCAGGATCTTGTCTACTCTTGCGAGCATCAGCACTTCTAATCTTTTTCCTTCCTTCCTCAGTCCTCTTCAAGCCAGCAAGTCTTCTGGAAGAATAGCACTTAGGAGTTTTGGTTTCTCCTGGTTCATTGGCACAAGGAGAACCATCTGATTGTACCCAACCAGGTTTTCCATCTTTTGATTTAGACTTGCCAAACCATGCATGAAGTGAACCACCCTCGTGGACTACTTCTTCACCCATACCGTTGCCATTTCCATTACCATTACTTTCACCATTACCTTCAACTGGTGCATCAATACCAACTTCCTCTGGATCTTTTCCATTACCAAAGTATCTTGAAGTAACTCTCATTCCTTTAGAAATGGGTTTACACTTCTTATCAGTATGGCAGTAATAATATCCTGCTTTGCATTTACCATTCGCCTCTTCCTTCATCTCTCCACTATCTACATAATCAGCGGCGGAATCGATATAATCTGCAGCTTTGGTGATTTTTGATTGAACCCAAGCTTCAAGGTTTCCTTCACCTTTGCCCATTTTCTTCTTCAATCTCTTGGCAGCAGAGATGATTGTTGAAATCTCCGAGCGTGCCATTGAGTACTCATGATCTTTTTCTTCTTTTCTTGCCTTACGCTTAGCAAAATCCATATAAGATTCGCCTGGTTTTAGTCTTCTGCTGTAATCAGGTTTTGTTTGTGCCGAGGTTGATTGTCCACGATCTTCACGCGCTCTCATCTGTGGACCTTTACCAGGAAGTTTCTTCACGCGCTCTCATCTGTGGACCTTTACCAGGAAGTTTTTTGTCCTTCTCTGGATCTGGATGCCAAAAGTCTCCCTCTGTCATATAATCTAAAGTTTCTTCTTTCATTTTCTTTTTACGTCCCTGACAATGAGCACGCTGACTAAAACCTTTTGGGTTGTCACAATCAATAGATTTTTTATATTTTTCGGACCAACCCATTATAGGAAAAGATTATTCTTTATTATTTAGAAAACCTTGCTTGAGTAACTTTTGAAGTTCTGATGTTGAACCAACAAACAAGGCGTTATTCGTGACATTATTTGTTGTTTTCTTGGTATCTTCTTCAACATCTTTGAGTTTTTTCTGTAAGTCAATCAACTTGTCCGTTGTATCGGCAACGCTCTTAATCAACTGTCCAGCAACTTCATATGCTCTTGGACTGCCACCTTCACCGGCAAGTTCCATGATACCATTGATTGCTTCTTGTCCCTTTTCAATCAATGAATACAAATTAGCACGAGTATACTCATAATCTTTCTCAATATCATTTTTTGTCTTATCGGCAGGTTTTAGTTGAGATGTTTTTTCTACCTCAACAATCTCACTCTCAATATCGAGAGCTTCATTAATTTTTTCATAATTATCGGACATAGTATTTAAATATCAGTTTGTTGTGTTGGACTATACTCTTTAGAATCTGAGAAGAATTCCCAACTTTCGGTAAATCCAAAATTATCTTCTGGATCTGCATTGAGAGGATCTGGTTGAACGGTGTATCTTACCTCACGTTTAGCCGTTTGTGTATTTGTATCAGTATACATGTCAACCTGAACCTTACGAATAAGTCCATCGGTAGATTCGGCAACAGGACCGAACATGTAAGTCTTTGCCGTAAATCTTAAAGTATAAATTAAAGCTCTTCTGGTAGAGAAATCTCCCTCATAATCATCCTGCATATCTATACTATCCATAACAACTGGAACGTCTCTCTTTTCTCCGATAGAGTCAATCAAGTCAACAGTTAGATTAAATGATGGTTGAAAAAATGGTAATATTTGCTCTACTATCTGCAGAGCATCATCATTTAATTTTGCATAAATGCTTAACTCAAATCCAATGTTATAGGGAACTGGCATATAAACTTTTTTAATGTTGCCAGAGGTATCACTTGCCTTAAAGGTTTGTGTAACGCTTGTTTTTCTAGTAGAATCATATTGTATGCTAGTCATTTCAAATGACATTCTTGGCAAAGTAATAGCGATAGGTTTCTTTAAGTCCTCTTGCTGTTGTATCTTTGCTAAGAATTTTTGGGCAGGTCCATAAGACAACCCAACCTTAGTTTGATCCGCGACAGTGCCATCTTTATTCAAATGTCTGACATAAATGTCGTTGAATAAAGTTCCAAAACTTATGATTGTTTTGCGTATAATTTCGTGATAAAAATAAGTTCCTAGCATTAATAGTCTCCAAACGGATTAGACTCGGTGAAATCTAATATAGAGTCTGCTTCTGTTTCGATTTCTTCATTGGTGTCATAAGATTCCTCATGACTATTGTCATCATATGATTTAAGTATATAGGATGCCGAAGAAGCTGCTCCAACGATAGACTCTCCGGCAGAGAATCTTCCACTATTAATCGCAACATAAAGTTCATATGGAGGATTAGATGCACTAATATCATCTCTAATTCTAAATCCTCTAACAACGGCAGTTGTTCCGGAAAGAGAACCAGTTACTGTTTCGTTATAAACGAAGGTTCCAATTCCCGTAGAAGATACTGTCGATATTGATACAGTTGGAGTTTCGGTATAACCGAATCCAGCATTAGTCATTTGCAGAGCACTTACAGTTCCATCTGTACTATTAATTACCGCTACAGCAGTTGCAGTAAATCCAATTGAAGGACCGACATCATCGGTAATGGTAACTGTCGGTGGAATATAGTACCCACTTCCAGCATTAGTAATAGTAAGAAGTCTAATACCATCATCTACAATAACTGCTGTAGCAGCTGCTCCAGTTCCACCACCACCAGATATTGTTACTGACGGTGGATTTGTAGCAGTATATCCAGAACCAGCATTAGTAATTCTAATCGACTCAACAGAATAGACACCACCAATGGATGTTGTAATAGCCACAGCGGTAGCAGTTATTCCGCCACCAACAACAGGATCTGCAATCGTTACAGTTGGAATCGAAACATAATCATAACCATCATTATTGAGTACAATTCTTCCAACCATACCATCACCACCAAGTGTGGCAGTAGCAGTGGCATTTGTAGAACTATTATCCAGTGTCAGTGTTGTAATATATCCTTCATCCTCAACAACTCTATCTATTTCATCGACAGAAGTATCAATATCCTCATTTTCATATTCAAAGAGTTCACAGAGAAGTTCATAAACATATGTCTTGCCAAGTTGATAGAATGGCTTTTCCGCTTCGACTCTTTTTATTTCAAACAATCTTTGTCCTAGTGGAAAATAAATTAAATCACCCTCTCTAGGTCTTGTGGTTAAATCAATCTCATAGTCATCAATGCTTCCATCAGAAATTCCTGTTTGTACTCCTTCCAAGAATGGTGTGATAAAATCTTGAAAACGTTCTTGGGATATGATTAGATTAATTTCATTTTTTAATCTAAGTCCAAACTTAGTCATCAAATCACTACCAGGAGCATATCCTTCATAGTTGTCTAGATACGCTTCAATAATAAAATTGTCATCAAATTTTGATGTCTCTACTTCTCTGAGTATATCATCTGTTCTTATAAATTTTCTGGGAATATAGTAAACATCAATCCCATAAATTTTCAACTGCTCATTGATTAAGTCCTGTATTAAGTACTGCTCCCTAGCAGAACCTTGTAGGAAAAATGGATTTAGTGCCATAATAATTATCCAATAAAGTCCATAGGAGGCAATTCATATTCCATACTCATTCTCTGCTTAATATCCTCCAGTTCTCTTTCAGCATCTTCATAAATTTGCCTTCCATTTAATTCAATACCGCCAGGAAGTTTGACACCATTGAATTTAATGAGATTTTGTCCCCATTGTCTCTTAATAAGTGCGGTTAAGTACTTCTTCAAGAAACTATCATTGTATATTTTAGAAAAATCTGTAGGATCTAATGCTCTATGGCAATCGATTACAAAGAAAGTATCTGCAGATTGAGCACCCCAATCAATATCCAAATAAAGTCTGTTTTGTCTCTTATTAAATCTTATTTGCTTGTCCGTAGTAAGAAGGAAGTCAATATCCTCAAGATATGACTTAACCATCGCATACTGCAAAAGTTCTACAGAGTTAAAATAATATAAGTCATTCAAAAACAACTGATATTTGATACTGAACATTCCACCAGAAATGGAACTAGTATCAAATTTAAATATTCTCTCAATACCAATTACAGAATCTGGAACTTGAATATAGTTTGATGTTTCATAATAATTAAATGTTGTCGCCGCGCCAACTATTGTAGAGGTTCCTGTCGTCGTAACAATTCCTACACCATCAGTCCCTTTCGCTTTACCTCTATCAATATCACTTTGGGAAACTTTGTACTTTAAATACATTCTTTCAACGCCGTCATAATGACGTTCGTTGAAATATTGAATGGCATCATCTACCAAATCATCTATTTGCTCATCATCTACGTTAATCTCTAAGACAGGTGCTCCTAATCTTCTTAGACAATAATCGATTAATCCTTGTCTTGTACTTGGCTTAGCCATTAGAATGTTCCTCCATCAATAGTGTCCGTCCATATAGGAGTACCTATTCCTGCCGATAGTTGTGTTGTTAATATATAGTTACTTGTGCTTACTGCACTTTCTGTGCTGGCAGCGCTAACTAACTTTCCATTGTTATTGAAATATGCTACTCCGTTAGGTCCATCATAATCATCAGAATCATAGAATAAACCTTCAGTAACACTTAAAAATCCAACAATACGTGTATCACCAGTAAGTGATACGTCACCAGTAAATGTTGATACGCCAGAAACAAATAAATCGGTAGTTGTTACAAGACCAGAAAATCTTGCATTTCTCCATCTCTTTCCTTCAATACCTAAGTCATATTGATTATCATCATTTGGATTTAAATCCGATATAAATTCACCACCAATATTGATATCATCACTAGTGGAATCTCCAAGATTAATGGTTCCTCCTCTAAAGGTTGCAACACCAATAAAGTTTGAAGAACCGGCAACTTCAAAGTTTCCACCTACAAATAAACTGCCACCAGTGGTAGTAATTCCTCCTCTAGATGCCAGAGTGGTTGCACCGCCAACATTTAAACCATTTAATATATCAACAGCGGCATTGATATCAACGTCTGATGCAAAGGTTGCAATACCTACAACACTTACACCAGCACCAACATTTAAATATTGCCCAATTCCAACACCGCCATTAACAACAAGTGCTCCATTTGTAGGAAGACTTGATCTTGTGTTATTGGTAAAATATGCAATGCCTTCAATTGTGGTCGATGCAGAATCGATCACACTCGTCATTATAAAAGCGGACGATCCCGAATCCCAAACGAGAATCATCCCATCTTCGGTTTTTAAAGTCGAATTTAAATCCGAAGCATCAATAATTCTAGTGGCAACAGTTGCGGAACTTGATAGTACGCGAACTGTATTTTGAGATCCAACCCTAGCTTTTATGGTTGCCATTACCTAGTTACTCCCGCTCTTATTAGAGCAGCACCCTCTATAGGTTTACTAACGGCTCCACCACTACTAGTCAGTTTAACGTCATAAACATATCTTCCGGGTTTCAAGTCTGCAGTTTCCGTAGACGCTAAAGATATTTGAACTTTTCCCCTTGCCGCATCCGTGATGGAGGAAGCAAAAGAAACTGAGGTAGAACTGGTGTATGTTTTTCTGAGTTGGGATTCAACACTGTATCCACTCAAATCAAGAAGAGTTGCTGTTGCAGTATCTTCTAATTGAAATGTAGTATTAAAATCAAAACCCTGCTCAATTACGATATTTGATACAAATATTGCCATTATTCAGATGAGCACGTATTCCTTTAGATATTTATATTTGATTCACTCCACATCATTTATTTAAAAATTCTTTCAATAGTGATTTGATTTCTTCAATGTCCTTTTTCATCTCATCAAGTTCTTTTCTTTCATTATCCTTTCTTTCAAGTTTTTTTACATAGTTATTGTAGGCAACTGTGTCGCAGTTTACAATTGCCCCCGTTTTTTCATCTCTATAAAGATGTGGATGATCTTTTACTTTTATAAACTTACTCATTTCAATGCAATAGTTCTGAGATCTCTGATTCTTGGAGGATACGCCTGATTGGTTCCAGCCATCACAACTTTAATTCTATATCCAGTAAAATCTCCCAGATTATTTGCAGTAAATTCATACTCTAAGAACTGATTATCTTCACTTGCAGGAACTCTCACATCAGGTCTTCCACTATTATTTGCAGAATCCACAACAATAAAATCACCATCTCCAGTAGAAGTTAAATTATCATAACCTGGGAATAATTCAAACTCCTGCTCAACAGCGGCAGAGTCATCCCTAATCAAACTATAAAGAACTCTTATATCAGCAGACTGATGCCTATATGCCGTTAACAGAACTTTAAGCGAAGATGCTGGTTGTGCAAGATTAACTACATTTGAAACGTAAGTAGCAGTGTGAGTATCATTTAAGAATGATTTGACTGAAGAATCAGTTGCATAGTTAGTTACAGGATTATTCAGATTATTGCAGGAGAACTCTACAGTAGAATCATCCAAATAAATGATTGGAGAAAGATTTTCATCCTCAGTGTTCAATGTTAATGCTGCGGTGAAAGATCTTCTTCCAGCAACATTATTGAATACTGGTTGATTCAATTCATTAACTCTGGAGCAAACAATTCTTGCAGAACTCAAAGAATTTACTTCATTTAATGTTACTATGTCTACAGTATTAAGACGTTCGAAAGAAGTCTCAGAGCCATCAATACTAGTTCCAGTTGTAGATCTAACAACAGCACTTACTGAGGTGAGTTTTCCAGGAGCATTGACATCAAATCTAGGATTAATCTCATTATATAAGATGTTTTCAGATGCTTTTATCTTGTCACCACCGCCAACTAAATCACTCTTAAATGAGAGTTCGGGACCGTTGGAGTTATCTGCGCTTCTATCTAATCCGTATGTGGAACTTCTATCAATTTCAATGTAATAGCGATTAGCTTCAATATCTGTATCTGAAATATCGTGCGTAATACCATTAATTCTTCTCAATGATATTCCAGCAAACTCATATTTCATAACAACAGTATTTGCACTATGATATTGAGTTATAGTATTGCCATAACCTCTAGAGTTAATTGTCAATTGATTGGATGCTGCGGCAGTGTATTCAATAATCTCATCACCGATTTTCACATAACCTTTATTTGTCGCACTAACAGCAAGTCCTTCAAAAGTTGTAAAGTTTGACGAATCTGCAACTTGAATAGTTGTTGTTTCTGTAGACAACAACTGCGAAGATAACGTTGTTGGTGCAACGTCAGATTCAATTCCATTGAGAGTCAGTTTGTTATTGTTTGCATACATGCCATGATTAAAATGATCTACGCGCAAGTAATTGCCAGACTGTGCTCCAGTTCCCTCAGATGTTCTATCGGTGATAGTAGTTGATGCTGCACCAACAATAGTAGAATCAGTATTGTAGTAACTCAGTCCAGCTCCAACTTGGAAAGATTTGCCAGAACCTTTTTCGCCTTGAACGTTAGTCAGATATAATGTATCGACTCCTCCGATTGCTGTAATGGTAAGAAGAGAATCTCTTCCAGTAAAACTTCCATCGGAATTGTCGATTGAAACTACATCACCAACAGCATAACCATTACCTCTACTTGTTATTGTAGTTCCTGAGATAGCACCACTAGTGGTTGTAAAATCAAGTCTTAAACCAGAACCGCTACCAACAACAGTTGTAGTGGGAACGTCAGATTGATTAGTATAGTTTGCACCACCATCAGTAATTGATAGTGTTGTTACAGAACTTCCGAGTGAAACAATATTACCATATCCACCGGTGCCATTATTACCAGCGATTCTTCTACCAACAGTTAAGATGTCGAGTAAAGGATCTCCAGAAGTAATAGTGGTAATTCCAAGGGTTAAAGATTTTGGAGTTGCTGTAAGTGCATTATCTTCAAGTGTCTGTATATAACCATTACTTTCATCAAGTGGTGGATTGCCAAAATATGCAATACCACTGGTGGATGCAAATTTTGCCTTATAAAGTTTGAATTTGAGATCTAAGTCTTGAGCAGGTGTCCAAGTAGAACCATTCTGTGACTTGAACAAGCTTCCCATTGCAAATTGCTTAGAATAAATAACCGATTCGGCATTAGGAAGAGACTGAGTATTTGCAGTCTTTTCACCCATTTTAGCAATCCAAACTTCGTACTCATCAGTTGTTGGTGCAAGAAGAACTACAGCATACTCTCTACCAGGTGCAAGGAAGATTGGATAATCAAAGGTAACTGTAGTGGCAATCTCACCCGTTGTCGATGTTGTAATATCAGAGGGAATCAGAGTTTTTGGTTCCCCAACAATATTAAGTGTTGGAACTCCCAGTTCAACTGTTCTTATCTGAATTTCTACAGGTTCGTTACCACTAGGTTTGTTTGCAAAATACAAATCAAGTTTTGTCAAATATGCACCATTATCATCATCATTTTGTCCGTTCAAATCTGGAGCATCGATATCTTTGCCGACGACAAATGATTGTGCCAGAGGATCATATCTAACAGCAACTCTTTCTCTTATAGTCTGTCTAACTTGGAATGTTCCATTTGCAGTATAAGATGTATTTGCTGAAGAAATCAGTTTACTTCCAGGAAGTGGTTTCTGATTACTGCTACTATTACTTAATGTATATGTCTTTTTACCTGTAAGAATTCTAGGATCTGGTGCTGGGAAAGTGTTTGGATCTCTAATGAAGAATGATCCTAACAAGTCGCCATAATTATCAGTAATCAGTCTAATGTCTTTTACATATGCAACCGCACCACTAGTTTGTCCTACTAATTTTACACCCTTCAAAATGTACCCAAAGAATGAACCTTGTGCTTCTTGCGATAAAGATGCTAAGTCTACATTTAGTACCTTTGAGGACTGACTATAGGCAGATGGAACATTCTCACTCTTCACATATGGATTTATATTGTAAGTGTTTGATGGAGAATTAAATGTACCTTCTTTATGATTTGATGATGCAAGTCTAAACTGAATAATTCTTTCATCATTAAAGTACCCTCTCACAGTTTCACCTGCAGAAAATACCCCACTAGATCCATAGTTTTCTAAGGTGGTGTCATTTGCAATCTCAATGAGTTTTGGTACAAAGTCAACATTACTATGATTATCTAAAAACTGGTAGTGAGTTGAAAGTGGTTTTAGATTTCTTGCAAAAACTGAAACGTTTCTTGAGCGAATATATTTTTCGGCAGATGAAGATACGATAACATCTCTTGTTCTTGTATCTACTCTCGTCAATCGTCCGTGTCCTACGGTTCCACCATCGATGGATCTGGATGGCAGTCTAACAGTTCTTGTCCAAACATCGGACGATGGCGACAATTTAACCGTTCCATTATATTCTATTACATGGAAAGGATTGACATTTTCAACTCTGGTTGCAAGAGGTTGTTCAATCCAACCGACAGAATCATATTTCAAAGTAATCGCTTTACCAGTCTTCTGAACATTAGCATCCAGTAAACTAAAGTTTGAATCTAAATCCAAACTATCTTCTGCTATTTCTGTAGCAGGAAGAGGTCTCAATTGAAGTGAATTTGAAAAAATGCGTGGTCTTAACTCACCACTGATAACATCTGCTGTTGTTAAATCATTGTCTAAAAGTGTTTTGTCATTAAAGTCATCGACAAAGAATCCAGACTTAAATCTATTATTGCCATCAGCGTCTTCAATTCGAAGAGACTCTGTGTTTACTTCCAATAGACTCAGAGAGGTAACTCTTTCAAGATTTTCTATTCTATCTTCAAGAGTTCCAATGTCTCTCATTGTATATCTTCTATTGTCAAATAATGTAATAGAAGCATTGCTGACATCATAAAGATATGGTGGAAGGTTAATGGTTGCCAATTCCATCAAATCAGTATCATTAACGACAGGTTCTTTTGGTCTTCTGGCAGAAATTCCTCTACTCAGTATGAAATTGCCAAACTTATCGAGATATAACTTATCAATTCTTGGTAGATAAAAATCATATCCAACCAAAGAACTTTCACCTGGTTTCAATGTATATTTTGGTTCTGTTCCAAAGTTTCTAGAATCAAAATCAAAAGGAGACTTATCAGTTACAGTAAACTGTTGTACTCTTGGTCTAAAATCGAGAGTATCTGAAGCTCTAACCTTATTGACACCGATTGATGGAATGTCATTATCAAACCTATCGGCATCATAACTTAATACCGTAAATACATCGCCATCATCAGAAGATGGTACAGTATAATGATCGAATACAACTAATAGTCTTCTGGATGGTTCTAAGTTGTTGTTTCTAACAAGTCTTGAGTAGTCATAATATTCATCTTTCTGTGCCTTATCCAGTACAAAACTATTTGTAATATTTTTATATTTTCCTAAGGTGATTGATTGAACAGATGATGTAATGTTAGATTCTTCAAAGACTACATTTTCACCAACAGAGAATCTCAGTCTGTTCAAATAAACAATTCCCAAATTGTTTGATGGTACTGATGGAGAAGTTGAGGAGTTTAAGACTACTCTAGCAATTGCTCCACTTGTCGATCCAACGATAGTTTCTCCAACAATCGCATCTGAATCAATATTTGATACTGATGAAAACTCAACTCTATCTAATACAGGATCAGCACTATCAGTCGATTCATATACTGCAAGAACATTCGCTACGTCTGGATAGTTCAATGATATTTCTTTATCTTGAACTCTTAATCCATAATAATCATTAAAAGTCAGTCCATCAGAAACTGATGTGCTTGTTGCAGATCCCGACTGAGCATACTTGGAAAGATTTACAATTCTAATAGAACTTCTAGTGTATTCTTTAATCTTACTTCTAATACCATTTTTCTTAAGAGTGGTATTAACAACAACGCTACTTTCTGAAGTTTCTAAACCACTAATAGTTACAGTGTTGGTGGCAGAATCCAATACAAATGAATCGGAAGTTACTGTTCCGATTCCACCACCAGTGTAGTGAATGGAATATCTTTCTTGATCGAAGGTTTCAAAGAATGCACTAGTAATTCCAGTGATAGCAGATAAATCAAATGTTAACTGCCCTGCACCATCAGTTGTTTCTCCAGTGATTTGTCTTGATATTGATAATTGAGAATCTGTGAAATTAACAGATGAGATATTTCCTTCTGGAAGTTTTGCATAAAGGTATGCATTCTCATTATTTTTTAATTCTGGAACACCTAACTCTGCCTTGAACTTTCCACTTCCAACGGTTCCAACAAAAACACCACTAACTGAAGCTGGGTTAGTAACTGTTAAAGAAGAAAGATCTGAAGATACTGCTGTTACTCTATTAAAGGTTTCATCACCACTTCCATTCTGATATCTAATAATATCACCAACATTTACTCCAGAAAATAGTTTTCCTGGACTCGTAACTGTACTTCCACTAATATTAACTTCACTAATACCATTTCCAAATTTTCTTCTTGCTAAAACTGTATCTGCAGAAAATGCTGGAAATCCTCCACCGGATGTTGCAGAAATGGATTTAATATCTCTAATACCATTTGCAGTAAATCCAGTTACTGTCAATGAAGAATCAATTCCGTTAATAATGATTTGTTCATTAGAAACAAAAGTTCCAGAAGTTTGACTTAAATTTAAAGTGCTTCCAGATCCTGCCGCAACAGCATAACCACTAGCACCACTACTCTTCCCTTGAATGAAGGATGATTTTGGAACTTCAGAAGAAGTGACGCTTCTATTAAATGTTAAAGACGTGTATGTCTGAATATCGTAAAGATACAAATCCCACTGACTTGATGCATCTTCATAAGCAGCATCCGTTAGATTAAAAGTATAGACTCTTGCAGATCCAATTCCGGATGGTGTATCGCCACTGAATTGATTGTTAAGAGTTATAATACCATTTTCTTGAAGTGCTCCAGAAACATTATTAACTCTCAGCAAATGTCCCATTTCAAAGGGAATATTTGAATTTGATACAGTCTCAGTAGCTCTTGGTTTTGAAACATCGAGAACTTGTGTTGATTGATTTTCAACATCATAACCAGCAACGTATGCTTTTCCTGGAGATATTTGGATGCACATCAAATCATTCGATGGCTCATTACCACTATCAGTAGTTTCGTCGCTCAAATATAAACCATCATTTCCAAGTCTATTATTTAAAGAATCAACAATTTTAATATCAAATGGTTCTACCGAATAATGTCCAGATTCTTCATAGGTTCTTTCTGCAATATAATCTCTGATTACATTGTATACCGTTTTGTCCTGTACCTTTTTAATCTTTCCTGCATCGACTCTAAGCAGTTCAATAAAATCGGTATCGTTAAAATCTGTAAGTGGTTTTTTAGTTAATGTTAAAGATAACTTGAATCTATCAGCACCAGGTGCTGCATAGTTTGTAAAACCCTTTGCATTATCATACAACGAATCATCATCTTTTGCATTAACAAGTCTTTCTTCTACTTTTAAACCTACTCTATACGATGGAGTATTGGTATAATAATCTAAGATGAGAGTCTGCTTTGAAACATTAGCAAAGATTCCCCTGACAAAATATACACCCTCATCGATAGATACTGACGATCCTGTCGATGTCGCGCCTTCAGAAATCAATGATGCAAACTCTGTGCCAGCATTGATAGTTGTATTGCCGTAAGTTACATTTTCGTTAGCGAATAATGCTTCTCCATCCTGGAATGTTTCTGTAGCGTAATCATTACCAGAATCGGAATATTTGACGTAAATTGTTAACTCATCTACAGAACTACTATCAGATGTAAGGGCAACATACTGTATTGATGCCGAAACTCCTGATAACTGTCCTGTGACTTTCTTACCAATAAAACTTTTAATATAAAGTGAAACATCTACACCTAAACTGGTAGAATTTAGTTTTACTGCTGAAAATTGATTGTCAAAAGTAAGAGCTCCTGGCAGAACCATAGAGCCTTCTTTGAAAATATTTTTTCCAAAGAACTCAACTTGATTTTGGAATATTGATTGAAGAGTTGTTAATTCTCTAGCCTGAACTGGATATCCTGGTTTAAACAGAACTTTATAAAAATCTTTATTGCGATCAAAATCGTCGTAATATGGGCTGATATTTAAATCTGTTTTTTGTGCCATCTTTTTTTAGAATTCCAGAATGATTTTAACGTCTTCTTTTTGTCGAATGTTCCTTTCAATCAAGGGTCTATTGTTAATGTAAATAACATCACCCGTCTTTTTATTTATCTCTGGATTGGCAAGTCCGCTTGAGAATGTAACCCCAAGATTAATTTGCTTATTATCTACCAAAACAGAACTATCACTGAAACTTGTATTGATGGAAGCTGATCCACCAGCATCAAAACTGATGTTGTTGCTGCCAGAGAAACTTAGAACTTTTGAGACAGTTCCAACATCGTTAGCATCAGTTTGATCTACATCATTACTAAAATACAAAGATCTGTCTTGATAATATTTTAAAACTTTAGTATCAGAATCATATGATGCTACATATCCCTGTGCAGTTCCGCCAGTCACTGATTGTGTTATTCTATCTCCTATAACTGGCGTCCCTGTGTAAGAGTTTGCCAACTTGATGGCATACAGAGATGAGAAAGCGTTTTCGGTAAAAATAGAAGTAGAGGCAAATTGTTGTGGATTCTTTATTAGTCCAATCTGAGAAAACTGAGTATCAATTGGAAAATCTTTTGTCGAATCATCAAATCTAGCGTAGATTAAAACTTTATCTGTTCCCAACTCAGTATAGACATCATAACCATGTCCTCTTGATGGGGGTATAATTGGAATTAACTTTGCGGGATTGGAAATAGTTCCTGTTCTTTTTAAATCTACTATTCCATAGGTATATCCCTTTCCACCAGATACAATCGAAGTTCCAGTGATTGTTCCACTACTATCAACAGTTATTGAAACCTCTCCACCAGAACCATCACCTAGGATATCATAAGTTCCTGCAGTATATCCACTTCCACCATCTTCAATGTATACTTTTTTAATTTGATTGTCATTTACCTCAGAGTCGCCACCTTCTCTGATAGTTTGAATATCAGTATTAGTTGATGTTGCCCAATCATTGGGAACAACAACATATTCTGTGGAATCAAATTTAATAATATCCGATGGTGCTACAGAGAACAGATACTTCCAAATATATCCATCACCACTAGAACCAGCAGATGATGGATCTACGTCAGTAAATGTTGGTTCATCTAGTGATCTTCCACCTGTTGGATTTGTTCCAGAAGAACCATTATCAATACAAATATAAACTCTATAATCGCTATTGACTACGTAGTAGTTTGCATCATACAATCTAGAAGTTTTGGAGATTGGCGTTGGATTGTAAATACTATAGTCATGCCTATACATGTCATAAGCTGTATTGGATGTCCAATCAACTTTCCTTATAACCCTTCTAACATTTGCACTAGTGACTTTTTTTCCAAATAATGAGGAGTCTCTATAATGCGAAATATATTGAAAATTATCAACAGGATTGGGAGTGTTTGTATCCCAATTAGAAGTCCTACCAAATCCAGGATTTGGTGAAGTTGGATTTGCAAATCCTAAGAAGGCATAATATGAATTATTAGTATCCGATACAGAATCTATAAAGTTACCAGCATTCAGGATTCTAAATTGATCTGTTACGACGGCAGCCATATTAATAGTTTTTTAGATATTTATAATATAATTTTAGGTAGTGCTCCCGTAGCTCTTATGCCAACGCTCCTTCTTTGGATGGTAGGATAAGTGGAAAGTCCAGCTACAGTGTTACCAGTTACTCCGATAGAGATTGGATTTGACGATCTTGTGAGACCGCCACTGATATTGGACAATCTGCCCCAAGAATATTTTCCTACTGGATTTGTTGTGCTTCCAGTTGTTCCAAGTCCAACAATTGGTGAACCAGAAATAACGTTACAAGTTATAATGCCGATAGTTCCAGAACTGTGCCAACTTGCAATGGTATAAACATTATCAAGGAAGGTTGTTCCGATTCCAACTACCGCAGCGTCAGAATCATCGATTGAAGTAACACCACTGCCAATTCTTGTATCAAAAATATAGATTGGATAACCTGTGGACAATCCTGCGAAAGATGATGAGTTAATTGCAAACTCTAGTGCCAGTGGATTAGCACCAGTTCCAACTGCAGTAGTAATACCAGTTACAATACCAGAGAATCCATCGATGTTAACGAAATTGGATATAAGTAATAACAAGTCCTGCAAAACTAGTTGGAGGTGAAGTTGCTCCCTTATCACTTTCATAATCAAAGATTTCTGCATTATCAACAAAGATTTCATTGTCCGTTGTGGAGAAACCACTGATAATTCTTGCCGTTGGGAACACTAAAGACTCTATAGAATCTCTTGATTTGAATACATTTTCACCATTGATTTTCTTATCAACTTTTTGTTTGAGCCAGGTTAATGGTTTTGGATTAGTTTCATCTATTCCAGGACCTGGATAAGAATCTGTCTCAAACTTATCAGAATATGTTAAATCAGTTATTGTTCTTTCATCCTGTGTTATTGTGCCAGGTATTGAATCATTCTTCAATACTTGAACTTTATCGCCAACCTTTAAAGTTTCATTTATTCCAGTAATCAAAACACTGTCAGTTCCAGTGATTCCTCTATAGAAGAAGATTGCAATGTCATCCTCTACTTTAGGTGGAGAAGTGAAGACAAAAGATGTTCCACCGGTAAATCTATATGCAGCATTAGGTTCTTGAAGAATTCCATTAACGAAGATTACAAGTAGATTTTCTAAATTCTGATTAACTGCTAAAGAATCGGCAGGTTCAAAACTTAGAAGTTCGCCATTATAGAATAGTGGGAATCTAACTCTAGTTCCATCTTGATAATTTTTAACGGAATCAATATAGTCAAGTTGTCCAAACTCCCAGGCAGAGAAATTATCAGAGTATGTATCAAGAACAGTCAGGGTGAAATCGGATACTGGTGATGAAAGAGAACCGTCGGTTACAAGTCCAACTGGTTTGAATACATCACCTCTTTGGAAAGAATAACCCTGTCTTGCAATCTTAAATTCGGTGACTTCAAACTGTGTTGAACCTATACCAGCAGTAGAAGGTCCTACCTTCACGTCTAATAAAAGTCCTATGCCAGTATCGGTAGTTGCACCAATACCAAGTCTAGAAACACCAACTACTGGAAGATTTTCATATGAAGGATCTGATACAAATACTGATGGATTTGTATATCCAGTTCCACCAGCACCAATAGAGAATGTTAATGTTCCACCAACACCAACGGTGGCAGAAATATTAGCTACATCACCAACATGTCCAGATTCAAAAACACTAATGCCAATGGATACTAATCCATTGTATCCAGAACCATTGAAATCTGTTGTTCCAAGTCCAATGGATACGATTGAACCTCCAGCGCCAACTACGGCAGTCACAGATGCCCCTACAAGAGGTGCGAAACCTAATCCTGGGGTAGAACCAAGAGATACAATAATACCGCCCCTAGGGGTTTCATTTTGATTTATATCATACTCAGAAACGACATATTCTAATGGATCTACATCTGGTTTTGTAAGTCCGGAGAAGACTATTGTAGTGATTCCAGCAACAGTGTCTTCATTAATAACGTAATTATTAGATCTGTTGTTATCTGTAGTCGGTGTCTGGAAAATGTTATTGACAAATACGATTCCGCTTCCACCTGTTGATCCGAGTCCAGTTGTATTTGCACCACCAACCAACAATGTAAAGGTTCTGCCTATTCCAGTAAACTCATCTGAAATATCATCATAAATCTGGTTTCCTGTATAGTCAGATCTTAAGAATACTCTTCCAGTAAAATCTGATGTTTCATAATCCAAGTTTGAGTCAGTCTTATCAATTTGTGGATTTCCTCTTGGAGCATCAGTGAAATGTATGGTACTGTCTACAATATTAAACGCACCTTTGTACACTCTTACAGTTGTAGTATCTGTATGTGAAGTTGCTGAAGTTCCAACAAATCCTCTCTTGACTAAGACTAAGTTTTCTGATCCAGTATTAGTAATAGGACCTACGTTGGTTGTTCCCAATCCTACGTTGGAAACTTCCATATACTCATCATCAATTTTTAATATGTCTTTCGGTCTTATTGTGGATATCCCACTCAGTGTGAATATTGTCGAAGCAGTGCCAATTTGTCCTCCGTTACCAGACAACTCATGAGTTATCTTGGTAGCTGCTATTGGATACTGTACCAGATTATCAATGGTGATAATCGCTTTAGAACTTCTCTTCGCCATAGTAAATCTATGGGCATTACCTTCACCAAAAGTTGTAAAGGTAACTCCAGTTCCACTTTGAGCATCAGATTTGGAGAGTGCAACTTTAAAAGTATTTTCAGTCAACTTAATAGCAAATACTGTTTGTGGCAATTCGTCGCTAGCGTTATATCTCATAGCACTAGTGCCAACTCCAACAAAAGTTGAATCTGGAGTATAAATCAACTCCTCACCAGTTCTAAAGAAGTGATTATTGATTGAGAATACACCCGTTGTTTTTGCTAATGCTACCGAATCTGGATTAAATGTTTTAGCAAAAATAGGAGTACCATTCGTGGTGAGTTCAAAATCATACTTGTTAATTCTATCGCCATTTATTGAGTTATAGAACTTTTCATCAATTCTTTCATCTATGGTTCCATAAGTCAGTGCAATTGGTTCATTTGCAATGTCTAGTTCAGTATAAAGTGATTTACTGAGAACAGAAATGTCAATGATGTCTGTCTGATTATTATCAGGATAGAACTTAACTATTAGATTATTACCATCAATTTCGCCACCGAAGGTTCCCACTCCCGATGCGGTATCAAATTCATCAGTAGTTGCTATGGAAAGGAACGGTAACTGATGAGTATATACGTCAGTATTATCATGAATCGCCAACACTTGGTGGAGTGCTTTTGTCGAACCAATACTTACCTCAACAAATGTTTTGGATGAATTGAATAGATTTCTATCTAGAGTTAAAATAGATGTAGCTGCTGCAGAAACTGTCTGATAATATTTTGATTCATAAACAGCACTTCTTTCATTTCCTGGTGTTTGTCCACTGGTTATAAATCTGAACGTTCCAACTCCAACGGCAGTAGTTCCAAATCCAACAACCTGAGAACTTATTCTAACTGGGTGTGTGGTGTCATTTGTATGTGTAATACTTAAGACTCCACCAGATAAGTTGACACCAAATGTACCGATAGCGTTTCCAGAGAAGTTTGTGCTGTCTTCACTATCAGCATAGTACTCTGAAAGATAACTATCAGTTCCATCGTGGGAAATGTACAACTTCACATAATTCATATCATTATTTGTATTATCGACAACATGTGCCGTCATGTATAATGATTCAAATTTATTAGGATCGATATTAATAATTGTGGATATTCCAGTCCCCGAAGATTCGATGTTTACAGTTCCTGTTATATCTACAAATCCAATTGAGGTAGTTCCTACACCAGCGATTTGACTATTGTATGTTTGTCTAATCAGTTTGATGTCATAATCGGTGTCATTTGGATCATCTGGATTAAATCTCAAATAAGTGTCGTTAAAACTATCCGTGAATAAATCAAATGTTCCATATTCTTCTCCTGGAGATTCGTCAGTTCCGCGATTGACTAAAAATTCATTTTCTAGAATGAAAGCAGATGTTCCATCATTTATGATTGTCAAATCATTAAACTGAATCTCAGTATTATCAGAATTTGTTACCCTAAACATGTAGTTGTCATAACTATAGTCACCAAGTTTTGTAAGATTTACAAATTCGGTGATGTCTGCATCACTATTAGAGAATTGATCGCTTATGTCATCTATTGCCAAGACATCATTACTTCTCAATTCAATGAAGTCAGTGAGTTTTTTATTTTCTAACTTTAAGAACTTTGATTTCGAACCAACTACGTCAATATCAAGAACGTTATCGAAATTGTAAATTGCATCAACACGATTTTCATCAGTAATGTATGCATATACATTTGAATCGCTGTAAGCAGTTTTTACACCAGCATTGTTACCATCAGCTCCTCTAACAATAGATGATGTTAATCCAACATCAGCAAAGTTCTTCAGTCCACTGACGTGCGTCAAGTTATTAACTGGAGATTCTTGCTCTTTCCAAGTTTTGGAACTCTTGATTGTATATGAAAGATTTTGATAGTAGTCATTGTTTGGTATAACTTGGAAATCTTCACTCAATCTACCTATTTCATCTGTCCATCCAAGATCTTTTGTATTGGAATAGTTGATTATAAACTCACCCGCATTAGATTCTATCTTAGAAACAGTTGCAACATTTCCAGACTGCTGTCCTGTTATCTTTTCATCAACGGACAACTCATAAGAACCAGAAACTTTCAAGATATTTTGATTACTTTGTACAACTTTCAAATCTCTCTCTATGCCACCACTAACCAATGTTTCACCGACTAAAAATTCGCCTATTACTTGAGTTACATTAAATGTTGGGTAATCATCTTGATTAATCAATATTCCTGACGAATCTTGTATTGTTTTTGCTATTCCAGTATTTGTTCCAAGACCAGAAATACTAAGTACAACCTGATCGTTAACAGTAAGTCCTTTAATGTAATTTGTTACTTCAAAGAATCTATAACCATAATCGGAAGAGTTAAATCCTTCACCATCAGTGCTATACTTTTGAATTCCTTCAGCAAATACTTTATCACCGATTTCGAATGGTTGTACAGTAAAACTTGTAATTCCATTAATTGTTGGTGTTGTTATAATGCATGTAAAAATTCCACTGGAGGAAGATTGAACCTGCTGAACACTTATACCATTTGTGTTATTAGTTGTGAAAAGTTCAACAGATTTTCCTGGGAGTCCTTTAGGTTGTAAAGAAACATCTACGGACTGAATTGATGTACCAGTTATAGAAACATCAAAAACGCCAGAGTTAATAACGTCTCTAGTATCTGAATTAACAACAACTATTGATGGTGCCTTAGTGTATCCTTCACCAGAATTGACAACTTCAACATCAAGAATTGTATTTGAATCTTTGACAGTAATGAGTGGAGATATGTTTGCTTGAGGTCTTAAAGTCTTATCTGGGACATATACAAAATTGTCACTAATACTTCTAGATTTGTTCAGGTTACCAATAGTATTTGATACTGCTGTTACAATCAAATCCTTACCATCTTCGGAGTTTGTTGACAGTAAAGTTGGCAACTTCTTATATCCAGATCCAGTTGATATGATATCAAAGTTTTTAACAGGACCTTTAGCAGATAGTGATGTTGTAGTATACTCTAATGTATCACACTCAGATTGTGTGTATGAAAGTTTTTCTGGTTTTTGATTTAAATTGACTACAAATGTTGTCGCAGCAACTCCACTTACACTATATGAGTTATTGTATGTACTATTAACAAATTTTATTCTTGATCTATTTCTAACGTCTGTATCCGATTTTAAAACTGTACCATCATCTACTAAAGTATAATATAAGTTTTCTGGTATATTGGCATTATAGTTTACTGTGAGAGAAGCATTTGTTGAAATGCCTGCAGTACCAACTCCAGAGACGACAAAACTTGTTGTATTGCCAATTGAAATAAATTCATTATTGAAGTCATTATCATAGAATAATTTTAACTCGTATCCGTCTAATGATGAATCAGTCAAGTCAAAGACTAAATTATTATTTTTGACAGATTCAATCGTTGGATTTATCAGTGATAAGGACTGATTTGATCCACCGGTGCTAGCAATACTTACAACTATTGGTGGACTAGATTGAGAATCTTTATACGTTTCGCACAGATTAATCTCATTAGAATTTATTTTATAAACATAGAAATAATTTTTATCTAAAGATACATTATCTGCATCTTCAAAATATACCTTATCTCCTGTTTTTAACTGATGATTGGATAATGTAATTACATTTGTTGTTGTATTGATTCCAGTTGAATTAAAACCGATAGGATTTATTACAAGACTATTAATATCTGTCTTATAGAGAACGCGAACGGCAGTTGACGTACCAATGCCAACAGAAAGATTCGGTTTAACATTTAACTTGACAGTATCGCCATTTGTTAATCCATGTGATGTGGATACCGATACCGTTGTTTGAGATTTTTGAACATCTCCAAATACTTGAGAATATGATGATTCGAATAGGTATCTATCATCATCATCGCCGTTTGTGTGGAAGAATACTTCTTGTCCACTAATCTGTGTTTTAATGCCGATAAGATTTGAATTTTTCTTTACGACATATAATGTCGATGGCATTGTAAACGTTGTTGATCCATCAGTCGAGATGGATACGTTAGTTCCATTACTGGTATATGAAATACGTTGATTAGTTGTGAACGGATGATTTTCTAGGAATATACCTTTAGAAATAATATCTCTTGTTTTGGTAGTATCGCCAAAATTAAATGTTACTGAAGTTGACACTCCAGTTATAGTTCCAACACCCAACGATTCTCTAGGGTTAAAGAATACCTTATTATTAATTTTGGAGTCAAAATATTCAACTGTCTCGGAAACTGTAAATGAGTCAGGAATGAAAGTTACACTAGATCCCTGAGTGTGAGATACTCCAGTCAGTCCTCTTTCAATTCTAAGAATATTTTCATTTCCAAAGATTCCCAAAACTCTCAAAGTTTCTGTTCCAATTCCAATGCTACTTCCAACGGAAACTTGTGGTGGAACAGGAGAAACGTAAATCTCAGTCGTAAATCCGACAGATGCTGAAGTTACTGTAGATAAGCATACACCGTTGGTATATGAAGGAACAGTAATCCGATAGTTATTGTTTAACTTTGATATATTTGTGGAGAAACCGGAAATAGTTACATAATCCGAACTTAGAAGTTCATGACTTGGCAACACGGTTACTTTTACTTTACCATCACTTTCCCAGGTGAAAATAGAATCAAGATACTCTTTAAATGTTGTATCTAATGTTGTAATGGATTTTCCTTCAATAGTTGAGACTCTTACATCCAACCCAGATCCAGATGTACCAGTTTCCTTAAAGGTTAAAGAATCATTGACTTTATAATTGTCACCAGAATTTTCAATTGCTATAGATTGAATAGAACCGCTTGTTACAGACTCTATGACAGTTTGTTGTTTTGTTACATCTCCAATTTCAGTAATAAAATCATAATTTGCATTATTTTCAGATACTTTGTATGGGAATGTATTTCTAAGTAAAGAAGATTCATTAAAATCAAAAGATTGATTAAGATCTACATCTTTAATAGATTCTGAGCGATATGTATTTCCTATAAAGTATGGGAATACTGGCGAATTATTTGATGCATTGAGAGATGCGTGGTAAGCATAAACACCATTTGGAAACTCTTCTGTTATTTCAAATCTTCCATTGTGTTTGTCTAAGTCTCCACCATTCTTGAAGGAATAATCTTCAATAAAGTAACCGTTTTCAAATCCAGAAGGTCTATCCACAACCGCAGAAATATCAAGTTCATATCCAGAAACTAAAGTTTTTACCGTTGATGTAGTATCTTCTGGATCACTATACCCGAAAGGTCCATAGATTGGATTTCCATCATACGCCCATCCAATGATTCCTGATACGGATCCAGGCGATTCTCTAAATGATGTTCTAAGGTTCTGGAAATATTCTGAAACAGAGTACTCTAACTTATTATCACCATTTAGTAGAACTTCTCCTGTGGAAAATCTCTTAGAATTATCATTAACTGTCAGTGCTCTTACATTTACATCAATTACTGAATTTCTTCCAGAAGGAACTACTTTAACCTTTGTAGAAGATGCGGAGTATCCAATTCCAGCACTAATAACCTTAACTTCAGATATTTTTCCTCCACTAATTATTGCTCTCAATTCTGCACCAGTACCAGAGTTGCTAGAATCCTCAACAACTAAATCTGGTACTGAGTTATACTCTAATCCACCATATGTGACGTTTGCAGAGTTAATTAAACCATTTATTATTACTGGTGTTATCTGTGCTCCTTTTCCATTTTTTATAGTAATCAGCGGTTTCTTCTCAAAATTCAATATCGTAGTACCGTATCCAGTACCAGATTCATAGAGGTATGCATCAATAAGTTCACCCTTAACAACCGGTGTTGTTACTAGTTCTTGATATTCTTGTGTTGTAGATCCTATTCCAGTGTTGACATAGTTAATGGAAACAGAAATATTTGGATAACTAAAATACTGATAACCAACTCCAGTATCTGTAAATTTAATATAATCTTCTCTATCAAAGTTTGATGTTGTTGTTCCACCTACACCAGCATCGCATAGTCTAAATGAATCATCGTTTAGTTTCAATACGTAATATTGATTTAAAGTTGATATGCCCGTTATTTGCGTTGTTTCAAAATCATAAGTTACAAGTTCTCCAGTATTAAATCCATGATTATCAAAATTAATAGTATCTTTAGTGGTGGATATTCCTGCAGGTTTTACGATTAGTTTTCTGTTAGTATAACCAGAACCTTCATTTACAACCTTTACATAAGAAACTACATTTTTGGATTTTGCCGTAGAGAACTTGTGAGTTCCGTTAGAACCAGAAAATAAACCAACGGGATTTGTTTTTGAAAGTTGATCGCTTAGAGAATTATATAAAGTGACGGTTGAATTATTATCTACCTGTACAAAGTAAGATGCATTATTAGCTAACTTGTCAGTTATTCCTATAGAAACCGCTGGATTTCCCTGAGAGCTATAAACAATTTCTTCCCCATTGACAAAATTATGATTTTGTAAAAATACGATTTGATTCGTTGATGTACTTACACCACCACCATCAACTAATGCTCTTGAGTCGAAGTTGACACTTCTTACTCTTTTTGCAAGAACAGGTTCAATTGTTGCACCGCTTCCATTTCCACCACTGACACTAATAGAAATGATTTTGTCAACATCATAGTTTTGGGAATCGACATATACTTTTTTCAGTCCACCACTTACAACTGGTTGTATTTTTGCAGAACCACTTGATAGACTTAGAAGTGGAGGATTAACTACATCAAAGTCTCTTCCCCCATTTAAGATATTTACTGCCGATAATGGACCGTAATAGATTTTATCCGTTGATTTATAATTATTAATCTCAACGCCATTAATCAACATTCCAGTTGAACCTGGAATTGTTGTTTCATCTTTTCCGTTCTTAATATTTTTTTGGAGTGGAAACTTTCTTAAAAGTTTTTGTGCTCCGATTACACGTTCTTGTTGCGAATGAAGAATGAAGTTATGTGTTCCAATCCCAGACGATGGAGTATCAAACTTTATATTTTGTGCGCTTCCAATAAATGCTGGAGAAGCATATAATTTAAATCTCTGTGGATTTGATTGAACCTCAATATAATAGTACCCAGTTTGCAATCCAACAAGCGGTTCACCAACTGGTTTATAGTAAACTTTATCACCATTTACAAATGGTACATCAGAATTTAGTGTTATTGTTGAATAAGTTCCATCAAACAGATCAGTAAAGTTTGATGAGTTTGATACTGTTACTGATTTCAATTCAGCAGCAATATCAAATCTATAATCTGTAGTATTGATACCAGTTCTTGTTCCGGATGGTAGAGAGTTGGATGCAACGTAAGCATATTCATCAGACTCACTATACAAATTCAATACATCGGATAAAACCTTTCTATTACCAAACTGAATACCAGTTGCCGATGAAGTTGATTTGTTAAGTTTTCTTCTTACATCATACTCTTCACCTGCGGTTAAAGATGGCAAATTTGCTATGACTACACTATTCTGCCCTTCGTTGATAGATTCAATATATGGAACACCACTCGCAGATACTACGTCTTCTGTTCCCCTCTCCAAAATCTCTACTTCATCACCAACTTTTAAGCTAGATCTATCAATAGTAGATGATAATTTTAAAGTGCTGTTGTCCTCAATTTCATATCTGACACTGGTATTATACAACCAAGAGTTAGAAAAGGTTTGCTTATATGTTTCTGAATCATTTTTAACCTTATCACCATAATTTTTTACATAAACAATATCTCCTTCATCTACGTTAATTTTGCTACCAATTTGTACAAGATCATCAAGTACACCAAAAAAGATGAGTTCTACTTTTTTTGTAGTGTCTCCATTTTCATATGCAAAATATGTGTCTTGAGATCTAACGTTGTCCGTTGGTGATATAGAATTACTGATTCCACTACATCCAAAAAACTGATTGACACTCTTACCGGTGTAAGTAATAGTGTTGTTGCCAGATACAATTGTTCCAGACTCTGAGAATCCTATAGTTGAATCAACAGCAATAGATGATGAACCTACAGAAACCGTTTCTATCGATTGTGTAATTGGCGTAATTACAAAGTTACCTTGAACAGATGATTCATCATCATATCCAACGAAAAGTTCTAGTTGATAATATGTCTTATTCTTTCTCCTAAAGATTTCTACAGAAGATACTGAAGCACTAGTTGTTTCATCCGTGCTTTTTTTAATGGTTTGTCCCACCAACTTAAGTGGATCGCCAGAAACCGCTTCAGCAACAACGATTTCCCTTCTTATATAATTTGAAGAAGATGGTTTGATTAAGTAATCTTCTAGATTAACTACTGTGGGTGTTTCTGCATAAAGAACATTGAATAATATTCTAATAGCTTCATCAGTTCCCTTTGCCTCATAAAAATTCTTTGCCTGCTTTATGAAATTGCCAGCATCAATCTCTTCGGCAAATGTTAAATCTTCAAATCCAGGCGTGAAGGTGTACTTTAATTTTTTATAAAATTCCTTTAAAAATAAAGAACTAAGATTCTTTACGGAAGTGTCTGCAGTATGAGATGAGGCAGTCGATGTGGAAAATACTAAGTTTTCTTGATTTAATTCTTCTTTATATTCTGTTACTCCACTAAATCCACGAATACATCCAGTAAAACTATTTGTTGTTATTCCGGTGTAAGTGATGATTTCATCATCAATCTTAAACAGACCATATTGATTGGGAAATCCTTTGGTGCTGGAAACTGAAATTGTCGTAGATGAGTCAGTTATATCAGAAGATAATGTGGTTGTATCAACTATTACTTCTGGAGTTAGATTGTCTAATTTTAAATATTGATCTAAATTGTCAACAATATCAATTGAACCACCTTGATATTCTTGTGATATGTAATACTGTTTTAGAAACTCAACAGCATTTGGACTTTCATCCAAGATAAAACTTGGAAGTTGGCTCTCTACGATTTGCTGTACTTTTACTCTAGACTCAAATCCAGTCTGTATCATATTACTTTCTTACTAAATTTCCGTTAGAATAACTTGATGTGTAGAAGTCTTTAACAAATTTAGTTCCCGATATTTCATCACCGGAAGCAATCACATCTCTTACCATATTTATTGCGCTTTTTGAAATATCTAATGTCAAATATAAGTCTTTGAGTCCAACAACATCATTAGACTCTGGATATGCCTGAACCTCTATAATGCCGTTTGGTCTTGAGGTTGATGTTATATTCACAGTTGTAAGTTTAATCTCTCCTTTCACATAATCAACTGTTCCTGCATCCTTTACGACAACAACTGGATTACCTCCAGAATCAAGTTTAATGATTGATATAATTCCTGTTAATGCAGAAAGATTTGCTGGTCTAGTAAGGAAAACATTCGATGCCTCAGAACCTGTGGTTATGGATCTCCCACCTACACTAACTACAGGAGTATCTGAAAGATATACTGTAGAAGATTCTCCAGAAATTTTAAATCCAGTAGATTTAATATTAATCCCCTCAGGATTTACGTGGAATTGATTTCCAAAACACAACTCATACTGAGCAAAAGTATTGATTGCTGGTTTTAAATCTCTACGTATAATAATCTTTGTAATGTTTGATGTGATTGCCACATCGGTATTATCAATTACTTGTTGAATTCTACTGTACTTAAATCTTCCACCAAACTTGTTTAAATCAATAGATTGTGAATAAGTATTCAGTGAAGAGGTTATTTTAGATTTTAAACTATTTACATTTGATACTTTGTTATAATCATAATAAACAGAGCTATCCAATTCGACATAAAGAATCTTAAGATCTACAAGTGTTTGATTGATACCGGAAACGGAGTATTGTTTCAACTCTGAAAGAATCAGAGATTTGTTAAAGTCCGAAACAAAACTACCATTTTTTGGTTTAATACTGATTTGAACTGTTCCAAATTGTGGAGGATCTAATTCTTCTCCACCGACAACAGAAACTGACTCGGTATCGGGATATATCTTTTTGATAATTGCTTCGTAATCCCTTGCTGTAACCGCCCTGTACTGGGAAGAATACAGTCTTGGGGCATAATACTTGATAGAACTGATTGGCTCAATCTCAGCGCCATTCTGAGACGCCTGATTAGTTGTTATAGTTACAGTTCCTGGATTTATAACTTGTCCAGCAGCAGACTCTAATGTTCCCGAGAAGGCAAATGATGAAGCTCCATTGCCCTCTAAACCGTCGGTGATAATATAGTTGACTGTGACAATCTCTCCATCAGAGTTAACGTCTGTTCCAAGTTTTTTGCCGATGATGCCGTCACCAAAAATAATCTCATACTTTTCATCTTGAATTTCTTGTATAAAGAATATTCTTGAATTTTCTTTTACATCGAAAATGTTCTCTGACAATTCATATTCAATTCCAATGCCAGAATCACTTGCCTTTTTAACGTATACTGAAATCGTTGATGTATCGACGAATGAATTGTTAATGATGAATCTTTGATCTAAAGAACCATCATAGGTAAATTGCTTTACCAAGAACGTTCCTTGGTAAACAGTAATATTGCTAAAAGTTGCACTTCCATTGACAACATTTGCCGTTATATCTTCTGGTATGGCAAAGGTGTACGTAGAATCATTTGCACTTCCTACGCACACTATACCCGCCTTCAAGGTGAGTGTGGGAGTGCTTACGCTAGTTGATACCGTAAAGGATATTTCTGCCTTAGAGGCGTTTCTAGAGCGAGGTACATAACCAATGTTTCTGGCAAGAGAAACGACATTTTCACGAAGAGTTGCCGAGTCCAAGAAGGACTCATTAACGATCATGTTAGAGTTAAATGCCGTAATATAGGTATTATACGCCAGAGTATCGATTAATACCGAAAAGTTAGATCCTTCGAAGTCAAAGTCCGAGAACGTGGAGTTAGCACGGAGATAGTCTTTGATAGAAGTTTTTATCTGATCAAAATCTAGGTTTGTATATTTTGTAAAAGGCATTTTATCTCGTTGCCTCTAAGAGGAATGAATATTCTTGTGTTGGAAACTCTTGTCCTACAATGTCAAATATAACAGTCACGTTGAATACGTTGTCGTCTGGTATTGGTTCAACTTCAACGATTACATTCTCTACGCGAGGTTCAAAGTTATCAATGGCAATTTCAATTTGTCCTTGAATAACCGATGCAGTACCAAAATCTACGAATTCAAAGAGACTTCTTCTTACGTCAGAACCCAACAGGGAGTTAAAAAACCTCTCTGTTGGGATTGTTTCTACAATATTTCTGACAGATCTACGAATCGCATTCTCATTCTTTAAAACTTGCAGATCTTTTGTGATGGGATGAGGCTCAAAAGACAAACTAATGTCCTTAAATGCTCTGGATATCCTCTGGATCGCCATTAGGTAAAGAGTTCTGTTGGATTATTTATATTTAATACCCAAATCATCCGTAAATCGGCTCTGTACCGTACTCCCAATCATCATAGTCTTCGTCATTGCGAATTTTTTCGTGCAATTCTGACTGTTTTGTGAAGTCATGACGTGGTGCATTGTCGTGCATCACCTCTGTAATCACTCTTTTTGGTGGATTATGTTGCATTGAACCATAGTCAGAGGCGAGTTTAGTGGTTCCCCACATCTCTCTCATGTACTCTTTGTTTCTATCGACAGGTGATTGTCCCATTTTAGCTCCTGATTCGTTAAAATCAGAACTTTTAGAGGGGTTGCTATCCCTTATTGGTATTTATTTCGCGTTCTTGAGCGGTTTTCCAGTGATATTCGTCCTCATTTCCCATTCCTAACCGTTCATAACCACATTCCACCTGATAATATTGAGTCGAAACCTTAAAATCGGGCATTTTAGGTTCGGCAGGAGTCAAACTATTATCAAAAATACGCAATCTGTTGTTGGGATAGAGTGCATATTGCCCATTATTCAACTCAATAAGGTTGTGTGACTTATGTTCGGCAGGATTTTCGCTTGTTGCCCAGTCAACCATGTCTGGATCTCGGTGATAATTGTCCAGAGTGCAGATATAGACGCCCTTTTGGATGCCAAAGTCGCGGGTATAACACTCAAAGTCCATACTACCGATGAATCTCTTGTTCACACTGACTACACCATAGTCCATACAGTTCCAAAACTGTAGGTTCGGCAAGTCCATATCAGGGTTTGGTGTCTCTGGACGAGATAAAAAGGCACTAATGGGCAACTTATCATACATTGCCGCATACTCTGGTAGATATGTCTCAAAATAAAAAGCACGTCCAGGAATCGACTTTGCCGAAACCCAGACGCCCTTTACAAATTCACCGTGTCCACTTTGATGATCCGTCAGATATTCTTTACGAACCCAGACTTCAACTGATGGGAGGTTGGTGATGAGACAACTCATAAGACTTGTATAACTGTCTTATTTAACCTCTACCTTGTCCGCGATACTTCTTCCTAGCTTTATTGCGAGAAGTCGCGGCGTACTTCGTATTCATACCTCTACCCTGACGAGTTTTTTTGGGAGCGCCTTCCACATAACCGCCACCCTTACGCATTGCCATTGGTTAATCTCCTAATAATTTCAGTTTCAAGATCTTCAGGTCTTGGAGAACCCGTCTGATAGTACTCTATCGACAGGTCCTCCATCATATCGAAATACTCTTCCTCTGTCAAGTTAGAGAAGAGTTTACGCCCCTTACAGTAGATATTGTAAGATACGTCAGCCATCTTAGATAACTCTTGTCTTCTCGTGTCCGACTCTGATACGAGGATCGCACCAGATTTCAAAGCCAGCTTCTTTTGCATCGAGACAGAACGATACATCTTCTCCACACATGTCCTGAACCTCACCAGATTCAAAGACTTGCATCTTCGGTGCAAACCAGGGATACTTCATCTCAGAGTGTTCAAAGACACCGTGCTTGATGAGCAACCAACCGAAGCCTGCATAGTCAACGGTAAATGGTTTACGACGCTTAGAGATGCTCTCAATGGTTTCGTGATTCATGACTCCACCATTATTACGGAAGTCATCCTCCTCCATCCAGTGTGCAACAGAAGTCGTTTTGCCGTCTTCCGTACAGTACCAACCACTTGCGATATCCTGATCCATCAGAACCAACTGATAGAACTTCTCAGTGTTGAATACAATATCACTATCAATCCACAACTGATAATCATAGTTCAGTTTGCCGTCCCAGGGAATCTGATCGGGACCTCTGAGTACATTCGCACCAAGGCACTTGCATCGTGCAAAGTTTACCATCGACGAATAATCTTGTGAAATTTGAATGCTTGCGCCGTTCTGCACAATATCAAAACACAGTTGTACAAAGTTTTTCAGATAGGTATATGAGACACCTCTTCCAGGAAGACAGAATACGACTGACTTTCCTCTGAGCATTTCTTTTGCTCTGTCATAGTCCCACTCTGAGGTGCTTTGCTGTGCTGTGGGCGCTTTTGCCTTTACAGTAAATCCTTTAGCCATAAGAAAGTAACGTTACTTCAGTATCATACAGTATTATCTAGTAGGTGTCAAACACCTCCGTTCAGTCCTCACGGACTTCGGTTATCACAATGCAGTCACCCTCGACTTCCATGTTTACCACGGTGCCTTCGTACCAACCGAACTCATTTAGTACCCATTCTGGAATGTTCACATAGTACTCACCAGTTATTGGATCAACCTCTACAGTCGTAAAATTTTTGTCCGGATTTTTTTGCATCTCTGTGTTTTCCTTTCTTGATTTTATATAGTACGGGCGGAATTTTTAGAACGCTTGTGTAACACTTTATAGATTAGGGTAGTTAGGCGTTTTTAGATCACGGGGGCGACACGCGGGCGCATAAAGAAGGGGGCATAATACCCCCAACTGCTGTTAACGAACGAATGGCATTATGCAGGCAGTTTGGTGAACCCAACCCACGTGCGGTTAGGTTTAATTTCGCCGTACACACAAGCATCCTCACAGACGGACACTTTCGAAACGGGGAACTTCAAACTGGTGCGGGAGTTGTTATCACTGTGAGCGCCAATCGACTCACCGACGACATCAGTGAAGACACAGACATTAAGCGCTTCAATGAAACATCCACTTTCCAGGATTTCATCCAGAGACTTATCCTTAACGGGCGTCCACAGAACCTGTACCAAATTCAACGATTTCTTCTCTTTAGGAGAATGCGTTGCGCCTTGGATATGTGTACCCTGTCCCGTCTTAATCTCCCACGCTTGGATGTCATCACCGACGATTTCGATAAAGTCACCAGCGCTGGAAAACTTAGGAAGAACGGATGCACCGAGTTCCTGCAACTTGAAAGGCAGATACAGTTCGAACAGTTTGCCGAACGATACACCTAAGTCCACAAAGAACTCCGATTTGGATTCATCACTCCAATACTGATTAACCAGTTGATTGAGAGTCAAATGAGAACCCAACTTTTTCCAGAAACGAACAATCCGATCCTGTAGCAGTTCTTCATTCATATCACTGATAATCTCAGAAATGTTATCAGCGATGAGAGTTTTGATTTGAGTCATTTTAGTGTGTCTTTGTTAGGGTAGACAAATGATTGGGCGTCTTTAGGGCGCGTCCCGTTCCCTGTTCTATTGTATCACAGTTCCTCAGCAAACTCCTCAAAGAGAGCGCCCATCTGAAAGTCGTTGATTTTGGCACTGTCCCAGCGCACGCCGTCGCCAGTGGTGAAACGCTGCCCGTTCTTCATGCAGCGTTGAAACCGCCACCAGTTCCCAGTCGGGGTGCAGTCGGGTTCGGCAAACTCTACGATCGCCTTAGCGGTGTTGTAGAGGAACTCATCATTCTGAATCCACAGGGCGGCGTTCCAGGTTTCGTAGTTGGTGTAACCGTTGTAAGTGGTGGCGCTCATCGGGTTTCGTTTGAACTGAAGTCAGTATAAGGGGCAGAGACATAACCTTCGGCATCAATCTGATCGTATCCGATGTAAGCACCAGGTCCATCATTACGGCAGAGATAGAGTGCATCATCTTTGATAGATTTCACAAGTGCCCATAACCCAAGAAGCAGAGGATCGCAATCGAAATCACTATTCACAACGGGACGCTTTTCCCGAATACATGCATTCAGTTGCTTCTTGATTTCCTTTGCTTTCTTATCATCCAGGAAGGTGACAGTTTGTGCCATTTGCTTAGCGAACTGAATCACCTCAGATAGATCGCCAAACGAACCTGCACACCTGGTATAATCACCACTGAAGATACGTGCCTTCGGTTTCACAAACTTACAATAGATTGTGTCGGTGATAATGAAGTCCATAGGGTGTGCGATTGCATCCCTTAAATCATTCTCAGCGATGTAGTAAGTATGTGGAGCAACGATGATTTCCTGGTGGATTGTTACTCCGAAATCGTAAGTGATAGTGTTGGGAGTGTATTCAGAGTTTCCACCGAACCCAATAAAATCCCCCTGAAAAATGGCGTCTGTATGAGGTA
>WOR8_10000702_pt1 | contig 34306 bp, 32 predicted proteins | sample DeeMarSeWOR38_10_FD_19890 | JGI IMG/M metagenome (IMG submission 19890) | reverse complement strand
ATCTGGCTAAGTAAAAAAAAGATTATTCTTTTTAGATGCATCTTTGAATTTTTATATAAGATCAGATAGTTCTTCAATATTGGGAAAAACCTCAACTTCAAAACTCTAAAAATCCAGGATCATCAAAAATATCATCAATTTTTCGTTCTTTCTTTATTTTTGTATCACTCTCAGCAAATAAAGATTCCTCATCTGTTCTAACTCCTCTTTCCAACTCATCAGTTTCAAGTTTTAATAGAGCATCCTTTTCTAATCTTTTATATTGCTCAGCTTTTAACTTCCAATCGTTGACTTCTTCCATATTTATGTCATCTTCTTCCAGTAAGAGAGCAGCTTTAGTTTTACAAAGACCTGATAATATAGAGTATGATAACGCCAGTTCTCCCCATTCATTGTCTTCTTTTAACTTATGAATTCGTTTTTCTAACCTTTGAAGTTCTTGATCAGCATAAAATACATCAATAAAATCCCCAAATGCATCTACTGGCTCTGAGATTGAATTTACTAATACTTCTTTCGTTAATCCACAATTTCCGCACTTTACGGTGGCAAAAGCACCTTTTTTCTTAATATCTGTAACTTTTACGCTCTTTTCACCGCAATCTGGGCAAGTGAAAATTTTGGGTACTCTTTTAACACGTTTAGGTGCTACTTGTTTTCTTTTACGACGTCCCATATTGATAATCTCCAAAAATTGATCTTTAATATAAAAATCATCAAATTTTCTAATTAAATAAATAGAACCAAGAACTAAAAATTTTTGCTTTTACGTTAAAACCGTTATAGGGTTTTAGTAAAATTTTTTAGGAATGCATAATTAGTTAAAATACTCTTTTTTACTGAATAGTTTTCATTGTTTAAAAATTAGTGAGTGGATTTTAGGTATGGAACATACAAATTTAACCTTAGAGGAGGATTCGAAATTAATCGATACAATTATGGATGATATTGATATGAGATATATCATCCTATTTTTATATATTATCCGAAATGATTTGTTTAAAGATTTAAGCAATGAAAATCTTGTAGAGTCTTATAATAGAATTCTAAATTTAGATGAGATTTTTAAAAGCAATATTGTTAATTCTTGGGATGAGGATTTCACTGGAACTTATATAGATTTAGGATTAGTAAAAAATATACGAAGTGAAAGAGAGTTCAATCAAAAAGAGGATGATTTCATTTTAAGATTAGGGGAAGAGACAATTACCATAGAGCAGGATACAATATCTGTTCCAGACGATACCCTCTTTTTAATAATCAATAAGAAATTTAAGTTTTTGACACGTAGGAACTTCAATCTAGCTCTCACTAGATTAAAAGGAGTAAGATGTGAAAAAAGTAGTGAGATTCACCCTTTGATCTTTGAAATTGGGGAGCATGATTATACTTTATCGGATGACTTATACTATATATTAGATCAATTTGGGAATATCTATCAAGCGATTAAGATTGAAATAACGATAGAAGGAGTATATAAACGATTTGGGGAAATTAAAGAAAAAATCAACGAATTTATTAAGATTTTTGACCCAATTTTAAATACAAAACCGGTAGTTAAAAAGATTAATCAAGCATTGGAAGAAAGTAAGGAAGTTTTCAAATATTTAAAGGAACAAGACGTAGATCTTTCTGATAAGTTTACTTATGATAAACTTGACAAAGAAAATGACTTACTTATAAAGTGGAAATCAAGCCTTTTATCTTTACTAAAATATAGATATTCAATGGAATCTATCGAAAAGAAACTATTTGATATAAGATCTTATTATTCAGGAAAGAGAAAGCGATACAAATATCTCGAATTCATTGAAAAGATTACATACAATGAAGATGATGTTTTAGATGTTATACAAAATTCTTTAATAGAATTAAGGAATGAGCTAATGACCATTAATGATGACGTATCCAAGTTAACCAGAAAGGAAATAAAATTACTAAATATAGATTTTGAAAGATTGATAATAACGGAGAGTGAAGAATAGTGGTGGAGTGTCCCGTTTGTAATATTACAATGGAGCCATTAGTAGCTGGAATATTCCAATGCCCTCAATGTAGAAAAATTGTGAAACAGAAGGATGAAGAGGCTGAGATCCTGGAAAAAAAAAGTATAGAAGAGGGAACTTTTCAAGATGGTGAATATTTTCATACCAAAGCAAGTTTAAACAAGAAATTTGAAATTTGTGAGAAAGGGATAATCATTAACAAAACAGAAACTCGACTACTTGCAGTATTAATTTGTCATAACGCATATTTGAAAGAAGAAAAATATGTTAGGTTATCATGGTGGAAAAATTCTCAACACGCCGGGATGTTTAAAATATTTGACAGGTACGTACTTAACAATATTATTTCTTCTTTGGAGAAGATTGAGGTATCATTTGATGATTTATGGAGTTGGAGTGGGCAATATGGCAGTAAAACTCCCAAGACAAGTGAAGATCTAGAAAAAGAAAAAAATTTGGATATTATTAAGTATCGAATACTCGAAAATAAAACCTGTCCGAAATGCGGTAAAAAAATGCATAAAACGAAATCTCATTATGAATGCCAACATTGTGGGGAAATTGTTATATTAGAAGGGTATAACCAACCAATTTTCAATATTGAACCCTCAGATCTCGATTTACGATTTCATAGTAATTTCCCAATCAACTTCTATTTGCCAGTAAGTGGGATTACTGTGAAATGGTTAATGGGAGAGTGGAAGGCACTAGTAGTGATTTACTCAAAAGACAACCCAAATAGAAAATGGTTAAGATTTTATTGGTGGGTAAGAGACCTCACCAATATGTTAAAATCTGGGCAAAGAGAAATGGGAGAAAGCTCGCAGTTGGGGTGGAAAACTCAGAAAGGAATTTCTTCACCAAACATTTACGATAAAAAGCTTATCAAGCCATTACTAACAGCTCTTAAGAAAACTGCAACAGAGTTAAATTGGGAAGTTCAACAACAATAACGAGGATTAACTATGGAAGATGTCAAAAATACTACATGGGAGATGTTGTTAAAAAATTTTGAAGACGGACTTGAAAAAGCAATAGAAGAACTGCAAAAAAGAGATGTCGAGAATATTCCAGGTGCTAAAGAGGCATTAATTCAAAGATTATCCAATATGAAACTGCATTTCCCAAAAAATAACGGTGATATCTTTATAAAATCAATAAATGAAAAAATTCAAAATGCCTTTTTCCCTAATACTAAATCCTTCTCAAGCGCATTTGAGAAAATATTAAAATCAAGAACTCATGAACAAGATTTCATCATAAATGAATTGCTAAACGGATTTGTGACTTCAAAAGCAAAAATAATTGCCTCTGATGCCCAAGGACCAATTATAGATAGAATGGTGGAAGCCTTTAGTAAAAGAAATGATTTCCAAATTGTTGACCACCAATTTTATGCGATGTTTGGGGATCCTAATAAACCTCGTCATTACATTAAGAAACAACTTGAGGAATTAGTGAGTTTATTTGGCCTCACCTCAAGAGAACTTCGAATTGAAAAGGATGTTAGGAGAAGTGAAGAAAAAATATATACCTTTTATACATTCCCGGATGAGATTATTGATATTCTCAAAGAAAAATATTTAATTATTGACGATGAATTAGGATATGCTTATGTTTCGGAGGATTTTGATAGAAATGTGTTTATATGTATGTTCCTTGCTAACCTCGCTATCAACCGCGATGATATAGATAAAATTGGGGGATCATTTACTATCAACGGGATTTCAGCGATCTTTGCTTTAATATTACTCTTAAGTTTTATGCCAAAACTTTCTATTGATGAGACTAATCCCATTTTGAATGATCCAACATATAATGCAGAGAATATGAGTGTTATTCCAAAATCCTGGATGATAAAACAGATCTTAGAACCTTTATTTGACCCAATCATTAAAATCGTTGCCTACAGAATAGGGGGAGGATTTTGGCTTTCAAAAATTATTGACTCGGAAATTAACAAAAAAATTCATAATCAAATAAAGTTTCTCCTTAAAGATGTTAATAAGTGGATCTTGGGGAATTTATGTCGTGTAGAAATCCCTATTTTTGTTGAAATATCTAACATTTTCACAGAAATTCTAGTAGGGTATGAAGAGGACTGATAAAGTGTGAGGTGCAATTTCGCAAAATGAGTTATAAAAAAGGCACAAGAACTGTAAAACCTGGAAGAAAAAGAGAAAAATGGACAGATATCCTTCCAAGGTATCTTACTTTCATCAGTCATATGAGGCCGATATTAAGAGAAACAAGAAGAATAATTATAAATCTAGATGCAGATCTTTTGCTTGACACAGAAATTTTAGATAAAATTCGTCAGGAAGAAGAAAAACGAAATATTCGAAAAGTTAGAGCACTATCTGAATTTTCAGCCATGTATCGGTCAAATGTCTATGATATTATGAAAGACTTTGTTATACAATATCGTGAGGAAATCCCAATTATTGATATTAAAGATTATATTGTAGATTTCCTTCATGAATCTGTTGAAGCTTTAAACGTTCTGCAACATATAACTAATCCAGATGAACACAATCTTGAAAACACATATTTATACCAATTAATAAAATTTATTGAAGAAAAATTATTCCCGAGAGGCCCAAATTTAAAATCAATATATGAGAAGTTATTAGAATATTCACCCCAATTCTATGAATGTCAACGTCATATATTACAGCCTCATACCTATTACAGGGAGAAACTTGAAAGTCAGAATTATTTTGAAATTCCTGGTATTTCTCCAAAAGTTTATCAAATTATTAACAATATTACTTCTCTTTATAATTTAGATCCAAATTTTGGGGTATACCCAGAAAGAGATAATTATGAAATTCCTATGATTTTAAAAAATGATGTATTTCTCCCATATATTGAATCAACTGCGAATGCTGAGGAGGAAGCATTAGTCAATATTGCTGAGCGTATTGGTCTGCGCATACTAGATGGAATATTCTTGGCACCTCAAAAGGATTTTGTAGAGATTCTCCTCAATAATAATTACTTACGTGAGACCAAACAGTCAGATGGTACTGTACGCTTATTACCTCAATTTAGCAATGAAACCCTAATAATTTACTATTTAGCATTCTCGTCACAGAGAAGGGGATTTCTCTCAAAAGAGCTAATAAACTGGATTTCAATGAATTTTGCTTTTTTAATATATATGGGTATCTTAAGATGGAAATTATCTGATGAAAATATTTTTTATACAATTTTTAAAGATCTACAGACTAACGAGAAGATTCTTCCATATTTGATGAAACTTATATGTTTCCCTAATTATCTTGGAATTGATAAGATGAAAATCAGGGATTCAATTCAATATCGAAAAGAGATTTTTAATTTTATTGGATCTCAGATTGATAATCTTAAAGATCTAATTACTGAAATTGCAATTTATTGTGAAAAATTTGAAGGAAAAAAAAAAGAATTGAACTAAAAAGAGTTGATAACAATAAGTAAAAATAATGAAGAGAATACAAGCACTATTACCTATACAGATGATGTCATCAGGGAACGTTTAGGTAAATATGGTGCGATATATTTTTCTGCAGATATTAAGGAAACTGTAGACGATATTTTAGGCAACGAGATAAAAAAAGAAATTTTAGATGACTTTTTTAAAGCCTTAATGAAATATGAGGAGTTTTTAAATCAATTAAAAAATACTAAATTAACTCCTAATCTAACGGTGCTATTATACGGTCCTCCTGGTACGGGTAAAACTTCTTTAACAAGAGGGTTTGCGAAAAAATATGATATCCCAATATGTATCGTAGAATCTGATAGACTTGTTTCACCTCTCTTAGGAGATACCATAAAAAACATAAGAGGTGTCGTCGAATTGGCAGCAGATATCTCTAAAGAACGAGGAGCATTTATATTATTTTTCGATGAGATTGACGCAATTGGTTCTGAGAGATCAAATATTCATGAAGTAGGAGAAATTAAAAGGGCAGTAATTTCATTTCTGCAAGTTATTGATAGAATCAATTATGAAGGGGTACCATTAGCTATATTTGGGGCAACGAACCATCAACATCAACTTGATTCTGCAATTTGGCGGAGATTCACTTTCCATTTTGAATTCGATTTCCCTGATTTCCACCTTCGGAAGCAGATTATCGAATCCTTTATTAAGCAGATAGAAGATGCTAAAATAGGCGTTGATAGCTCAATTGTTGCAAAATTGAATAACGAGTATAATGATCTTCAACAAGCTGCAAAAGATCTTCAAAATAAATTAGGAAAAACGATATTAGAATTTGAAAGTGACACTTTGTGGCAGGAGATTAGCAAAAAGACTAAAATTGAGGGATTGCTAAAATTAACACACGGTTATTCTGGTTCGGATATTGAAAGAGGAACCAGAGTTGCGTTACTTAAAGCAATCAGTACAGAGCTTCTAACCTATGATAATTTCTATAATGCATTAAAATTAGTAGGTGGTACAGCGACTCACGTTGAACGGCAGGATGTTTTAAGTACTAGAATAACGACTAAAAAAACAGAAAATTCCAAGGAGGGGCAAAAGAAATCACTACGCACCCCTCCAGAAATTTAAAAGTAATTAAAAATCTAAGAATTCAATAATGGTAAAAACCCAATTATTTGATTTGGAAAAAATTAAAGAGCTAACATCTTCAATTGGTACTCTCCAAGCACGAATGTATGATTTAAGAGAGATCACAGATATTAGTGAAAAATATATACAATTCATGATAGATGGTTTTGCCAATGAGTCCTTTGCTAAAGAAATTGAAAATTTAAAGAGATTGAATTCGAAGATATTAAATCACTTAGAAAAAGTGGCAAATAATACCATAACAAGTTTTCTGGATTTTCAAGAAAGACTTCTTAAAAGATATAAAGAAAATTATCAAGCTCAGCTAAAGAAAATTATTATCGATTCAGACCATTTGAAAAATATTGGGTTGCACTTAATTGAAAATCGAAAAATCAGTAGGATGATAAGGAGTTTTTCTTATACCAATTCATTAGAAATTACTCAATGGTTAGAGATTTTAGATTCTCTAAAGCAAAATTCGCTCTTTCTTAAAACCATAAAGAAAATTGACCAATATTACAAAAATGTGATTGATGATAGGTTAACATTCGAATTACACAAAATCCCTAAAGAAATTGATCCCTCTGTAATTCAAGATTTTAAAGAAAAGTTTTATGAGAATCCCAATCTCACATTTAATGAATATAATCAAAATATCGAAGATAAATTATCACACCAAGAATTAAAACAAAAAAATAGAGTAATATCGGGATTAAGAGAAAGAGAGGAGCTAGAGAGATTAAAGAAAAGGCAGGAGGAACAAACGGAATCTTATGACGCTTATTTTAAATTGTCAGATAGAGAATTTGAGAGAAGACTCCGTAAGAAATCAAGAGAAGGACTGAAACCAATCAAATCCTCCTCAAAGCAAACAGGGGAGGTGGAGATTAGTGAAGAAGTATCTGAAAAAATAGAAAAATTTAAATCTCAATTAGATAAAAGTTTTGAGGAAAAATACCTGATTAAGAAGAGTGATGAATTAGATCCTCTTGATTTAATAAGGGAAAGAAGAGTAAAAAAACAAAAGGAATACAAGAAGTTTAAAGATCATTTTGATGAAAATTAACTATTTATAAAATGGGGAAGAAAATTAGCACAATACCTTTCAATATAACCATTGGTTCAAAACCTATCGTAATCGATGAGAGATTTTCACTTATCAGAGGAAAATTTACTCGAAAATTGCTAGATCCTTATGTGAATAGTACTTTCTTAGAAATTCTTAAAGAAATTGATTCAATATCACTACAAAAATTGGTAACCTTACAAGTTGGTCACATAGAAAAATTCCAGAATATTGAAAAATCAACAGAGCTACTTAAAATCCTAAATTCTCATAAAAAATCTATGGAATCAAATATCAAAATAATTTCTCGATACACTGAGCTTATGAAAAATCTCATTTCGTTATTCAAATACAATGTTTTACTTAAAAAAAAAGAAGATTTAGGAAAGGAATTAATAATTTCAGAAGAATATCAAAAATCTTATGATATAACTGCCAGAATTGATTTATTAACGAAACTGAATGAATCGCTAGAAAAAAATAGAAAGAAATTAGAATATCTCGCAGAGGATTTTTTTCAACAGCAAAATCAAATTGACCAAATAACTGATAATATCAGAATGCATGAGTTGAAAATACAAAATTTAACAAAACAAAAGAAGAAATTCTTTAGTTATATTAATAAAATTACTCGTGAGATGTCTGGTACTTCGGAGAGCAAAGAGCTTAAATGGGATGAAAGTATTGAAATCGATCCAAACTTAACAAATTCTCAGAAGATAAAGATTTTTCAAAAGAGAGCGAAAGATACTCAAGTTGAGATCAACAAAATTACTTCTCAAATCAGTAAACTAAAATTAAAATTTCAAGAAATAAATCCGCGATATGAAGTATATAGACAAGATTATCAGAAGTTACGAGATCTAGTTAATTTAGATAAAGGTAAAATCGAAGAATTACAAAGATCACTTAAGGTTGAACTCAGAGTAAATGAGACAGAGAAATACGAATTTAATACTGAATTTGAACTGAATTTAATTAGAACAAAACAAGAGATCCAAGATGAATTAAATAGAGTAAATTACGAATTAACAGAGATTTCACCTTCCTTATCCATAGTTAATCATGAAAATCCTCAGGATATATCACAAATTTTAAAACTTCTTAAAGATATAAATGAAACTCTAAATGCTGAGATGGGGAAAGCTAAAACTCCTACTGACGAAGCAGAAATAAATGCTATTTTCGAATCTTTCAATAATTCTGAAACTTGGATAGAAAATATTGAAACTCTAACCAATATCTTTATAACGGAAATCAATTTACAAGCTTTTTTTAGAATAGCATTAGGTAACAACGAGAAAAATTTTTTTATCGACATTAGTTTCCTCAGAAATAATAAGGAGGATATTAGGTATGATCAATTAACTACTCCTGAAAAAATCTTTTTTAGTATAGCATTCTATCTTGCATTAGAAATCCATACCAATGGAAAATATATCGTTTTTTCTAATTTATCATTACCTTCTAACTATAATAAAGCAGGCTCAATATTTAGAACACTACGAAAAATACTTCCTTTATTTGAAAGTGATAAACGTCTTTCAAAATATAATGTAGTTTTTATTTTTTCAAGTTTGGAAATGAAAAAAGAGGTAAACAATCTTAAAATAATAACAATTCAAAATGAGGAGAGTAAATCATAATGGTAGCAACTAATTTTGAAGAAGTAGTAAAAAATATTACAAAATTAATTCTAACAAACCCTCAAAAAATGATTAGGGAAGAAGATCTCAAAAATTTGAGTAGAGACGTAGATTTCGAACAAGTTATAGCAGAGGTTTATGTAAATTTACAGAATATTGGTTTTGAACTAATCACAACCAGATTTCTCGACCAACAATTCTATATTTTAACTTCTGAAGGTAAGGATGACCAGATAACACCTTCCCAATATGGAACTTTAGCTCTAATTGTCGCACTAAGTAAGGAAATTGATGAAAATATTAAAATTGAAGATTTAAAAGAAATTTTTGCTGATATTTGGGACACTGATATTCAGTTTTTAATAGAAAATGATTATATCAGGAATTTCGAGGAATTAGGAATAATAAAAGTAGCACCATTAGGAAAAGCTATCATGAAAAATATTATCATAGATTTAAATCTAAAAAATTTGTTGAATTTGTTTAAAGAAGAGAATTAATGAAAAAATAAAAAAAGTTATTTTTCTAAATCCAATTTGAATTGATCATAAATCTTTCTTACCCGGTCTGAACTAGGCCCTTCGCCCCTCACTCCATTTTCGTCCACAATTATTTTCCCGCTTAATATTGATATAATATTTTGGTCTTCTATATAATTAACATGACCCTTTGAGAAGATGGTAGCGATTCGTTCACTCAATGCAACCATAGGAAAAGGTTCTTCTTCTAGGCTCACAAAATTATAGAACGTATTTCTTATAAACAATTTTGGGAACACTTTGTTTTTTTCATTTTTAGCATTAACCAAAATAAGGTTTGAATCATCAGAAATTCCTTTTAACTGCCCTACAAAGAATTTATCCTTTTCAATATAGACTTTAACGATTTTATCAACTAGGGTTCCTAATTCAGTATTATATTGTCTTATCGACATTATGTATCAGAACTTTTTTCGTTATCATTATTATTAATATTATATTCTTTCGTTTTTATTCTTATTTTAATTAATTATCTCCTCGATGAGCCTAGGTACATTTTCACCAGTTATAGCACTTGTTGTAATAATTTTTAGGTTAGGATTTATCTCTTTGGCATCATTTACCATATCTTCGATATCAACATCAATCACGTCAATTAAATCGATTTTATTAATTACTGCTATATCAGAATATTTAAATAACATCGGGTGTTTTCGAATAACCCACGGACCTTCTGTAATCGACACGATTACAACTCTTTTATCAGCACCTAGGATGAAATCAGATGGGCAAATTAAATTTCCAACATTCTCAATAAAAAGTAAATTAATATCACTTAAATCGTAAGATTTTATCACTTGAGAAATATGATAAGAATTTAACGCGCATTCTCTTCCTGTGTTAATTTGAATTGTATTTACTCCATGCTTTTGGATTCTGTCAGCATCTACACGAGTTGTGACGTCCCCATTAATTACTAGAATTTTATAGTCCTTAGACATATTTTTAGCTAAATTTTCAATTATCGCAGTTTTTCCCGCACCAATGGCCCCCACAAAATCAATTGATTTAATATTGAATTCTTCAAAGGTCCTCTTATTTTGTTTAGCCAATTCTTCATTATTAGCAATTAAATCTTCATTTAACTCTATAACGCGTGAAATCTCTTTCTGAGGCATTATAATAATCTCTAAATGGGTAACAAGAAATTTAATATGTATATATATATGAAGTAAAAGTTATTGGTATTGATAATTTTTATTAATTCTACTAAAAGAAGTTTCAGATATCATCCTATCTCTTAAAAAGTCGATATTTATAGACAATATAAGAGCCTAAAATTCCCCCTAATTCCGGTAGATAAAACAGTAAAACTATCGGATCACTTATACCGAACAAGAAACCAGGGATTAATCTAAATAGTATTAATATTAATAATAGAGACTTTCCCTTCATCCTCAAAGGGATAAATGTAATCATTCCGGTGAGACTTCTATTCATGGAAGGGAAAATGGAGAAACTCAATAGCCCAAAAATCCCCCCCCAAGCTAAGCCAACTTTATCAAAAAAAGGGAAAAATGAATCGTTAACGGGATAAAGGGGAATTAACGCTAATCGTAAGATGAAATAAAATATAACTGCAAATGATCCTGAAAACATAAAAAGTTTCAGCAGAAATTTAGTCCCGTTGGTCATTTCAACTATTTTCGAAATTATATAGGTAAAATACAGCATAAAAAAGGTAATTATTAATGTAAAAAAGAAAAATGTGTTAAACTGACCCATTCGATCTATGAAGAGAGATGTAATTATAGTATGAAATGTGAATTTTGAAACCACAGCATCTAAACTGAGAAGTAAATATTCCCCTATTCCAAATTGTTCAAATATCGTTGCCGTAACCGATAAAACAATAATCGAAATAATAATTGACTTTGCCCCTTGGAAGGTGGGCGTCATTCGTGGATACTTTTGGGATTTCTTTAATGATTTTCTGCTTGCTTTTTCTTGTCTTTTTAGATATTTTCTAATAACTTTTGATCCTTGATCTACATAATCTCTAGAATAAGATTTCTTTAGAACAGTATCTTGGCGACGACTTTGGGCTTCATTTTGCGCTGCTGGTACAAGTGGTACATGCTTTAATTCAAAAGTGCACTCATGATTCTCAGGAAGTCGGTGTTTCTTACAAAAAGTACCACCACAGTATTTACATGAAAAAGGAAGGTATCCGATCTGTTCACCACAGAATTCGCAATATGTCATACAATTTCACAGACTTGTTTTTCTGCTCCTAATATTAACAAGAGTATACACAAAATATACTTTAGTATTATATTTTAAAATTATTATCCTTGATAATTCTTTAGGTTTTCTCTACATCTTCTTAATTTTTTTTCCAATCCTTCTTTAACATAGTTATGGTTGAAATATTTAAAGAAAGAAAAAAAAACCAAGATAATTTTAGGTATATAAAAGCTGCAACTCAGGGCTTTGCTGAAAAATTAAAGTTACCACTAATAAAATTACAAGAGACATAGCCAAAAGAATGTATACTTTTTTATTCCATTTCCAAATATTTTGACCATCTAATATTCCAATAGGGATCATATTGAAAGCGCCTAACATAAAATTCAAGTATGCAGCAATTACAAAAACATAATTTAGAGGATAAAGGCTATTAGGGATAATAAAGGAAACGATAAATAAAACGCTCCCATAAACAAGATTAACTAATGGTCCAGCTGCTTTACATAATCCCGTTGTTTTTCCTATTTTCTCCAATCCTAGAACAACAACGGCACCGGGTAAAGCCAAGGAAGGAATTGGTAAATTTAATAAACTAGCGACAAGAGAAAATACAGTTAATGCCATCCCAAAAGTTAATAATCTAAATTTAGTCTGCAATTTAAAATGTAATGCCACTTGACGATGGCCAAATTCATGGAAAAGAAAGGCTGTCATATAGATTCCGGCTAGTAAAAAAGTTGCCCAATGAAATCCTAATTTTTGATAAAAAAGCATAAAGCCAATGATATAAATCAAGATAGATGCGATGAGAAAATGGATGAATTCAGATAAATGCGAAAAAAGGATTCCTTTAAATTGAATTCCTGAATCTGGATCAAAAGCATCAAACGGAACTTGGGTTTCTTGACGATACCAAGTATAGGATCCATCTGTTGTCCCTCTTGTCATGCCTGAACTAACTGTTTGTTGAGATATTTGTTGTTGAGGCTCCTGAACATACGTGGTTGGTGTTGAAGGAGTTTGCTGCAATTGTATGTTTTCCCTGACAATACTGCATTCATGATTGAGGGGCTCTCTGTGATATAAACAATAGTTTAAGCCACAATCCATACATAAAAAAGGTTCTCCCACAATATCATTCCCACAATGGGCACAAGTAACCATTCAATTCTCCCTTTTGATATTTAATTTTTTATATAACGAACACGTTTTATTTAATTATAAAAATCAAGCTTTAAAATATTATTTAGAACTACAATTCTGTTGAATTTTACAAGAATTTATGATGTTATTTTAAGCCTTTTAAGTTTTTTTTCATCAATTTTATTAACATGAAGTTTACTAGTAAAGTAGAATAAAGGTATTTTAATTGTGGGTATAATGAGTGAAAATGAAAAAGACGAAGAAAATAATATCGAGGATGAACGAAAAAAACTAGCAGAACTCGGAATAGATAATACATGGAATATTCTCACCTCTAGTGAAAAAAAAGAGAAAAAACCAAAAGAAAATAAAGCCTTTCGAGGATTTAATTAGTTGTATTATTCTTCTACTTCGTGATTTGATTAATTGGGGATATTTAAACCAAATTTAACTGAAATCTATTTATTTTAGAAACACTTTCGCGTTATACATTACTAACGAAAAATAAATATAGTTCGATATACTTAATTAGATATTAGAAACTTGTAATCAAAATGGGATGGTATAAACGAGAAAAGCAAAGAGAACTGTATACTGCCCAACATGCGAGAAAACTGTCGTATTACGAAGAAAAAACTTCGACCATATCTACCATGAAGTACTCTGTTTCATGGTGATCCTCACATTAGGATTAGGATTTATCATTTATTTTATATTAAAATATAGTAAAAAACCAAATACATGTCCGAATTGCGAAACGGAATTTGATTTGGGCCAGATAAAATTACAGAAATCGAGTTACAGAGATTTAAGAACTTAAGGATTAGAAGGCTTTCGATTACTTTTTCTTTTTAATTTTCATTTCAGTACTACATCTAGGACAAATTTTATCTTTTTCTGTTATTTGTTTTTTCATAATTATTCTCTGGTATTTACATTTTGCATTGGGACAGGTAAGAGTTTGTTTAACGAGTTTTAACGTTAATCCTTCTGGTTTTTTTTTAACCTTTAAGGTCTTTTCGGGAGGTTCCGAAGGATCAGCTCCCTGTTTTTCAGTTTTTCTCTTCTTTACTTCTTTGTCTGTTTTTATCCATTTGTCTAGTCCCACGTAATACTCACTTGAAGATGATTTCATCCTATTGATAAATCTCAATATATATAAAAAGAGAAAAAAATAAAAATTTGTGTAAAAAATATATAAGATTAAAATACTTGAACTTTACCTGCGATGAGCCTCTTCCTTAAATCAATGAAACTTTCCTTACTCAGTCCTTCAGCTGATACTTCTTCAGCGATTTTTTTTACCCTATCAAAATTTACATTATCAGCTGGGATTAATTCAATTGAATTTACCCATGGATCTGTTATTGGTCGTCCTATTTGGGAAAGTAGTTTAACATGTGCCTCAATTATGTCCCCTTGCCCTCGATTAATGATTTCTCTTGCCATTTCTGTTGCTAGCACATTATACAATTTTCCCACGTGATTGATAGGATTTTTTCCGCAAACTGCTTCCAAACTCATCGTTCGACATGGAGTAATGAGTCCGTTTGACCTATTGCCTCTTCCGACCTCACCATCGTCACCAGCTTCTGCTGAAGTACCTGTAATGGTCAAATAAGTAAGCCCTTTTTCGATATTATCTGCCACATTAACTTGACAAGAGACATCACGTTCGGGGATAATATCTGCGGCTAAATCCAAAACAGCATCTCTGATTTGATTTGTATAATTAACATATTCACTTGCATCATGGATGTATTTACTTACCATAGCCGCTGCAACAGTTATACCTACCTCATTCCCAATTCTTTCAACCATAATCTTAATATCTTCACCCGAAGCTGGGCATTTCTTCTTGAAATTGTCAGAGTTTATCATTCTTTCCGCTTCCAATGCAATTCTTTCTACATCTGAGTATGGAGCGTATCCAACTCCGAAACTAGTATCATTTGCAAGTGGGACTTCTTCAGTATGATGGGAATCATCAAATACTCCGGTTAAATCTGTCGATCCCGGTCGGACAGCATAATCGAACTGGATGTGTTTATTTAGATCTAAGTTTCTAAAGATTTTTGATAAAACTTCCCTTTGGGTTTCAATACAAATAGTCGCAACTGGTATATATTCAAGCTTGTTAGGACCATCAACACATTCTGTTAAGATTTGATTTATTGCTCGCCCTACTATTAAGAAATATTGCGGTTGGATGATAAGTCCTCCGCCATATTCAGGTTTGGCGGTTCCTCCAACGAGAGCTGCCTTATCGACATTATGATGGTATACTCTATCATAGTTTTCAAGATAGTATAGACATAATGCCCTGGAGCATGCATCTGCTACTGCGTCACAGACTGTATCAGGATGTCCAATACCTTTTCTCTCAACGAGTTCTGGGAATTCACTTTTTTCAATGGGTAAGAAGTTTGCACGTGTAATTTTCAACATTTCACTAAACCAACATCTTATTTGTATAAGTAGTTTTTTATCTATATTTTTAAATTAATTATCAGTTAAATTCATTATTAAATCAAAAAAACTCTACTTACTTGTTTAAATCATAACTTTTATAAATATTTTTTCATCATATTATGCATCTAAAGCATAAATTATCTTTGGTGAGAAAATGCGAACATTACCATCTTTAAGTGAAGTAAAACGCTTAAGAAAGAAACTAAATATAAGCCAAAAGGAACTTGCCGATGAGTTACGATTTGCTCAATCAACAATCTCGAGGATCGAAAATGGATCAATTGATCCTCCGTATACAAAATTTAAAAAGATCTTTGAATACTTAGAGAATGAAAAAAGCAAGCGTAAGAAATCTGAACTATATGCAAAAGATATTATGAGTCGTGAAGTAATTTCGATATCACCTGGCTCAAGTATAAGAGATGCTGTTGAGCTGATGAACGATCATGGTTACTCACAGCTCCCTCTATTAGAGAATAAAAATAACTTTGGGAGTATTACTTCAAAAAAAATACAGAAATCTATAACAGAAAATCCCGAGATTCTTGGTGTTGATATCTCTCTCATAAAGGAACTACCATTCCCCGAAATTGATGAGAATTGGAATGTGAAAGATATTTCAGATTTACTCAACAGATATTCTGCTGTTTTAGTTAAGGACGAACAACGTAATTTCGTTGGGATTATCACTGATGCTGACTTCCTCAAACTTACGAGTAATTAACAAACTATTATTAAGAACACACGCAATAACAGAATTAAATTAAAAAGGTTTCATTATATTATTACCTTAAAAAAGATTTATTTATTAGATATCATTTAAGTATTGGGAATTGATGAGTAGCACTATAATTCAGAAAATTGATAACTTGTTAAGAAGTGCTAATTACGAGACGTTCTACTTAGGTAGTTTTTTATCGAAACAGAGTAAATTCTGCTTTGATTTGTTGGTCAAAAAGGATAATTCAATCTTTAGCGTAAAGGTTTTTCCCAACATTGATAATTTAAATCCAACGTTAATTCGGGACATTAAATCCCTTTCCTTAATTCTACAATCCAAACCTTTGCTTATAGGAGTCAGGAATCGTTATCAAAAATTAGAAGATAATACTATTTATATAAGAGAAGGTTTACCATTCATCACCTTAAATACCTTCGAGAATATACTTACTAGTAATATCTTCCCCTATGTGTTAGCCAGAAGAGGAGGAGGAGTTGTATTTATTGATGGAAATCTAATGAAAAAGATAAGAGAAACCCATTCAATAACCAGAAAAGAACTATCTGAGAAATTGGGAGTTACTAAGAGAACAATTAGTTCCTATGAAAATGAAAGTATGCGCCCCTCAGAAGAAATGGCTGAAAAAATTATAGGGGTTTTAGATGACAGCAAGATCTTCAAAAACATTAATATCTTCAAATGGAATATAAAATTCGAAACCACAGATGTGGAAACATCGGAAGAAAAAGAATTAAGCGACTTTGAATCACATGTCGAATCGATAATAAAAGAACTAGGCATATCCTCATACTGGTATAAGAGAGGTTCAATTCCCTTTAAACTATCAATGTTTTCTTCAATCGATCAAATTCCGGACAATAGGTTTTATCCAATTTTCTCTACCATTTCTGAGGGGCAAGATGAAATCAAAGAGATGAATTTTAATTGTTTGAAGATGTTTAATGAACTGTTTCATAAAACATCAGTATGCATCATCGACAATAATGTAAGATTACCCAAAGCTATTCAAAAAGAAGATATTCATGTTGTGAAAGTAAAAAAATTGGAAGAAGTTGAAGGTGAGGAAGAATTTATTGAACTCATCCAAGAATCCTGAAAATGAATCAGAAATAGTCTGTGGTATTGACGAGGCTGGTAGAATCTAATTCAAATCGAATTAAATGCCATAAGGTCCCGTCATTGGCCCACTAGTCCTGTGTGGTGTATGTTTCCAAAAATCCAATTTATCTTACCTAACTGAGATCGGTGTAAAAGACTCTAAGAAATTATCACCTAAGAAAAGGAGTAAATTGTCTGATCTTATTGTAGATAATTGCCATTCTTTCAAAATTATTTTAGTTTTTCCCAAGGAAATTGACCAAAGGGTAGAAACTAAAACCACTATGAATAAACTGGAAGAATTCAAGATGGCTGAACTTATCAATTACTTAAAACCTCAGATAATTTATATTGATGCGGTTGACGTAGAGGAGGACCGATTTTCAAAATCGATATCAAACTTGTTGAATTATCAACCGAAACAAATTATATCAAAACATAGAGCTGATGATTTATATCCTATTGTTTCTGCTGCTTCAATTCTTGCTAAGAATAAACGTGATTTAATAATCGAGGATCTGAAAGATAAATTTGGTGATTTTGGATCGGGTTATACATCCGATAAAAGAACTACAGATTTCCTCCGAAAGTGGATTCGAGAACATAAATCTGCCCCCTCTATAGCTAGGAAATCATGGGAAACTACAAAAAAGATGATAAATGAAGAAGTAACGAATCGAAAAATATCAGATTACCTTTAAGCTCAAATTCTTCTGATTATTAAGATAATGTGGTTTGCTGCATATCTATGAATGTTGATACTTTCAATTATATTATAACCAGCGTTCTCAATAATCTTCCTCTCTTGAGCATAAATTAGATCAGATTTTTTTGTACTGTCGATAGATTGAGATTTAACAGCTAAAACTAATAACCCATTTTTCTTAAGATAATAATCACAATTAGCTAGTGCTATTTCTGCTTGATTAGGTTGAGATACGTCTTGATAGATTAAGTCGATATTAGAGAAAATTGATGCTGCGTAAGTATTCGGATATCGGGCATCAGCTAAGATCGGGATTACATTTATTCTTCTTGAAGTACTTTGAATTAATTGCCTAATGCTACGCTCTGCAAACTCAACACTATATATTACTCCGTTGCTAATAATATCAGAAAGATGAGAGACGGTCGTTCCAGAAGATGCCCCTAAATACAAGCAATTCAGGTCATCCGATAGAATAGAAGTTTCAGGATTTTCCAATAATAATGCTGCTAACTTACTTCTATACGGATCCCATTCTCTGTATTCAATTTCATTATGCTTTACTAGTCTCTCACCATACACACGATACCCTTTATCTGAATTTCTGGTATATAGTTTTAATATCTCTGGAGACCCTGAAATGAACACATTAAAAAACCTTGGATGGTTTCTTATCTCAGTTTTAGACATTTGTAACTTTCCTCATCTTCTCTTTTTTAGTCTCTTTTTCTTTTGCTTCGGAGTTTCGGGTTTTATTGGGGGATTAGGATACTTAACTTCAATTTCTTTTATTTTACTTTGAATTTCACCTGCGAATTTGTCTCCGATGAATTCCCCAGAAAAATAATCGACCTTAGCTGAAATCCCAATTTTCCCTGCTACAACACGTGCGATTTTTCCTCGATGATAAGGCTTAGCGGACCGGATTTGATTCCATTGAAATAATAATCCATGTTTTGGTCGTTTTTCCCCAGTTTTAAGAAACCGGTAAAGTGCTTTTTCAGCACCTAGTAATTGGATTCTTGATGCGGGCATATACGCTAATTTTTTCAATCCACCGGCTTTTGCAATTAGTTTAGCTGTGATTAATGCACCAAGGACTGCATTTATATTTGGAGCAAATTTTTCAATAATATCTGTTAAATAAGCTTCTAATTCATTTCGATACACATCTAATGATATAATTTGATTTGCATAATCTTGAACCATATCTAAATTAAAAGATGCCCCCATCGAATTCAAAGCATAGTTTTGTAAAGATTTAATCTTACTATCCTCTAATTGAAAATTGTCTTTAAGATTATCGTAGGTAAAATTTTCCCTACTACCTATAATGGATACTAATTTTGCTAAAAGAATATTGTCTTCAACTACTTTATCAGTTAACTCTGGAAAATGTAAACCATACCATTCTCTTAGATTTCCCGAAAATAAGCTTATAGATTTTTTGATAACATCTAAAGTACCAACGATTTGGATTATAATATTATCAGAATGCCCACTTTCCTGACTTACTTTTTTTTTAGCTAACTCTTCACTAATCTCTTTATATTGAGAGAGAATTTCTTCTCTTTTTTTATTAATACCAACTCTCTTTAATTGGGATTCCATATTCATACGGAAATTTCTAAGTTCGATGGAGTTCCCTTCAAAAGATGTTTTATAGCCTAATATTTCAGTTGTAAGTAGTTGCATTTCTTTGTTATCAAAAGTAAACTCATCAAAACCAGAATTTTTCAACTCTACAAGAAAATCCTCGTATATTTGATGGAGCTCCCCATCATTTATACTCTCATAAAATTGAATAATACTTTTCTTATCATTATCAAAATCTATAAAATTTAATATATTACCCGTTTCGTCTAAACCAAAAATGCCAATTAAGGTATCTGCGATGTAAGATTTCATTTTTCCAAGATAATTCAGAGCTATTTTTTCTTCATTGATAATTATTATAAAATTATAATCATTATTTTCTTTTAAAAAATGCTAGAAAATAATCTCTCTGGGTTAAAATTAAAATCTCCACTGATTTTAGCCTCTGGTATTTTAGGTGTTTCCTATTCTTCAATGATGAGACTATTCGATGCGGGGATTGGTGCGGTCACCTCAAAATCGATTGGTCCTAGACCAAGAAAAGGTTATAAAAATCCTTCTATTATAGAAATTTATCCCGGTACTTTCCTGAATGCTGTTGGTCTAGGGAATCCGGGAATCGATAATTTTTTATCTGAAATTAAAGAAATAAAGAAATCTAAAATCCCTTTAATAGTTAGTGTGTTTGGAGATTCAAATGAATCATATTTACATGTTGCAACTAAAGCAGAACAAGCAGGTGCTGATGCCATTGAGATCAATATTTCCTGTCCACATGCAACAGTATCATCAATAGGGATAGACAGTGATCTAACCTTTTCAGTAGTTCAAACTTTAAAGGAAAAACTAGGTGTTCCTCTTTTTGTTAAGTTGAACCCTAACGTTACTGATATTGGGAAGATTGCTTTAGCAGCTCAAAAGGGAGGTGCTGACGGAGTTGTTGCAATAAATACTCTGAGTGCAATGGTAATTGATATAAATACCAAAAGACCTATATTAGCACATGGGAGTGGTGGGCTTTCTGGGAAGGCTATTCATCCTATTGCGGTTAAGAAAGTATATGATCTTTATCAATTATTAAAAATTCCAATTATCGGCTGCGGGGGAATTTCTACATGGAAAGATGTAGTGGAATTCATTTTAGCTGGTGCTTCAGCAGTTCAAATTGGAACTGCTCTGTATAATGGTGTTGAGATTATAACTAGGATTAATAAATCTTTACACAAATATCTAGAAAATAATGGACATACATCTATTACTCAATTAATTGGGCTAGCTCATCAATTTAAAACCCAGGAGGTGCCTGATTTTGACTGAAAACATCATGAGAACAGTAACTATAACAGATTCTACAAAGGAATGTAAGGACACAAAAATTATAAATTTTAATATGAAAGAGGGAAATGCTCGTTATATCGTTCCAAAACCTGGACAATTCGCTATGATCTGGGTTCCAGGCGTTGATGAGATCCCAATGTCAATCTCAAATTGCGACACGGAAGGCAATTGGAGCATTACGGTAAAAGACATTGGTGAATGTACTAATGCACTTTTTAATCTCAAGCAAGGTGATTTCATCGGTGTGCGAGGACCTTTAGGTAACTGGTTTGAAATTCCAGAAGAAAAATCTAAACACATATTTATAATCGGAGGTGGAATTGGAATGGCTCCCCTTTGGTATCTTTCCCAAGAGCTGCATAGTAATAAAATCCCCTTTATTCTAATTCAAGGTGCTAAAGCAAAAGACGAATTAGTGTATGCAACACAACTTCAAGAGATAAACAAGAAGTCTTGCGACATTTTTTTTTGCACTGAAGATGGGAGTTATGGATCTGAAGGTATTGTAACTGAGTCCTTCGAAATAATTTTGAAAACCTACTCCAAAAGACTGTCTTCTAATGGCATAGTTTATACTTGTGGCCCTGAAAACATGATCTATTCTATTTTTGGAGTATGTGAAGAATGGAACCTCGAACTCCAAGCAAGCTTAGAGCGTATAATGAGATGTGGATGTGGTCTGTGTGGCTTATGTGCAATTGATCCATTAGGTTTGTTAGTTTGCAAGGATGGACCCGTTTTCAAGACTGAATCCTTAAGAAAGATGGGAGATTTTGGAAAATATAAAAGAGATTTTACTGGTAGGAAAATAAATTTGTAAAATCCAATCAAACGTTATCAATTACCCAAAATGACCTTTTATAAAAAGCAAAGCCCAGAAAAAATTGAAAAAGTCTCTAGAGAAATAATTAGATTCCTGATTGAAAACCCAAACACATCAAGAGAAAGAATTACTAATATTAAAAGTAAAATTGGAAAAAAATATAATCTCAAGAAAGTAATTAAGAATGCTACAATTTTGGATTATGCTACTCCAGACGAGAAAGAAGTTATTCTTCCAATTTTGAAAAGAAGATCTACTAGAACTTTATCAGGCGTCTCTGTTATAGCTATAATGACCAAACCACTTCCATGCCCTGGTACCTGTATCTTCTGCCCAGGTCAAGAGTCTCAACCAGGACAGAAAGTTGCTCAATCATATACTGGTCAAGAACCAGCAGCAATGAGATCTATTCATAGTAATTATGATCCTTACCTACAAGTATCAAGTAGGATAAATGATTTGGAAGCTATAGGGCATAGTGTTGATAAGATCGAACTAATCATAATGGGTGGTACCTTTTTATCAACACCTTTATCATATCAAACGAATTTTGTAAAGGGAGCATTAGAAGGAATAATTGAACAGAGAACAGGTAATTTAGAAGAAGCTAAGCAATTGGCAGAAACTTCGAAAAGAAGAATCGTCGGGATCACTATAGAATCGCGACCAGATTATTGCAAAGAAAATGATGTTGACCAAATGCTTTATTATGGAACTACACGCGTCGAAATCGGGATACAGACTATTTATAATGATATTTATAATTTGGTGAAAAGAGGTCATACATCTAAAGACAGCACAGAAGCAATTAGAATTGCAAAGGATGCGGGATTGAAGGTGAACGCACACATAATGCCCAATTTACCTGGTTCTAGTTATACTCAAGATGTAAAATTGTTTGAAGAACTATTTTCAAACTCTAATTATCGGCCAGATTTGTTAAAAATTTACCCAACGCTGGTTATAGATGGGACTGAATTACATCAATGGTGGAAGCAAGGTAAATATACACCGTACTCAGAAGATCAGTTGATAAATTTAATTGCTTATGTTAAATCAAGTCTTCCTTCCTATGTTAGAATTCAGAGAATAATGAGAGATATACCAGCAACCCTGATCAAAGCTGGATGTAAGAAAAGCAATTTACGACAACTAGTGCACGACAGATTGGCTGAGTTAGGTCAAAGATGTAACTGTATTCGATGCCGGGAGCATGGTTTTTCTAATAATAAAAGTAAGATAAATATCGAGGATTCTTTTGCCATTAAGTTGTATCGACAAGATTACAAAGCATCAAAAGGGCAAGAAGTATTTTTATCTTTTGAGAACCATGAAAAAACTCATCTATTTGGGTATTTAAGGCTGAGAAAACCCTCTGAATTCGCCCATCGACCAGAATTAAATGATGGGAAAACAATGATCGTAAGAGAAATTAAGGTGGTCGGGGAGATGGTCCCTAAAGATATAAAACCTAATCGATTAACTCAAATCCAACATCGGGGATTAGGGAAGTTGTTAATGAAGGAAGCGGAAACAATATCACAGCAAAATTTTGGGGCAAAAAAGTTATCTGTAATTAGTGGTCTTGGAGTTCGTGATTTTTTCTACGATCTGGGATATCATCTTGATGGTGTTTACGTGTCTAAATTTCTATAGAGATGCTTAATTTGGGTAAATTACATTGCTTATATTTAAAAATCTTTGATTTTTTATAATTTCATAAATATTATACAATATTGTATTTTTTTTAAAATACCCAAGAGACAGAATTGAAAATGCCATTAGAAAAAAAGCCCTCTACAAAAAAAATTTCTCAGCAGACAATTTCAATTACTCCTGAGTTAAGAGAGCGTCTTGAACATTTTATTCAATTAAATCAAGAAAAAAATCCGAATGATAAAAGGTTCAAGAGCCTATCTTCATACTATAACTTCATCCTTGAGAAAACTATTGATTGTTTTGAAAAGGGTAAGAATTTAGATGATTTTGAGCTTTTTGTTGATGGGGAAACTAAAAATTTCTTTGATAAAATCTCATTTAATGCAGTTATTCCCTATTACGAAGATGCCATTAAAACAAATAAGTATACAGATCCCAGTTTTGAAAAAACTCCCTTTTTTTTCTTGGCGATTAGAAGATTGTATTTGAGTATGATGGATCCGAACGATATTTCAAGTATAAGGAATGCTTTCAATAGAATAAGAAACTATTTTTTTTCTAATAATCTTACATTGGAATTTAGATTAGATATGATCACTGGAAGAAGTAGCTCTGTAATAAATGGAATATTTGAGTTTGCAGGAATTTATAAAAACCTAAGCTTTGAAAGTTGTAAATACAATGCAGCGATATTTGGATTACTAGGAGTTAAGCTTACTAATGTTTTATATTCAGATAAAGACATTTATTACAGATTTGATTTGGAAACCACTGATTTATTTTTCAGAAAAGAATTAGTCAAAAATGAAAGAATAAAACTTATGAAACAAAATATTGCTCAATTAATAAATTATAAAAATATAATCGAAGATGATGATTATTATTTATGGATGAAGATGGCTGAGGATAGAAATGTTATTCTTAAATTCAACACTGAACAAACCCAAGAAGAATGGTTAAAAAAAGTAGAGGAAGATATAAGAAAAATTGAAGAAAAAGAGGATATTCCTCTTTATATGTTAAAATTTTTTCAAAAACTGCATTGGGTTGAGATTGAAAGCGAAAAAGATCAAATCTTTCAAATTAGGCTATCTAAAACTAAACATCAACACGAATGGCAATTTTTATTTGATGCAATTTCAAAGTATTCAAAGATTTCAGAACTCGATGGGAAATATTACTTAGAAAAACACTCACTATAAAAATTATTATTAATTAGGATTTTTGCCCTCTTATCCCTTACTTAAATGACTTTATATTACCTTCTATTAAGATCTCTTCTTTGTCCCCTGCCAATCCCTTGATTCTTATACTTAAATTTACCTAAGTAATAATTTTATAGAGTCTATTTAAATGTTAATATTAACTTTTATTTTGAGAAATCTATGAGAATCTAACCGTAAAAGGAATTAATGAAGAAAATTAAAAGAAAAAAGCAAAAATAGTATAATTTGTATCTTACAAAAATATTTTTAGCTATAATTTTTCCTTTATACTGATTAATCGTCAATTTAATTTAAATTTTCATCTAATATATCTTTAAAAATAATTAACCATTTGAATAATTATGACTACCTCAAAAAAATATTTGTCTAATAAAAGAACTGCTCAACAAACGATTTCAACATCTCCCGCTATTAAAGAGTGGATAACAAGATATGTAAATGTGAACCATAAGAAAGACCCTGATGATCCGAGATTTAATAGCATTTCAAGTTTTTACAACTATGTTATGGAAAACTTGCTGAAGCTCTTTGAAGAAGGAAAGACACTGGATGACCTTAAGAGAGTTCAAGATAAAAAAGTTAAGGATTTCTTCGAGAGGTTCAGTTTTAACGCTACTATCCCATTATATGAAATGGCGGTCGAACCTAATAAATTTACCCCCTTTTCATTTGAATTTAATACTCGATTTTTACTCAAATATCTGGATCTATTCAAGAGTGAAACTAACTCTAATAATTACAAAGATTTTGGGTTATTTTTCGAAAAATTAAGAAGTCGATATGCTAAGACGAATATTACAAAAGATATGAGATTAGAATTATATCCCGGTAAAAATAATGAACCTGGCGGGGGAACTTTAGAATTTATTGGGAAATATAAGAATTTACATTTTGAAAATAGCAAATTTTTTGCAGCAGTGTTTGGTATATTAGGGGCAAGAATAACTGATTTTTTTTATTCCCCAGATGATTTATACTGTAGAATTGAGGTATTAGAGACTAATCTCGTGCATAATGATGACCTGGCAAAGAAAGAAAGGTTAAAGCTCATAGAAGAAAACATAGATTACATTATCAATTATAATAGGATGTTAGATGAAAATGATATATATTTGTGGATGAAATTATCAGAAGATAATGGAACGTTTATATCCTTTAAGAATAAGCGTGTATTTAACAAATGGATCAGAAACGTTGAAAACCACTTACAAAAATTTGGGACTAGGGAAGAATTTTTGAAGAAAATAATGTCCTTTTTTCAAAAATTACATTGGATTAGAATTGTTAATAATAAAGATCTTTCATTTCAAATCGAACAATCACTTGAAAAAGAGGGAACACAAGCTCAATGGTTACTTAAATATCTTTCAAAACACTCGACTATCACTCAAAATGAGGATATATTTTCATTTAAAAAAGAGATATGAAATTCAGTAATGAATATAACCAACGACTCATCCACAATACAAAATAATATCCCAAACTTTTTTTGAAAATAATTATAAAATTTGTTACTTGATTAGTTAATGAGTAATTGAATATGAAAGATTTTGATCATGAAAAATTGGGGCTAAAATGTGGACTGGAAATTCATCAGCAACTAGACACAAAAACAAAACTCTTTTGTCGATGCCCCACAAAGCTCCAAGGTACAAGGGAGCCTGATTTTACAATCAATCGAACAATGAGACCTGTTTTAGGAGAGATGGGCACCTTTGACGTAGCCATGCTTACAGAATATGAGAAAAGAATGAATATTACATATGAAGGCTACAATGACGTAACTTGTACTTACGAATATGATGACACACCTCCGTTTTCGTGTAATAACGAGGCTAAACGAATTGCCCTCCAAATAGCAATGCTTTTAAACTCCAATATCATTGAAGAAATGCATGTCGTTAGAAAAAATTACCTTGATGGAAGTGTACCCTGTGGCTTTCAACGAACAATGATATTAGGTACAGATGGATATATCCCTCTCGAAAATGGTAAGAAGATTGGTATAGATATATTGAGTCTAGAAGAAGAGGCAGCCAGAAGGATAAAAACAGAAAATAAAACCAATTATTTCCGGTTGGATAGGTTGGGGATTCCATTAGTAGAAGTCACAACGAAACCAGATATTAATACTCCCGAAGAGTGTAGGGAATGTGCGGAAAGAATTGGCTTATTGCTATGGTCAACGAAAGTAAAGAAGGTTATTGGTTCAATTAGACAAGATATAAATGTTAGTATTAAGGCAGGTACGAGAATTGAAATAAAAGGTGTGCAAAAATTAGGCTGGATTCCAGTCTTGATTAACCATGAAATTTCTCGACAACTAAAACTTGCGGAAATAAAAGAGGGACTTCTGAAAAGAAAACTGGATGAAACTATGGTTGAGAATAATCCTCAAGATGTAACTAAAATATTTACAAAAACCAAGTCTAAGATAATTTCAAAAGGGATATCCTCAGGAAAAAAAGTATATGCAATTAATTTCAGAGGTTTTAATGGCATATTTGGTACGGAATTGATGGAAAATTATCGATTTGGCACAGAAGTTAGTAGTAAAGTAAAATCAATCTCAGGATTAAAAGGAATCATTCATTCTGATGAAAATCTAGAAAACTACAAACTTTCCAATGAGGAAATTAAAGAAATTAAGACCACGCTAAATTCAAAAGAAGAAGATTGTTTTGTCTTAGTTTCTGGATCTTTAAAGGAAATTAACAAAGCAATGGAAGTAATTACTAAAAGAGTTAGATATGCCTTTAAGGGAGTACCTCCTGAAACGCGAAAAGCTCTCGAAAATGGAAATACCGAATTTTTAAGAGAACTACATGGAGGAGCAAGACTCTATCCCGATACTGATACAGAAGCAATATTTAATCTACAAGAAGAAATTAAGAAAATTAGAAACGAACTCCCAGAATATCCGTGGATTATAATAGAACAATATTCTAAGAAATATAAGGTTGAAGAAAGGCAGATAAAAGACCTCATTTTTACCGGAAGACTAAATCTATTTAATGATTTAATTAAATTATATCCAGAAATTGCTTCATTAATATTAACAACTTTATTAGAAACCACTACAGCCCTTAGGAGAGAAGGAAGAAACATAGAAAACATATCAGATAATGATTTCATTGAAATTTTTAATATGCTATATAACGAGAGTATAAGTAAAGAAGCAATCGAAGAAATTATGGATTTTAAGGCACTCAATCCAGATCTTACTATCGATCAGATTAAAAACAAATTAAAAATCGAGAGTGTTTCTTTAGATGACCTTAAGAAGGTCATATCAAAGGTTTTGAGTAAAAATACAAAGCTCATTAAGGAAAAACAATTTCGAGCTCAGGGACCATTAATGGGTTTAGTTATGAAAGAGGTACGCGGAAAGATTGATGGTGCCATCGTTTCTAAGGAACTTAAGAAAGCATTACAAGAATTTTTTGGGAGTGAAACAAAATGAGTGATAATTTAAAAGGATATAAAGGAGGAGGGAGATTACTTCTAGAGAAGAATGAAATCGAGATTTGGGACATTGTTCAAATTACTACAACAAAATCGAAATATGAGGGAATAATTTTACCTCGCAGCGAATATTCTGCCGCTGAGTACATTAATCTTAAATTAGAAAATAATTATAATATTGGAATTAAGGTCTCTGAAGTCCAAGCTATTAAAAAAATAGGTAAAAGAGAAGCCAAATATAAAATTCCGGAAAAGGAATTTCCAATTGATAAAACTCTTCCTCATATAATGCTATTAGGTACCGGTGGAACTGTTGCTTCACGACTAGATTACACTACTGGGGCAGTCATCCCCTCGTTTACTCCTGGTGAGTTATTTAGCTCGGTCCCTGAATTAGCCGAAATTTGTAATCTCGAATGTGAAATGGTATTTGAAATCTTATCAGAAAATATGAAACATGAATACTGGCAAAAATTAGCTAAAAAAATTGAAGAAGCAGCTAAATCGGGAATCAAGGGAATTATGATCGGACACGGGACGGATACTATGTCTTTTACTAGCGCTGCGTTGTCGTTTATGCTGCAGGATCTGTCAATACCCGTAGTTTTAGTGGGGAGTCAAAGAAGTTCCGACCGACCATCTTCTGATGCTGCCGTAAATTTAATTAATGCTGCCGTAGTAGCGACTTCTGATATAGCCGAAGTTGTTATTAGCATGATGGGCTCTGCTTCCCATGATTATGGATTAATCCATAGAGGCACTCTTGCTAGAAAAATGCATTCTTCTGTAAGACACACCTTTCGAACTATAGATAACATACCTCTCGGGATGGTGCAGAATAGACAAATCAAAATGTTCACTAATGATTACCAAAAAAGATCAAAAACAGAAACCAAGGCAGTTCCTACATTTGAAAAAAAAACTGCTCTAATCTATTCATATCCCGGTATGGACGATGAATTAATTAACTATTTTATCGATAAGGGATATAGGGGTATCGTGTTTGCTGGAACGGGATTAGGACACCTTCCCACTACTCTCTATAACTCTATAGAAAGAGCAGTTCAAGAAGGAATTACCATTCTCATGACAACCCAAACTCTTCATGGTTTCGTTGGAATGAACGTTTATTCAACGGGGCGCGAGCTTCAGAATCTTGGTATCATCCCCGGAAGAAATTTGTTACCTGAAGTTGCTTTTATAAAACTAGGATGGGTATTAGGACAAACTCAAGATCCTACTGAAATCAAAAGATTATTACTAAAAAATATTGCTGGTGAATTTATAGAAAGAGAAGTTCCTATCGCATTCAATTATAATATCGATGAGTTATTAAAAACTAATAAACTCTAAAGTCCTCTTTCATAATGAATCCCGCTGTTTAGATTCTTTTGCTAGAGTAAATGAAATCTCAACGAAAATAATAAAAAATTTAAAGTTTAGACTATTTAGAAATATAATTATAACATAAGTGACTACAATTGGGAAAACGTATACTTGCTCAAAGAAAGGGTCGAGGCACCCTACCATTTCGATCACCCTCTCACCGTCATAAAGGAAGTGTAAAATATCGTCCCTTCAAAGAGAATGAGAAATTATTCAAATTTAGAGTATTAGACCTTGTTCATTCTCCAGGGAGAGGTGCTCCTATCGCTAAAATTCAGTACGATGATGGGGAAAAGAGCCTTTGGCTTCCACCAGAAGGGATTTATGTAGGACAAGAATTTATCCAATCAAAAACGGGATATGGTCAAGCAATAGAGGTTGGAAATATCCTACCTTTAAAAAAAATACCCTTGGGAACTCTTGTTTTTAATATAGAATCTACTCCTCAAGACGGGGGCAAATTTGCACGATCCTCTGGAGTAGCCGCAATTGTTAGAAATAAATCCAAAAATAATGTAGAACTTCTGTTTCGATCGAAGAAGACAAAATGGATAAATGAAAAATGTCTGGCCACAATTGGTGTAGTAGCTGGTGGGGGTCGCACAGATAAGCCGTTCCTTAAAGCTGGGAATAAATATCATTCCGTAAAATCAAAAGCAAAGAAATGGCCTGTAGTTAGAGGGGTCGCTATGGTTGCGGCCAGTCATCCTTATGGTGGTGGAGCAAAACAGAGCCCACACAAATCAACGACAACTTCAAGGAATAAACCTCCTGGAAGAAAAGTCGGTCAGATTGCAGCTCGTAGGACAGGACACCAGAATTAATCATTTTATTCTACTTCATAATTCTTCTCATTTACATTTAAATTCGATGTATATAGTTACCTTCAGCATTTTAAATTTCTATTGGATATTAAATTGATATAATATGAAAGAAACGGGCTATGAGGGAATCGAACCCCCGACCATCAGGTTAAGAGCCTGCTGCGCTACCTGCCTGCGCCAATAGCCCATCATGTACATTAAACAATACAAAAGACGCACCTGGAGGGACTTGAACCCCCGAGCGCTTACGCGCACTGGCTCACTCGATTATGATTATCTCTCAAGGCCAGCGTCTTACCACTAGGCTACAGGTGCTCATTTGGTATTGTTTGTTTGGTTAAAAATATAAAATAATCTTATCGAAAATTAAATGATGGTATTAATTTAGAGTATATTTTCTAAAATAAATTTTTTTCATTTTTGGTGGTATCATTAACTACTTTATTCTTGTAGTTAAAGAAAACTATAAATTTTATGTTACATTGACCTCTAATTGAGATGGTGAAGAAATGAGTGCGGCAAAAGATTTCCGTTATTTAATACCAGAAAGCTTGTTCAAAGAGATTACTCAAAAAGCAGCAGAGGAGTATCCTAATATAATTCATGGTTGGTTATTCGCTGATAGAAAGGAGAATTTCGGGATTTGTACAAAATTTCTTATGAACTCCGATCTCCGAAAAATTAAAGTTCATGTCAAACCACGGAGCTGGATGAGATACAAGAAATCTAAAATTTACAACATGCGAAAGTTTAAGGAGGAACTCGGAGTTGATATTGTGTGGCAGTGGCACTCCCACCCGAGCGGCAATGAGAAGTTACACACTATTGACAAGAGAATATTGAAGTATTTATCAAACGGGGTAATGATAATCGTAATTCCCGCTGTTCCAGAGAAAGAACAAAAAGCACATTTAGTTGGTTGGTACTATGATAAACGTTATACCAAAAAACCAATCATAGAGAAAATGGTGTTTGAGATAATTTCTGAATAAATATTTTTCTTCTTCTTTTTAGTTAAAATTGATAATAAAATATTAAAATTATAAATAATTACTATTCCATGCTTAGGAGGCTATAGAGAGCTCAGTTCATCAATCTTTTAGATTGATAGAAAGTACGTCGCTTAGCCTGGTAGAGCGCTGGTCTGCTAAACCAGTGTCCAACGGATACGTGGGTTCGAAAAGATAATGCATCTAGCATATCACTGAAAATCCCACCCTGAGCGCTTATTTTTTTCAAGAACTAATAAAATATCGAGATATCTTTTGGAGATCAGATATGACTTTAGAAGGTCTAGTGAATATATATTTTCAATTCTTCTTAAAAACCACAAATTTTAATTTTAACTAATTATTAAACCTAATCAAAAGTTTTTTTAATCTGGGCCAGTGGTCTAGTGGCTATAATATAGTTTAACTTCTAAAATATGGCAAAGACGTCTCGCTTACACCGAGAAAATCGGGAGTTCGAACCTCCTCTGGCCCATTATTTCTTACTTGTCATAGAGCAATTTTCTTATCTTCTTGGGTCGTATTGCACTCATCTTACAGTTTCTAAGTTGTTTTCCAATGTGAGCAATAATTCCAGGAGCATCGGAGTCTTTCTTTAATAATACGAGGTTTTCTAAGAATCCAAATCTCTTAACTGTAATGATATCTCTAAAATGCCCTTGTTGTGTAATTATTTTCTTAAACTGACCCTTAGTCTCCCCACTGAGAAACACACCCTCAATATTTTCGCGTGTTATTTTATTAAAAAGGTTGAGGGTTTCAGGGGCAAATTCTCCTTGTATTTTATTATTTTCTGTTTCAATCTTAGTGATTTTTACATAAACGGGGAAATTATCTATGAATTCATATGCATTAATAATTTCATTTAAGGATTTTTCCTTGTCATTGCATAATTGCGTCCGAAGTGTATGTAAATTCACTAATACATCTATTTGTGGATTCATGATACCGCAATCAGCAAATAATCCAAAACCGACCTTTCCTACATCCACCAGTGTTCCTTTGAAAATCTGACCAACTTTTATTGAAGTAAATTCTTGAATGCTCCCTATTTCGCTTTTTAATAAGTTTTGAACAAATACCTCTTCAGGACCGTTTATAATGACCTCGAATCTTTTATCATATTGCCTTAATTTTTTTATTTTCACTGTAGTGTCAGGAAATCCCTTGATATGCTCATACAAATACTTTTGATATCTTAAGTAAATATCTTCCTTTTGTTTTTTTGGTGAAATGTTGTAAATTTTATCGATTAATACTAAACTTTTTGGCAAAAAGATCACGATATGGTTGGAAACTTAGAAATGTAATTCTCCTAATCTATTAAACGTAAAATACTTTACTCATTCAGTCATAGCATTCTCCAACGTTAAAAAGACTTATATTTCTAAATTTTTATTTTTCAATTAAATTAAAATTAGATTAATATAGAAAATGGAATTATTATGGAAGAACAAAGATTTCATGAACTTTCCAATACTCTAAATGAACAAGAAGGAATAGAGGAGATTTTTCTTTTGAATAGTGAAGGAGATATTATTTTTAAATCAGGAGAATTCCAACTGCCTAACGATGAAGCAAGAGCAATTCTAACTTCATGGAAAACAAACGAACCTGCTCTCGTGTTTCAAGGTAGTAGATTTGCAATTTTGAAAAACGATGATATTCAATTAGCTGCTAAGAATATTGGAGGAGGAAAAGGTAACATTGTAGGATCAATTACTAAAGAAGGGGATTATCTTGTCGCTCACACAAGGGATGAAGGATTGATAATACTAGAGTGGTCAATTTTTATAAATAAAGTTGCATGGTCTTGAATTAGGATAATTTTAAGATCTGAATTAAAAATCCTCTCTGTTATGCTTTTTGTCACAAATTAAATTCTTTTTTTAAAATATATTATAAAAATATTTATTTCAGTAATAATTACTTCTTTTTAACTAAGTCAACAAAAAAATAATATAAATAAAAGGAATTAATCAAAATTAAAAACCTATAAAACGTAAACCGTTTTTATTAGCACAGTTAGGATTTTAAAAAAGTTTGAATCAAATATAAGGAGGCTGATGAATTATCTTCCAAGGTCAAGGTAGAGGATACGATATGGCAATAACTCAGTTTTCACCTGAGGGTCGTCTATTTCAAGTAGAATATGCCATTGAGGCAGTTAGAAGAGGAACAACCGCAATTGTTTGTATAAATAAAAATTCTGTTGTGTTTGCGGTTGAGAAGAAGAGTTCTGAACTTCAAGATCAAAGTTTAGGTTCAGAAAAAATATTTAAGATTGACGATCACATTGGAGTTGCCATAGCAGGATTAACTGCGGATGCAAGAGTTCTCATTGACAGGGCTCGCATTCAAGCGCAGGTTAATTTATTAAATTATGATGAGAAAATCTCAGTAAAGGACTGCACATTAAATATTTGTGAGTATAAACAAGTATTTACCCAGAATGCAGGAGTTCGTCCTTTTGGGGTTTCATTTTTAATTGCTGGAATTGACGAAGATGGCAAACCTTCTTTATATTTGACTGATCCATCAGGCGCATTATGGAAGTATTTTGCGTTCGCTATCGGATCAGAAGCCACAGAAGTAAGGGCTTACCTTGAGGAACATTATAATGAAGATATAAGTGATGAGGAACTTAAATTGCTACCTCTTAAAGCGCTCAAAGAATTGATGGGCGATAATTTAACTAAGAACACATGTGATGTAGCATATATTTTGAAAGAAGATAGAAAGTTTAAACCTTTAAGTTTAGATGAAAAGGAAGAACTACTAGGAAAATTAACATCTTCTGAAGG
>WOR8_10002455_pt1 | contig 34309 bp, 30 predicted proteins | sample DeeMarSeWOR38_10_FD_19890 | JGI IMG/M metagenome (IMG submission 19890) | reverse complement strand
TATACCAGAACCCGTTTCTATGCCCGAGACAATAGCGCCCCCTGTTGCCGAAACAGTAGTTGAACCAGTCACCCCGAAGCCCGCTCCCCCTCCAAAGAAGGTCGCACCACCAAAACCCAAACGACCACCTGTCGACTGGAAAAAAGTCCGCGCCAGATTTGCGGAAGCAGCCACCTCGGGAGCCCTGTTGCGCGCTTTGCTCTATCTAAGTGCGTTCATGATCGTTATCTCAGCCACCGTATTGGTCATTCGGTTCTGGAACAATTTCTCGCAATTTCTACAGCTTGTGTTTATCGCGGCAGTACCGATATCTTTTTATGTTGGAGGTTGGATACTACGAACCAGACTCAAATTAGCGCAAGCGGGGAGCGTGCTGACAGGCATTGGTGCGGTACTCGTTGCCGTAGACTTTGCAGCGATTTACCAATTTGGCGGCCTGGCAGAACAAGTCAATGGGCCTGTTTACTGGCTAGTAGTTGCTGCTTTTTGTACCGCATTATATTCTTTCACAGCCTGGAAAGTACAGGGTGAATTCTTCGATTACTTAACCTTGATCGGTGGAGCAAGTATACTCTTCACATTAACTCGAATTCCTCCCTTGCCCATTGAGTGGAGTGTCGTTTCAGTGACAGTTTCTTCAGCGCTCATGGCAGTTCTTTCCGGTCGCTTCTGGCAAGCAGGGGAAAAACGGCACGAGTTGGCCCGCGCATCGCGTTATCTTTCCCAAATTCTTCTTCCTATAAGTTTGGTCTATATCATTTTTTCACCCAACCAGCCTCCTGTCGGACAGATAGTTGCTTTTCTGGTGGCAGTGACTGGATACAGTATCCTTGCCTGGCAATTCCCATCTCTTATCTTTGTTTACGCTGCACTTGGCGCATCTATAGGAGCAGTTACCTTCGGGCTGCTTGTATTTGAAACCCCACTCGAATGGTATCCAGCAACAGCAGCTGTTCTGGCTCTCATTTACATACTCATTGGCCAAATTTTGAAACGAGTGGAATCAAAATCCGATTTCATTCAAAATTATCCAAAGGCCTTGAATACTTCCGGTCTTATTCTGGTTGGACTAACAATATTGGGCGGTTACGCCGTTGCCTTTATGGAGATTTGGCCGGCCGTGATCGCATTAACGCTCGCATCCTTCAATTTTGCACTTTGTGCAATCTTCTTCCAACAATCCCGCTACACTCTACTTTCATCCGGTCTATTTATTATTCCATTCTTGCTTGCATTTGGGCGTTGGTTTACAGACCTGAATATTTCACAACCCATTGGATGGATAACGGTTACTTGGGCCAGTCTTGCACTGGTGTACATTGGAGCAGGAGCGTTACTTCGAAAAGCTAATCCGCATGCAAGATGGCTCTACGCCATTGGGCATTTTTCAACTTTTGCAGTCTTATTTGTTCTACCATTTGACTACATAATAAACACCGATAGCTGGGTAAATACCCCAGCCCTCTTGTCTCTAGGAATTTGCTTTATAGTGTATACAGTATCATTAATCCTGCAAGATAGCGGGAAACATTTACCATTAACCAAAATTTCGAAGTGGTTATCCTATGGTCTGGGAAAAGCAATCTTTCTCTGGCCAATGGAAATCATATTACCAATCTGGATTTCAGTTGCATGGTATGGGAGTGAATTGCCACGCCCATGGCTTGGCGGAGTTTTAGCAGGATTGGGGCTGGCATACCTTGGCATTGGCCAGCTTCTATCTAAAAGGGTCAAGGAATATCGTTTCCCGTTGCATGTAATTATCTACCTGCTCTGTACAACTGGCATCCTGTCAGCGACATCCAATAACTACGCCCTATTGACCACATTACTGGTTACTGCAACATCCCTGGTCCTACTAGCATATCTTTATAACCGTGTCGTTGAAACAACCATAGTCAGCATCCTTATCATCTGGCCATTTGCCTTGCTGCTGGATATTTTCAAGATTGGAATTTATTCACACACTCTAGGGTATGTACTTCTCGCCAGTGTAGTATATGTGCCAATTGCTATTATTTTGAACGAATCCAAGCTATACAGTAAACGCTATCATCATGTTCCCGTTTTTGCTGTGGGCTACATCTTGACCACTTACGCCATCGTGGCATCAATTCTTGGGCGCGGAATTGAGACTTTCATCCCATGGATTGGTGTTCTAGTGCCATTGATCGCAACCACATTATTTACATACAGCGCCTCCTATTTCAAGGAGCGAAAGTATTCGGTCGGTTGGGCATGGGCTTCGACAGCCACCTTTGCAATCGCATTTGGGCAATGCCTGACTTTATTCAAAGTTCCTGTCAGATATGATGCACTTGCCTGGGTGGGGCTTGCAACCGGTTATATGGTTATAGAACGCGCGCTCTCATTTATTACTATAAAAAAGAAACTATCAAGCAGTTGGTTCAAGCATTTCCAGCTACCGTTTGTCATAGGCACATTCTTATTATCTGTTCTTGGTTTATCGCTAAGCACACCTGATACCTTCACAGCGTTTTCAGGAGGTCAACTTGATGACCACCTCGCCCCCATCCTGGCACAATTATTATTAGTGATACTCACAATTGCTTTCGCACGAACGCATCACAAAAGCTGGCCGCTTTATATCCAACCTTTCTTATCCTTCCTGCCAACCACACTATTCTTTATCGGTTATAGTGAAGGATTATTTGGTCAGCCGCTCACAACACCCCAATATGCGCTCGCGTGGACTGGGCTAGGAACAATCCATTTTCTCATAGCGATTTTCCTGGACCGTGCCAAAACGCGATATGCAAATGGTGTGTACTTTGGCGCTTACATTCTTCTCGCCTGGGCTGTTTTCTGGTCGATAATCGACCGCGCGACTCTGGTCTGGACCTTCGGCTTGTGGATTCTCGCTTCAATCGGCTCGGCCATCCTGATCCACTTTGGCATACACAAAAGCTGGGAAGAATTCACTAAACTCATCTTTGGACAATCCAAGAATGTTTGGCGAACCCTTACCCAAAACATTTTCTTATGGCTGGCCTCATTTACATTTCCAATCTGGTGCGTTCTTTTCCTTCTTCAGTTGAATATCCAACAAGAATTCACCTGGCTTGGGCTGGTCACTCCGCCAATCCTTTATCTTGGCCTGATACTATGGCTTCAGAGAATCAACCGGACCTATACGCTTCCATTTAATATTTCGGCGCAGCTCTACACAGCTATTGCCCTTCTAATCAGCGCTCCTCTCACCATTAGATACTTGTTTACATCCTATTCCCCAGATGACAAAAGTGCTCTTGTGGGATTTGGCATACTTCAAATCATCGCGGTACTCTTTTACGCCGCATCTGCATGGAAATTCAAAACGCGCATCTTTGCGTACATATCAGCCTGGTTGAGCATCATCCCCTTTACTATAGCGTGGAACCTATTTGGGCCGTCTATTACGCCGTTACCACTTGTTATTCCATGGCTGATTTGGGCTTCAATATTGCTTGTCATCGGTTTTTTGCTGGACAAGAATACAACTTGCTACTCTCACGGTCCATATTTGGCAGGATATGCCCTGACAGTATTTGCGTTGGCAAGTTCAATATCTGACAGGCTGACCAATATCTACGCACTGGCAATCGCAATTTTCCTGGCAACTATTTCATTCCTGATAGTACATCTTGGCCGGCACAAATCATTTGAAGATTTGGTCAGCACATTCTTTAAACAAGCAAATATAACCACTCAACGGCTCATCGCTACCATCTTCCTTTTCTTTGCTGCCTATGCGTTCCCTGTGCTTTTCACACAAATCCTGGCGCATATCGAATACGCGCTGCCATGGCGGGGAGTGGCGCTGGCGCTCACAGCGCCGATCTACATAGCCATTGGTCTGGCAGTTCGCAGGTCGAAAGCCAGGAGCATTCCTACTGCCCCAACCTGGGCCTTATATAGTGCCGGGTACATCCTGACCGCAATTGGCGCGATGATCTCCTTCGGGGATGAACGACTGGCGATCTACGTTCTGGCTTTGAACGCTGTTGTTTATGCAGTTTCAGCCTATATTTTCCGACAGACTTTCTGGCTATATCTATCAAATGTATTAGCGCCAATTATTGCCCTGCTCATTTTACACAACACAGAGCAATTGAATTCACCCACAGTGGCATGGATATTTACAGGATTCTCTTTCGCTTATCTTGCGATAGGACAGATATTTGACCGTAACAAAAAGGCTGAAGAGAGCGACTCTATTCACTCCTACGCAGCCCCGTTCTATATGCCAGGATTTATGCTTAGCGCAATTGCGCTGGCAATCTCAAGTTCCGAAAAGACGCTTGCGTTGCAAATCTATGCAGTGTCTGTCATTTTCTATGCGCTTTGTGGATGGCTCTTCCGTGAATCATTGTTCATCTACCCTGCTTCATGGCTGGCAGCAATTCCATATTATCTTGTGGTCACACTAACATCGCTTGAAACACGCTGGTATGGACTAGCCTGGTTACCTCTGATATTACTCTACATTGGTATCGGGCGCTTCATCTTCCACAAACGTCCACTTGCACCATTAGGCCAAGGTGTTCTTCTTCAATGGCTCTCGCATCCAGCAGTTCCCCTCTATTTGCTGGCTTACTCTCTCAGCGTGAGCATGATCGCCATTTCATATATTTCGCCACTTTCGCTTACGCTGGCTTTCTCGGCGGGTGCGCTCCTTTATTTTTCCACAGCCTTCCTCTTCCGCACTTCCTCATGGCTCTACGCTGGATTGTTCAGCGCGCACATGGCCTTACTCGCGTATTTTACAATCGACCCCCAAGGTGGTGGCACGTACAAATTGTCAATCCCCTTCCTTGGGCTGACCTGGCTAATCGCATTGATCGGGCTTGGATTTAATAAATGGAAAATGGAAGCAGGCTCAAAGTCCGAAAATGATGCGGCTGACAAATCGCTTTTGTGGCGATTGTTTGGGCATCCATGGTCTACACCATTTTTTGCCTTTGTAATATTCGATATTGTCATCTGGCAATCTTTCGCACTCCAAAACCATGATACGACTATCATTGTGGCAAGTGGTTTTGCGCTTTTACTTGCCCTATTCTCGCTTTTGTGGGTGGAGCACTTGCTTGTGTATGGCGTGGTTGGATTTGGAATGCTCGCGCTGGGGGCATGGATGCACCAGGCTCAATTCGCATTTGCAGATTCGATTGCAGTTTACAGCGGGATCGGCTTTGGACTTTACCTGTTCGGGATGTTACTCAGACCTATTTCAAACCGCATCCGAGCACTGACCGTGTGGCTGAATCCGCTAACTCATTCGGCTATCTTCCTGACGGCCGCTGCAGCAGTCATCAACCTTCCCTTTGTTACTAAGAACATGACCGCTACGGCTGCAACATTAGCGTTTGCCGGCGCATTGTACGTTGCCATCGCTTATCGTGGCCGCAAATATACGCTGGGTTATCTTGGTATGGCGCTATTAGAAGCAGCCTGGGTTATGGTACTGTACATGAACGATGTGCTCCAACCACAATGGTATGCCATTCCTGGCGGGCTTTATTTCATGGGTGTCGCATTCCTGGAGTGGAGGCGCAATCGAAAAGGATACGCTGTTGCCATTGAACTGCTCGGCCTGGGCATTTTATTGGTTACATCCTTTACCCAGTCACTGAATGGATCACAGGGATTCCCATACTTTGTTTTGTTAATGTTTGAATCGCTTCTAGTAATCTGGTGGGGTGTATTGCAAAAAAGAAAGATACCCTTTTTCATTGGCATCGGAGCCAGCGTACTTAATATCATCGCGCAAGTGACCGTCTTGGTAAACGTGTATAACGTTAACATCTGGCTTGTTGGGTTGGGAGTTGGCTTGCTCATTATGGGTATTGCTATATGGGTTGAACTCAAGCGTGAGCAGTTGAGAGCACGCACTCGTGAACTGACCGAAACGTTAGAGAAGTGGGAGTGAGACAGAATGAGCAGCTTCGTTGCTTTCATCTTAGTGTTAGTCGTCACAGCCTTGGTGCTTTTTGCACTGGCACGATATACATCATCACGCACTAAAAAAGGAAATGAGCCTGTATCAGTTGATTCAACCATAACGAAGCATTTGAAAAGAAAGAACTGGATTCTGCCAATCATCATAGCGCTCATTATTGCAATAAAAACAGTTGCTGGCGGATTATTCTTCATTGCCATTGTATGGCTCATGCGGCTTGATCCAAAGCCTTACTCCAAATCATTGCCCCTCCCAAGCGATGCGGATAAAAAAACTGCCAAACGCATTTACACCTGGTTATTGTTATCCCCATTTATTACAGTACCCGTTTTTCTGTTCTCGGTTGCTGTTCTTTACAACAGTTCATCAACCAATGAGTTGGTTCTTACTGCATTAATTCCTTTGATTTTCCATACAATATTGTTTCTTGGCTTCAATTCAAAAAGCTCTTTTGTATATCGTCACACACAGCAAGCCATATTTCTGGTCGCATTACGCACGGGGATGGCCGCCCTTGCGGTAAATATTGGCTCATACCCAGAAGATGGATTGGGGGTATTCCTTTTAGGGAACGGATTCCTCTGGCTATTTGGAACGTTATGGGGACGCAATCAGGTCGTTCGCGGGGAATGCTGGTGGGCAAAACGAAAAGGCGAGGCCATTATACGCACAGCCGAGCAATTAGAAAAACTCTCGCCACAAGAAAACATCGAACATAGCACACAGCTCATGTCTAAAAATCAAGATGATGCCGCAGTGAGACATGCTCTTATCGCGTTTCGCTTTGGCGATCCTGTTATCAAAAAACAGGCAGTTGAAATTCTTGACGAATTAGGCGAAGTGGAAATGTTTTAAGGATAACCATATGGAAACAAAACCTTCCAAATTTTGGGTTTATGCAGCCATCATCGCTGGGAGCCTGCTCACACTTGCCGGCATTGCAGCGCTCATAGGCTATCTCAGCCTGCCATTGTCCTTTTTATTCGAAGACATTCTCAGTTATGAAATTGGTCAGATTGCGGCAGTGTACCTTGGGTTATTTTGCGGCCCCCTCGCCATTTTTCATGGATACAGGTCAGTTACAAATCATCGTTCCAATCCATTCAAACTGCCACCGTTTTACATTTATTGGATCATACTCGCTCTCGCATTGGGTCTGGGGTCTCTAATTTTAAACATTGATCTTTTTGTAGAGCTCTTATTCCCGCCCATCTTTATACTGGGCGCCGCGCTATCCACTCTGGCAGTATTGGCATGGGCTTATCGTAAAATGGGATGGCCGATCACATGGCGGCAAGCAGCGCTCGCTTTCGTTAGCGGAAGTACGCTTTCAATTATTGTAACTATATTATTAGGGACAACTCTTCCTTACTTTGCATACTTGCTTTTAGAACCTGTTTGGTACATCGCGGATGAATTCGCTTACCTGGGATGGGGAACTCCCGGATTTATTGAACGGCTATTCTCGTCCCCCTTGATCTTGGTATTTTTGGCCGTTACAGCAGTGCAGGCCCCCATCCCCGAAGAGTTCGCAAAAGCGCTGGGGATTCCGCTATTCGGTCGCAAGCGCATCCAAAATGGACGCCAGGCTTTTGCCCTCGGTTTAGCCAGTGGTGCTGGCTTTGCTATTTTGGAAAATATGCTTTACGAGGGCCTCTACGCCTCACATAATGGATGGGGGTGGGCTGGCATAACACTCTTGCGCTCCATTGGGTCTGTTCTGCATCCCATTGGCACGGGCATCATCGCGCTTGGCTGGTTTCGTATGAAGGGTGGCGGCGGGAGCAAACTACTTAAAGCTTATTTTCTTTCAGTTGGCTTGCACACCCTTTGGAATGGTGGGTTTGAACCACTGGTTTACCTGACGGGTTTGGATTACTTTGCCGGTGCAGGCTCCTCACTTTCGCTCTATGGAGAAACGCTGAACGTGCTTCTGGTGAGTTACCTGGTTCTGCTCTCTGTCGGATTGTGGTGGTTACTGCGAAAAATCGTCAACGAACTCTCAGAGCGCATCACTGTAGACCTGACTCCTACCACCGTTTCCAGGCGTGCTGTCGCCGTTTGGGCGCTTGCCTGCACGATTATCATTATCCCGATTGGGGCTGCCCTAAGCCCGGCCTGGAACGCGATACAAAACCTGATCTTGGGAGGTGCACCTTGAGTTCAATTCCTGATAAACAGGAAAATCCAACCAAGCGTTTATATTCCTTATCCCTTCTTGGTGCGGCTTTTGCAGGCGTTTGCATTCTTTTTTCCGTTGCCTTTATCTGGTTTCAACCCGACCAACTCTCACTATCCGATAGGTACTTTCCCTCGCCCACAGCCACGTTGACTCCAACGAAAACAGCAACGCCTACAGCTACCAATACACCAACAAAAACCCCAACCCCAATACCTACCCTCACACCTCACGTGCTAATAGCCCCTCCAAATGGTATTACCGTTCTTGAAGAAAAATTCGACACGAATGCGCATGACTGGGATAAGTATTACAGCAATAATTCTGTGCGTATAAAGGATGGCAAGCTACTTGTTAAATCTAACGAGGCTGGTTATATAGGCATGGCTTTATGTTATGGGTGTGAGATTTTCAATAAAACATATTACATTCAAGCTGAATTAATTCCCGAAGAAAATACTCCGATTAATCACGGACTATCCTTTTGTGTGGGAACAGATGAGAGTTACTATGTATTTGATATAAGGGCATCAACATATTCGCTCTCTAAATTAAAGGATGAAAATTGGGAGCGGTTGATTAATAGTTCCTTATCGAAACAAATAAGCAAATATCCAGTTTCGAACACACTCGGAGTGTATTACGATAAAGGCAAAATGGATTTGTACATTAATGGTGTGCTAGTCGAATCTTATCAAGATCGATATCCGTTAATATGCTCATGGGCAGGTTTTTTCATCGATGATGGTACTGCAAATCTCATTGTTGATAATGCTTACTTCTATAATGTAGCATTAACTCCAACACCATATATTACACCAACACCGTAATTACTTTTACAACCCCCACACCGCCTTTACAGAAGGCAGAAGCGCTTGAATATGGCTAATAAAAATGCGATAATTACTCACAAATGAAAGGAGAACAAAATGAAATACGATATGGTCTTTGAAGGCGGTGGCGCAAAAGGGATGGTCTTCGTTGGCGCAATGCAGGAGTTCGAAGCCCGCGGTCACATACATGACCGCCTATTAGGTACATCTGCCGGGGCAATTACCGCCACCCTGTTGGCAGCCGGCTATAACTCCGGGGAAATGCTTGAAGCGCTTGCAGAGAAAAAAGGCGAAAAATCGGTATTCTCAGATTTTATGGGAAAACCGGGCCCCTTTGGCGATTCACCTCTTGTAAAAGATGGAGCCCTGGCCAGACTCCTGACAAATATAGATATTCCACTTCTCCCCGATGCCCTGGAGAAGCGCTTGGATCAGGCCATTGTCAACTGGGTTGCATCTAACTCGAGGGCAAGTCACCTGTTCTCTTTCGTTGAACTGGGGGGCTGGTTTTCAGCCGACAACTTTTTAGATTGGATCAGCATAAAATTAGACAGTGGGACTTTCAATGGCAAGCCTCGTAACTTCAGCAAGATGACCCTTGAGCAGTTCCATGATGCCACTGGCAAGGACCTTTCCCTGGTAGGCTCTGATACAACCATGGAAATGATGCTGGTTCTTAATCACCGCACCGCACCGAAACTTCCGGTTGTATGGGCGGTGCGCATGTCCATGAGCATCCCCCTGCTCTGGCAGGAAGTGGTCTGGAAAAAAGATTGGGGCAAGTATCGTGGCATGGAAATGGAAGGTCATACAATCGTGGACGGCGGCCTGCTATCAAATTTCCCCATTGAGCTATTCATTTCAGACCTGAAGACGGTGACAGAAGTTATGGGCGACAAGACCAGCGAAAATGTACTCGGTATGCTGATCGATGAAACCCTACCGGTTCCCGGAGCGCAAGCAGTCAAAGGAGATTTTGGTGAAGAAAAATTTGATATAAGTCAACTTGCCACTGTTCAACGACTCAGTCACTTAATCAATACAGTAACTGGAGCTCGAGACAAGTCCGTTATTGAAGCTTTCGAAAATTATGTCGCACGCATGCCGGCTAAAGGATATGGCACCACAGAGTTTGATATGACCGACAATCGTCGTAATACACTGGTCAAAGCCGGGCGCAAAGCGATGTACAACTATTTCACCTATGAACAGCCAGCTGCGGCCATAGCCTACAACTTCGAAGTTGCAACAAAACCCACCTATAGAGTGACTGCATCCGCAGATAGACTGGCAGAAAAAATGATATTGCGATAACCGTTACTCCCGCAGAAATTTCTGCGGGAGTATTATTCTGGCCAAACAGACTGCACCAGTCCAGGCAATATCTCTCCAGATTTCCCATGCAGGGCAAAATCTACCTTTCCTGTCAGCGGGGTTGGTTCAGCGTTGATCTCCACCACCACCGCGCCCCGGTTGCGCGCCGCAAACGCCAGCGAAGCAGCCGGCTGCACCATTCCTGATGTGCCGATCGAGAAAAAAACCTGGCAGGTGCGAGCTGCCACTACTGCGGACTCTAACTCAGCGCGGGGCAACGATTCGCCGAACCAGACCACATCGGGACGCAGCAAACCGCCACAAAACTCGCATTGGGGAACATCCCCATCCGCTTCATTCCAAGCTTCAGCCTGCTGACCGCACGAGGCACATCTCACGCGCTGTAAGTTACCGTGCAGCTCAATAACGCGCGAACTGCCCGCCTTCCAGTGTAGATTATCCACATTTTGCGTGATCAGGCTGAAGTCCGGGATATGATGCGCCATATCCACCAGCGCGAAGTGACCGGGATTGGGTTCTACCTCCCGCACCTTCTCACGGCGCATGGCATACCAGTCCCAAACCAGTTTAGGGTCGCGTTCAAAGGCTTCGGGCGAAGCCAGCTCAGTGGGTTTGTATTCGGACCACAGCCCGGTTTGTGCATCTCGAAAGGTGCGCAAACCAGATTCTTGTGAAACGCCAGCGCCCGTCAGCGCAGCGACACGTTTCACCTTGCGCAAAAAACGGATCAATTCATCTGGAAAATCGAATTTCACAAGCTACTCATCTACTTCGACCGGCTGACACCATTTAAGTGAAAGCGAATCCCTGTAAACCTGAGAGCGCCCCAGTGTTTTCAGCCCATACGTTGCAACAACAACTTGATACTCCACCCAGGCATCTTTGAACTCGTCATAGTATGAAATATTATTAGGTGCAACGCGATAGGTGTAATGGCCACCATTGACCTCTTTCATGATTGCGCCCCCACCCCAGTTTATGGACTGATTACCACCCTTATCCACCAAGCGCATGAAGAGCAGTACATTGGTTACGCGCAGGGTGTTCGCCAACCTGACATCAAAATCAACATATTTAGGCGCATCGCAATATCCCCAGTAAAGTATATCGCTGCTGACAGACAATGAAAGGATTATTGAGCCGGGTTCGCTGAAGAGCGAAATCTGAGGACCGGACGTTGCAGTAGGAATCAGAATAAGCGTCGGCAAAGGCTGAGCATCACCCGATGAGTCATCGAATGAGCTCCCAATACCAGCTTTCGTCGGGGTAGAAGTAAAGCTAGGGACCGCTGTTATAGTTGGCGCTTCACTCGGGGTGTAAACAACTGTGGGAGTAGAAGGCTCGACCGTTGGCGGTGGTGCCGTAGGCGTGACAAGTAATGCTACCACATCATTCATGGAACAGGCTGTCAGGGTAAATATGAATGCTAGGCTGGAGATTATTTTTTTCATCACAGAATATTCCTTGAATCAGCAAAAGCGGCCATTCGGGAAGGTTAAATCTGGCCAAATTATACACGGATAAAATTCTATTCTATTTAAGAGTAACGCAGTTGAAAGGCAGGAGAATGGAATACCTAAAGCCGAGAACATAGTTGTTCTGAAGGAACGAAGTGACTGAAATATCCCCGCGTTTTGCAAGGGAGATCCTTCGACACCATCCCGTTATCCTTCGGGAGGATGACAAAATTCTATTGTCAAATTCAAAACTTTTCTCCACTTTAAGCGTATATACATGCAGACTACTAGTTCAAAGGAGTTTTCATATGTCTTCACAACGTAATGTCGGTTCGTTGGTCGGTGGCAGCCTCTTGATCATCTTTGGCATTCTGGCCCTGGTGGGAAAAATCTTCCAAAACTTCAATTTCTGGGAAACCTTCTGGCCCTTCTTTATTATCGGGGTTGGCGTCTTGTTCTTCGTGGGCATGTTCGCTGGCGGCAGATCGGTTTCCGGGCTGGCAATTCCCGGCAGCATTATCACAACCATCGGCTTGATGCTTTTCTACCAGAATCTCACGGACCACTGGGAGAGCTGGTCCTATGGTTGGACGGTTATTCTAATGTCTGTTGGGCTGGGAATCTTCATCATGGGCTTCTGGGGCCAGAATGAAACCCAGCGCGCTGCTGGCCTGCGCGTATTGCGCCTTGGCCTTATCATGTTCGTCATCTTCGGCGCTTTCTTCGAGTTGATCTTCACGTCCGGGATGTCGTTCGGCCTGCGCTCGATCATCTTCCCGGCAGGATTGATCTTGCTTGGCCTGTATCTCGTGCTAATGCGTTCTGGCCTGCTGCCAAACCGTTCAGCTGATACCACAATTGAATCTACAGAAAACTCTCTGGAGGAATAAACTCATGAAAGAACGTTCAATCTTTTGGCCGCTTGTAATGATTGCCACAGGTGCGCTGTGGCTGATGGTCGGGATGGAAATCATTCCGCGCGCCAACCTGTGGGCGCTTACCTACACCTTCCCCTTCCTGCTAATCGCGCTTGGTGTTGGATTGATCCTGCGCGCATATTGGCGTTTTGCCGGCATGCTTGTTTCTCTGTTGGTAGTCGCTGGCGCTGTGCTGGCGGTTGTATACGCCCCCCAGCTTGGCTGGGACAATGCTCCCAATTGGGCATGGAGCATGTGGGATTTCGATCCGGGATTCGAAGGTTCAATACCGGGCTCAGGCGTAATAGAGACAGAGGCACGTCAAGTATCAGGCTTTGATGCGATTGCTTTTGAGTATCCAGCTGAAATCACGGTGCTGCAAGGAAGGTCTGAGTCTATTTCGATAGAAGCTGATGATAACCTTCTTCCCCAAATAATAACCGAAGTACGTGATGGAACGCTAGAAATTGAAAGCAGTGAAAGAGATTGGCGCGAACGTGTTAATCCATCTAAACCAGTACAGATAACCATCACTGTGGTGGACCTGGAAAGAGTTGCGTTTTCATCTGCAGGCAAGATGTTTGTCGACGGCCTGGAGACGGATTCTCTGGCTTTTGCTATTAGTGGCGCAGGCGATCTCGAACTTTCAGATTTGGATGTCAACGAGTTAGAGTTTACCTTGAGCGGCGCTGGAAATGTTTACGCAGATGGCGCTGCTGAAGAATTGAATCTGCGCATCAGCGGTCTGGGCAACTTTAGTGGTGCTGATTTGGAAACCCAAGATGCTAATGTGCGCATCAGCGGCGCCGGAAGCGCAACCATATGGGTTGAAAACAATTTAGATGCCAGTATCAGTGGCGCTGGATCAGTAAATTATTATGGCAACCCTGATGTCAGCAAGTCTGTTAGCGGTGTTGGCAGCGTAACGCGCGCGGGAGAGAAATAGCCTCTCAAGTTACACGTTAGAGGCCGGGCGTTGCTCGGCCTCTTGTGGTTTACCTCTTTAAATAAAAAGTCCCCTCACGGGGCGCCATTTGTGTTCTTATTGTTTCAAGCCTACCACATAGATGCGTTGGTCAAAATAGTTTCTACTTCTGACGAATAGGGCAGATATACTTCACGAGATAAATGGTTCTTTGGCTCTGCCAGCGTGACGAGAAAACCGCGGCCCTCATCGTTTTGCCCACGAGCCAGCACATTGACTATATTTGAAACTGTCCAGCCTTTGTCTAATGCTTCAATCATATTTTTCATACTTTTACCTCCTTTCATAAGATCTGTTGATGCACCACGGGTGAACGATTATATCTTTGTTCATCCCCGGTCTGTTTTCGATTATCATTGTACCTTCTCTATGTAAACAAAAGATTAACCCCGCGGAAACACTTTGTTAATTCTCTGGTAAAAAATATGCCTGCCATTCAGGTCATTGACCTTCAAAAAACCTTCCAGTCTAAACGCAAGACTGCTGGATTACGCGGTTCCATGCGCGCACTCGTCCGGCCGGAGTATGTCACCGTCGAGGCGGTACGCAGGCTCTCGTTCCAGATGGATGCGGGCGAGTTGCTTGGCTTCATTGGTCCGAACGGGGCTGGCAAGTCCACCACCATCAAAATGCTCACTGGAATCCTGCTGCCCAGCGACGGTCAGGCCCAGGTGCTTGGCTACACACCCTGGAAGCAGCGCCGCGAACTGGCCTATCATATCGGCACAGTCTTCGGTCAGCGTCCACAATTATGGTATCACTTACCAGCCATTGACACCTTCACACTCTTCGGAAAAATTTACGAAATAGATGCCGGCGAGACAAAGAAGCGCATCAACCATCTTTCAGAAGCCTTTGAAATTGGAGACTTACTGGAGACGCCGGTGCGCAAGCTCTCGCTGGGACAGCGCATGCGCTGCGAAGTAGCAGCCTCGCTTCTTCACCGCCCGAAGCTGTTACTGCTCGATGAACCGTCCATCGGCTTAGACGTTGTCGCAAAACAACGTATCCGCGACTCGATCCGCAACATGGCCCAGGATGAAAATGTAGGCGTGCTGCTAACATCGCACGACGCAGGCGACCTGGAAGCACTGTGTAAACGCGTCATCATCATCAATCACGGACAGATCGTTTACGAAGACAGGGTATCTAACCTAAAGCGCCGCTTCCTAACAAGCAAATTGGTGGAAGTGCGCTATGCGGATGAACTGCCAAAAGATTTCACCCTGGATGGTATGGATGTGCTCAAGGTTGGGCGCTACGGCGTCAAGCTGCGCTTTGACACAAACAAAACCCCAGCTGACAAGGTGCTAGCCATGCTCTCAGCATATGGACAGGTGATGGATATCAACATTTCCGATCCGCCATTGGAAGAAGTAATTGCTAAGATATATGAGACGAACAAGTAGGATAATATATGGATAAACAATTCTGGCTTGAAATCATGCAAGACGATTACGCAATTCCTGAAGAGCACACGCTTGACGAACTAACTGGGGAGCTGTTCTCTTATCTGGGCAATACTGACCCAGAACTACGCGACGACATCGGCTACATTGTCTATGCCAACTGGCTGGAGATGGGCAAATACATGCAGGCTGAAATTGCTGAACATATCCAGGCACTGCTTGCCAACCTGGAAACAGGAATTGGCGAAACAGAAACAGACACTGTCTTTTTGAGATCCTTCTCAGTGTTGTTCCTGGCAGAAATCATCCACAACGACAACAAAGCTCCACAAATAGATAATGCGTTAATCCAGGATATTCTCGAAAAAGGATTGACTTATCTCCAATCTGAGAAAGATCCACGCGGCTATGTTCAGGATAAAGGTTGGGCCCACGCCTTAGCACACACTGCCGACTTATTGCGGGCACTGGCAAAGAATGAGCATACAGGTCTGGTTGAACACAAACAGATGCTCAGCGGAATAGCAGAAAAGCTGGTTGCCGCATCTGACTGGGTATACGTTCACGGCGAAGATGACCGTTTGTCTGCGGCGGTGCTATCCATTCTCCAGCGGGAGATGCTCCCAATAGGCGCAGTCAAAGAATGGGCGGAGTCATTCGTTGCTCCTAACTGGAGGGGCGCCTGGACAAAGGAAGAGCCAACGCGTGCATTCTTCAACGTCCGCAATTTCTTACGCAGCCTGTATCTACAGGTGAACACAGAAGAAGAACTACCACATCAGGCAGACACAGAAAAGCTTATCCTAAACGCTGTTCAATCCTTGAGACCGTACTAATATGGATCACAAAGGGACTGTCAAAACCGGCTATAACGCCATTGCAGAGCAATATCTCGAAAAGCGGACAATGAAGTCTACAGATTTTGCGCTGCTGGATGATTTTGTACAGCAGCTACAACCTTATGCCAAAGTATTAGATGCCGGTTGTGGCGCGGGCATTCCCGTTACCAGAGTTTTGAGCGAGAACTTTGATATCACAGGCGTTGACTTCTCAGAAAAACAAATTGAATTGGCAAAGAAAAACGTTCCTGACGCGACTTTCATCTGCCAGGACATGACCCAACTCGATTTTCCTGCTCAATCCTTCGATGGGATTTGTTCATACTACGCCATCATCCACATTCCGCGCAAAGAACACCGCGCGCTACTTGAAAACTTTTATCGCGTGCTCAAGCCAGGTGGTATAACCCTGCTCTGTCTAGGCGCGGATGATGTACCCGATGACACTCACTCCTTTCACAATATTCAAATGTACTGGAGCCATTTCGATGCAGCTACCTACAAGTTGATGCTAAAGGAAATCGGATTTAGTATTCTCTCATCCAAAATTGTGCCAGACGAAACTTATAACGGGGAGCATCTTTTTGTATTAGCCCAAAAAGGGAATGCTTAAAAATGAAATCTGCGCGGAAATATTGGGCAATCTTTCAAACGACACTGATCAATTCTCTGGCTTATCCTGGCGAACTGGTCGGGCGCAGCTTGATGATCCTGCCCTTTATGTGGATTTTCTACCAACTCTGGAATGTCACCTTTGCGGCAGCCGGGTCAAACACCATAAACGGCCTGACTCTGCATGACACCATGTGGTACTTGATGATGGCAGAAACAATCGAACTTAGCCGTCCGCGTGTGGCACGTACAATTGCAGAAAATGTCAAAGACGGCTCAATTGCCTACCTTCTCAACAAGCCATATGACTTCATGATCTATCAGTTTAGCGTAGCGATGGGCGAAACCATCTTCCGCGCGTTAATGACCGCTATCTTCGGCGGCGCAATGGTCTGGTGGCTGGCAGGGCCGCCGCCCGACTTACGCAGTTGGCCGTTGACGCTGATCGCTGTGCTGGGTGCATGGGTGTTGAGTTTCCTGGTCAACGGCATGATCGGGCTGGCAGCCTTCATCTCGGAAGAAGTAGCTCCTTTCGAGTGGATCTATCAGAAGTTCACATTCATCTTTGGCGGCCTGCTCATTCCGTTGGATTTCTATCCACAGTGGCTGCAAAACATTGCTTTTGCGCTCCCCTTCCCTGCCATGTTGTATGGCCCTTCGCGGCTATTTGTATCACCTGACACTAGTCTGTTTGCCAGTGTACTTGGCCAGCAAACAATCTGGATCCTTGTGTTGGGCATTTTGCTGGTTTTCGCCTATCGACGTGGATTGGCATTTTTGACTGTTAATGGAGGTTAAACCTTTATAAAACCGCTAAGAACGCCAAGCTTATTGTTGTTGTTGTTTTTTTTCGCGCCTTAGCGGGCTTCACGGTTCAAAATCATGAAAGTGTTAAAATTTCTACTCGCCGTCTGGAAAGCCAACCTGCAATCCGTGATGGAATATCGGATGGCCTTCATCCTGCAAGTCTTCGGCATGATGATCAATAACGCCATCTACTTCCTGATCTGGGTGATCTACTTTGACCGCTTCAAAGAAGTGCGCGGCTGGGGGTTAAACGATATGTTCGTCACCTACGGCATCATCGCCAGTGGATTTGGGCTGGTTTCGGTGTTGTTTGGGAATGTTTTCAACCTGGGTGATGTGATCGCCCGAGGCCGCCTGGATTATTATCTGTCCATGCCCAGGCCAGTTTTGCTGCATACTATTGCCAGCCGCAGCATCGCCAGTGGGCTAGGTGATTTCACTTATGGGTTTGTTAGCTATGGGCTTTCCGGTCAGTACACCTGGGATGGATTGGGGCGTTTCCTGGTCGGCACTTTGTGCGCTGCGGCTGTTTTTGCGGCCTTTATGATCCTGGTCCAAAGCCTGGCATTTTGGATTGGCAACACGACCTATCTCAGCAGTCTGGCATTGAACGCAATGCTCACCTTTTCGATTTATCCCATCACGCTGTTTGACAATACAGCCAAATTGATTTTATTCACGCTCATCCCGGCCGCCTTAATGGGGGCGCTTCCAGCCGAATTCGTACACAGCTTCACGTGGGGTACGTTGGCGGAAATATTCCTCGGGGCGCTGGTTTTCTTGGGCTTAGCGGTAGCAGTTTTCCATTTGGGGTTGAGGCGCTATGAGTCTGGCAGCGGTATCCAGGTAGAGGTTTGATCCGGTGAAATTAAAAGCCGCCAAAGGTTCCAACCGAAAAGTTCTATAAAGATTTACTCGAAAACCTGTACGATGGGGTTTATTTTGTCGACCTAGACAGGAAAATCACATTCTGGAACAAAGGGGCGGAACGTATCTCTGGCTATGCACCAGAACAAGTGCTTGGGCTGCACTGCCATGATGATTTACTACAGCATGTTGATGAAAATGGAACGCATCTTTGCCACGATGGCTGTCCGTTAAAAGCAACGATCGAAGATGGAAATTCGCGCGAATCGGAAATCTATTTGCGTCATGCGGATGGGTTCCGGGTTCCAGTATTGGTTAGAACATCTCCCATCCATGACAAAAAGGGAAAGATCATTGGCGCTGTGGAAATTTTCAGCAACAACCAGACAGTGCTGAAGATGAAACGCCGCGTGAGCAAACTAGAACAAACTGTTATTTATGATGCACTAACCCAGATCGGTAACCGAAAACATATTGAATTAAAAATCAAATCTGCCTTACAAGAATATCAACTTATGCGCATCCCTTTCGGTATTCTATTTATCGATATCGATCACTTTAAATCCATCAATGATACGTTCAGTCATCTCATCGGCGATAAGGTATTGCGGGCAGTTGCCAACACGCTTCGTCTTAATCTGCGTGAGACTGATACCTGCGGACGCTGGGGTGGTGAAGAATTCCTGACACTGGTTCTCGACATCAACAAGGAAACTCTCAAGGCGATTACTGAAAAATTACGTTCACTTGTTGAACAAACTGAAATCTCAACAGAAATGGGCAATCCAATAGTAACCATCTCCATCGGCGCTACGCTTGTGCGCCCGGGCGATACCCTCGAAAGCCTGATTTACAGGGCCGATAAATTGATGTACAAGAGCAAAGCCAACGGGCGTAATTGCATCTCAATAGGATAATCAACTATGATAAATTTCGAATCCATGATCGACTTCACCCAACGCCTAATCCGCCAACCCAGCCTTTCCTGTGGAGAAGGCCCAGTTACGCAAATTGTGCTGGATGAAATGGAACGCCTGGGTTTTGACCGCACCTGGGTAGATAAAAACGGTTCCGCAATTGGACTGATAGAAGGCGCACGCTCCGGGTCGACCCTGCTCTTCGACGCACATACAGACACGGTCGGGATCGCCCCCGGTTCTGTCTGGACCCGGGATCCGTTCGGCGCAGAAATAGCGGATTCCTTCCTTTACGGACGAGGCGCGGCTGACATGAAAGGCGCATTGGCAGCCATGGTGCATGCAGCCGCAAGTGTGGACAAAAGCAAACTGGCGGGCAAAGTAGTTGTTTCAGCCTCGGTCATGGAAGAGATGTATGAAGGGGGTGCGCTCAAAACCGTTATGGACGAGGTAAAGCCCGACTTCGTTGTTATTGGCGAAGCTAGCGAACTCAATCTGGTACGCGGCGGGCGCGGACGGGCCGAGATTCATCTTGAGACGATTGGGGTGCCATCGCACTCGTCATCACCGCATTTGGGTGTCAATGCCATCCACTTGATGACGAAAGTCATCGAAGCCGTAGAAAAGATCGAACTTGGCGAGCACCCATTAATGGGGCCGGCCATCCTGGCACTGACAGACATCATCTCCGAGCCTTACCCAGCCTACTCCGTCATCCCTGCAAGCTGTAAAGCTACTTATGATCGTCGTTTGCTACCGGGAGAAACAGTTGAAGATGTGCTGGGCATTATCACATCCCTGCCTGAACTAAAAGGCATCAACTTCAACGCTAGGATCGCCAAGGGCAAGCATCAGGCTTACACAGGCAAGGTTCTAACCTGTAATAAATTCTTCCCCGCCTGGGAGTTGGAAGAGATGCACCCCTTCGTGCAAATGGCCTTGGATGGTTTACGCACTTCCGGGCTCGATCCTGAAATGACCGCTTACCGTTTCTGCACCAACGCCGCTTACAGCATTGGGGAAGCCAATATTCCTACAATTGGTTTTGGCCCTGGGGCCGAAGGCGATGCTCATGTAGTGGATGAAAAGATCAAGCTCAGCGACCTGGAAAAGGCTGCGAAAGGCTATCGGGGCATTATTGAGGCAGTTCTTGGTGGATAACAACCTTACTTACACCTAATCAAATATCCCAATCCCAACAGGGAATTATGTGTTTTTCTGGTATAATCTTGCTCCGTGACTGGTCCTGCCACACGGTCGGCTCCACCCAAATAGAGATCGGCTTTAGGCACGGAGACCTGCATAAACTAGAAGAAAGGAAACGCATACGTCATGCCGCTAGACAAGGAAATCAAAACCCAGGTCATTCAGGATTACCATCGTCACAAAAGTGACACCGGCTCTCCCGAAGTGCAGATTGCAATCCTGACCAAACGCATTCTGCAATTGACCGACCACCTGCGCGCAAATAAGCACGATGAATCTTGCCGCCGTGGTCTACTCAAAATGGTCGGACAACGCCGCCGCCTTTTGGCATATCTTCGCAAGACAGATTACCAACGGTATCTGAGTTTGACCGATCAGTTGAACCTGCGCAGAAAGTAATTAGGTAAGTAGACCCTAAAGGTTTTCGAAAACCTTTAGGGTCTTTATTCGAAACACCGCTGTCAGGAATTGAATAGTGCTGGCAAAACCAGAAGTCGAGATGTTGCCACTACTCTTCAGTCCCTGACCAGGCGGAAAGGTATTCAAGGGGCTCGCACAAAGTTGTTATTGAAGTTGAAACGCAAAAATCATTAATCCGCGAAGTTAATCCTTCGCGCAATTTGCGTTTCCGGCATATGCGCAGCCCACTACAGGAGACAAAATGAAACCCGAATCAAAGAAATACACAGCCACTGTTGGCACCGAAACCATCTCGTTTGAAACCGGCAAATTGGCCGCTCAAGCTGGTGGTGCGGTCACCATTCAATTAGGCGAGAGCATCGTCTTTGCGTCTGCAACCATGGGACGCGTGCGCGAAGGCATCGACTTCTTCCCGTTGAGCGTAGACTTCGAAGAACGTCTATATGCCACCGGCAAGATCCCCGGCTCGTTCTTCCGCCGCGAAGGACGCCCCAGCACCGATGCTATACTCACCGCGCGTCTTACCGACCGACCGCTGCGCCCGCTCTTCCCCAAGGGGATGCGCAACGAAGTACAGGTCATCATGTTCTCGCTTTCGTCTGACAGCGTCAACCCGCTCGATATTCTGGCTATCAACGCCGCTTCTGCCGCCGTCACCATTTCAGATACCCCATGGAACGGTCCGGTTGGCGCGGTGCGCGTTGGCCGCATCGACGGCGAATTCGTCATCAACCCCACCTTTGAGCAGATGGACGCATCTGATCTTGACCTGCGCATCGCGGGCACCAAAGACGCCATCCTGATGGTGGAATGCGGTGCCAACGAAGTTCCTGAAGATGTGATGGTCGAAGCACTCGAGCTGGGTCACAAGTCCATGCAGCCCATCATCGACCTGCAACTCCAAATGCAAGCTGAGATCGGCAAGCCCAAGCGCGAGGCCGAATACTACCCAACCGATGAAGAATTGGATGCAAAAGTCTTTGACTTCGTCAACGGCCCGATGAACGAACTGCTCGACAAGCCACTCACCAAATCCGAATTTTACGGTGGAATGGACGACTTGAAAGAAAAGACCGTCACCGCTTTCTGCACCATTCCGGATGGCGAAGACGCATCCAACTTCCCCGAACCTGCTTCCGTTAAAAAAGCTTTTGAAGCTGCCGAACAAGCCATCGTTCGCGAACGCATCCTGGCCGAAGGCAAACGCCCCGACGGGCGCACCCCCAAAGACTTGCGCAACATTTGGGCCGAAGTTGACCTGTCACCGCGTGCGCACGGCTCCGGCCTGTTCACCCGTGGCGAAACCCAGGTAATCACCCTGGCTACGCTCGGCACCCTGGGCGAAGCCCAGGCAATCGACTCGCTCAGCCCGGTCAACACCAAGCGCTACATGCACCATTACAACTTCCCGCCCTACTCCGTCGGTGAGGTACGTCCTCTTCGTGGCCAGAGCAGGCGCGAGATCGGTCATGGTGCGCTAGCAGAACGCGCCCTTGAACCGGTCATCCCGGCGGAAGAGACCTTCCCATATACCCTGCGGTTGGTATCCGAGTGTCTGGCATCCAATGGATCAACATCCATGGCATCTGTTTGTGGTTCCACACTGGCGCTTATGGACGCAGGCGTTCCGATCAAGGCTCCGGTCGCTGGTATTGCTATGGGCCTCATCACCGATGATACCGGCCGTTACAAAGTATTGACCGATATCCAGGGCACGGAAGATCACCTGGGCGACATGGACTTCAAAGTGGCTGGCACTACTGAAGGCATCACAGCTCTGCAAATGGACATCAAAATCAGCGGCCTGACCGCCGACATCATGAAAGAAGCGCTGCAACAGGCTCACGTGGCTCGCATGACCATTCTCGACATCATGAAGGAAGCCATTCCGCAGCCGCGTGCAGAACTGAAGGATCACGCCCCGCGCATCACCACAGTCAAGATCCCTGTGGACAAAATCGGCGCACTCATCGGTCCTGGCGGAAAGAACATTCGCTCCCTGCAAGAAGAAACCGGCACCAAGATTGACATCGAAGAAGATGGTACCGTTTACATCGCCGCAGTCGAGGGCGCAGGTGCAAAGATCGCCATTGAGCGCATCGAAGCACTGGGTGAAAGTCCTGAAATCGGACGCATCTACACCGGCAAGGTAGTGCGCATCGAAAACTTTGGTGCATTTGTCGAAATCCTGCCCGGCACCGACGGTCTAGTGCATATCTCGCAACTCGATTCCGAGCGGGTAGAATCGGTTGAATCTGTGGTCGGCATGGGAGACGAAATTACCGTCATGATCACTGACATTGACCCAATGGGCAAGATCCGTCTCTCCCGCCAGGCTGTGCTGGAAGGCTGGAGCGCCGAAGAAGCCCGCGAGAAAGACAAGCCGCGCGGCGGCGGTGGACGCCCCGGTGGTGGAAACCGCGGTGGACGCAGCAACGACCGGCGAGGTGGTGGCCGTGACAACCGCGGCGGACGCAGATAATCTGCTTTTTCTAAACCCCAACCAGGGAACGGTCTCACAACCGTTCCCTGTCTTTAATTAACACAAATGGCAAAAGTCATCGCTAAATTTCAGGAATATCCCCGTCAATTCTGGTTGATCTTTTTTGGGCGCTTCCTGGCCACATCCGGCGTCAGCATGATCTGGCCGTTTCTCCTGCTCTATGTCAGCAAGGAGTTGGATTTGCCGCTCACGCAGGTCGCAACACTGATGACCATCAATGCCATCACTGGAATCGTTGCATCTCTCGTTGCCGGGCCGCTGATAGACCGCATTGGCCGTAAATGGATTATGGTGTTTAGCCTGCTTGCCCATGCGATCATGTACATGTTGATGGCCCAGGCCAGTTCATACCTGGAATTTGCCGGTTTGATGGCATTAAGCGGTATAGCCAACCCGATCTATCGAGTCGGTGCAGATGCAATGCTGGCTGACCTGGTTGAACCTGAAAAGCGTGTTGAAGCTTATGCCCTCGTCCGTTGGAGCAACAACTTAGGCATCGCAATGGGGCCTGTGATCGGTGGTTACCTGGTTGTCATATCGTACGCATTGACATTTAAGTTTGCAGCCGGTGGATTGCTACTCTACTTCCTGTTACTCTTGCTCTTCGCACGCGAAACATTACCAGCAGTGGAATCCAATGCGTCGGACCAAAACCTTCTCACTGCAACTGGCGGCTACAAACGCGTTTTACAAGATAGGCAATACCTGGCCACAGTTGGGGTGATTGCTATCGGGTGGGTCACTGCAGCCCTCATGTGGATCATTTTACCTGTATACAGTTCGCAACAATTCAATATTCCTGAGAACCAATACGGTCTTATTCCCTCTACAAATGCTTTAATGGTTGTTCTGTTCCAGCTTGGAATGACAAAGTTTACGAGGCGCTACAACCCAATGCACATGATGGCACTGGGTATGGTTTTTTATGGCTTAGGTACTGGGCTAGTTGCTCTGAGTAACAGCTTTTGGGGATTTTGGCTTAGCATGGTTATCATAACAATTGGCGAATTAATTTTTGCCCCCACATCCAGCACTTACGTTGCCAATATAGCCCCGGCCGATATGCGCGGACGATACATGAGCATCTTTAATCTAGTACAGCGTTTCGCATCTGGAACCGGGCCTGTGCTTGGCGGCTGGCTGAGCGATGCGATACATCCAAGGGCAACTTGGATCGGTGGGTTGGTGGCAGGACTTACATCTGCATTAGGGTTGATGCTTCTTTCGAGAAGCAGGTCAGATGAACAAAATAATCAACCTGCTGAAGTTCCACATTAACATCAATAACTCAGTTTCTCTTCCAACCGCTCTTTGATGCCATGCCACTCAATATCCAAAATACTGTAAAACACCGAATCACGATATGTGCCATCTGGCATGACCATATGATTGCGTAACACACCTTCTCGCTTTGCGCCCAGTCGTTCAATTGCAACTTGTGAACGAACGTTTCGCAAATCGGTTTTGAATTGCACGCGGATGCAGCCCAGCGTTTCGAAAGCATGTTTCGCCAACAGATACTTGCACTCTGTATTCACGGCCGTGCGCTGAAAATCGACCCCATACCAGGTGCCGCCAATTTCCAGGCCGCGGTGCTCAGGCACAATATTCAAATAACGCGTTGCGCCGGCCACACGTCCAGATTCAAGATGAATAACTACAAATGGCAAATCAGGCTGGGAAAGGATACCCTGCACCCAACGATGCATATCGTCCGCCGAGCGCATCTCCCCAAACAGCATATGCTTCCAGATGCTGCCGTCTAGGCCAACCGCAGTCAGCCCCGACACATGCGCCTCCGTCATTGGCTCCAACCGCACAAATTTTCCAGCCAGGATAACAGGAGTTCTCCAATCCATCACGCGCCTCCAAACAATTCTACAATCTTCTGATGGCGAAAATCAAAAATCCCCTCCAGCCTGGGCCGTATCCACAAGAGCGTTGCAAGCTCCCCCAGTGGACCAAAGGGCGCAGCGTAGGTGACCTTGTCCGTCATCTTCACACCGTTACTCACTGGCTTGAAATGGTGTTCATGATACCAAAAGCGATACGGGCCCACGCGCTGCTCATCCACAAAGAACTCGCCAGCCTTCATGTGCGCGATTTCGGTCAACCAGAGCGAACGCAGCCCGCGCACGAACTCCACGCGATACTCGATCATTTGCCCAGCATACATGCGCGCATCCTCGCCCGCGATGATCTCAAACTTCATATCAGGCGGCGTTATTACATTCAGGTTCGAGGGGGTGGCAAAGTAATCCCACACATGTCCAAGCGGCGCAGGGATCACCTGCTCACGATGCAAATAATGGATCATGTTTTCAACCACACATCTTCCGGCATATCTTGCGTGGGTAAGTAGGGCATCTCAGGCCCGTCCATGCCCAAATACTCCGCCAGGGCAGCGCGCATAGCTGTGCGGTCGTCCCAGGGATGCTCACGCGCACCAAAGCACATGGATTGCTCATGTCCTTTACCACATGCCAGGACGATATCGCCCGGACGCGCCAACCGCAACGCAAACTTGATGGCTTCGCCCCGGTCAGGAATCCGCCAAAAGGTTTCTCCTTCGCTTCCCCCTTTCGCCCTTGCGCCTGCTCCCATTTCGCCAAGGATTCCGTCCAACGATTCGGTACGCGGATCTTCGGCGGTCAGTACCGTTAGATCGGCTAATTCAGCAGAAATTTCTGCCATCATGCGACGCTTTTCTTTGTCCCGTAAACCTGCAGAGCCAAAGATGGCGATCACCCGCCCCTCCGTCATCTGGCGTCCCGTTTCCAAGGTAACCTTGAGGGCATTAGGCGTGTGTGCAAAATCGACGATGGCCGTGAAATCCTGCCCCATTTCGATTCTTTCCATGCGACCAGGGATGCCTGGCAAATTAGCGATTCCCTGGGCGGCAATTATCGGATCAATTCCCAGCCCAACCACCGCAGCCGATAAAGCTGCCAGGCAGTTAGATATATTATAGTTGCCGAGTAAGCTCACCTTAATGGTTACACGAAGCTTATTGATTTCTGCAATAAAATTCATGCCTTGTTGTGAATACGTTACATCGAAGGCATGAATATCTGCGTTTCCTCCCATCCCGTAGGCTATTCTATCCACTTTTATAAAATCGGTCAGAAACTCGTAGGATCGGTCATCTCGATTGATAACAGCCAATCGCGGATTACCCTGTGGTTTTTCCCTTGTCCACTCAAGGCTGCTGAACAGGCGCGCCTTGGCGGCACGGTAATTTTCGTAAGAACCATGCTCGTCCAGGTGCTCATGTGTAATATTGGTGACCACGCCGATGTCGAATTCGCAGGCATCTACACGATGCTGTGCCCAGCCGTGAGATGTGGTTTCCAGCACCACATGCGTCAGCCCGGCTTCAACCATTCTGGCAAGATAGCGCTGCACATCGTGCGCATCCGGTGTAGTGACATGGAAGCCTGTATCCAACACTTCATCCCCTATCACGGCATTGACCGTGGAAATCATACCTGCCCTCAACCCGGCTTCCTTCAAGATGTGATAGATCAGGTTGCTGGTGGTGGTCTTTCCATCGGTGCCGGTCACGCCTATCACTGTCAACTTGCGACCTGGCCAATCGTAAAACGAAGCAGCCAGATAGGTCAGGGATTGACGCGGGCTCTCCACGCGAATGTAAGGAACGGGCGAGCTTTTCATGTCCATTTGCCCAACCACCGCAACGGCCCCTTTGTCGATTGCTGTAGGAATGTAATCATGTCCATCCACTGTGCCACCCTGTATGGCAACAAACAGATCACCGGGCTGAACCACCCGACTGTCGATAGCAATTCCCGTGATGGAAATATCTGCAAGTTTTATAGGAGAATAAGCAAGGGGAAGATCAGTGAACAGAGTAGCCAGTTTTACTTTTTGCATGCGAAGGTTTTACCACATTAAACAAAGACCTGACAGGTTTTGAAAACCTGTCAGGTCTGAACGTAATTAAAGTACGTTATTTCAGGTTTTGGCGTAGACCATCGAGTTTGCCAGCCACAGAGCCATCCATGACTTTGTCACCAACTTTGATAACCAAGCCACCCAGAATGGACGGATCAACGCGGAAGGTAACGGCCTGTGCGCCGACTTTTGCGAGCACATCTTTCTTGACAGAATCCTGCTCCTGGTCCGTGAGCGGCAACGCACTGGTCACTTCGGCAGCATCGCCTTTGAAGCTGGCGTCATCCATGACAACGACTTTACCAGATTTAACACCGGAGAAGAATTCATCCAACAAGGCGTGTTGGCGCTTCTCATCCAAAGCTTCGCCCACCAGTTTCTGGGTTGCTGAAATGGACAAGGCAGCTAGAGCAGCTTCACGCGCTTTGGCGGCTTCTGCCTCGGCTTCAGCTTTGACTTCTTTGGCAACACCCTGCGCACGCTCATTGGCTTCACGCACAACCTTACTGGCTTCTGCCCACGCGAGCATCTTCCAGTCCCTGCGCGATATTCTGGCGGCGCTTGTCTAGCAGGCCAAGAATAGGCTTGTATACCCATACGCGCAGGACGACGAATAAAATCAAAAAGTTGAAGATCTGGAGCAGTAAGTAACCCAGATTTAGACCTAATTTATCCAAGATAACCTCCTCTTGTTTTCCGGTTTAGAAAACGAATAGGATCAGGAGCGCGACAACCAAGCAGTAAATCGCTACAGCTTCGGCGAACGCGATACCAAGGATCATGTTGGTCTGGATGGTGCCAGTCGCATCCGGGTTGCGGCCCATTGCTTGCACCGCACCACTGGTGACGATACCAATACCAGCACCTGCACCAATGGCCCCAATCATGGCCAAGCCAGCACCGATCAATTTGCCGAGTATGGCAGCAGCTTCAGTTTCCATTTCGATATACCTCCGTTTCAAGTTTCGGGCGGGGGAACCGCCACTAAATATGGTGTGTTTCCCGGGCGTGATTAGCGCCGCCCGAAATTTACGCGTGTGCTTCTTCGTGCTCGCCGTGCCCCTGCGTGGCTTGTGCCATAAAGGTCATGGTTAGCATACCGAAAACAATAGCCTGGATCAGACCTACAAAGAATTCCAATAACAGGAAGCCAACCTGGAAGAAACCCAGACCGCCCTTACCAAGCAATGATCCCATAACGAAGAGTAAAACCGAACCAGCGAAGATGTTTCCGAAAAGACGGAAGGCAAACGAGAGAATCTTCGAGAATTCGGATACCAATTCCAGCAAGCCAACCGCAAAGTCAATCAAACCAAAGATTGGAACGCTGAAAAATGTTTTGGTATTAAAGAATTTGGTGAGATAGCCAAAGCCCTGCGCACGGAAGCCGATCACCTGCACCATAACCACTGCAATTAAAGCCAGGGCAACTGTAAAGTTCAGGTCAGTGGATGTCACACGGATGTAGGGGATCAAACCGAACAATTCCTCCCCCTCGCCATGAGCAGCTTCTTCACCATGCTCACCTTCGGGAGCTTCAACAATCGTTGCAGCAAAGCCCAGATCCTGGACTGGATTCCCATGTTCCGAGTGGTGCAAAATGCCAACACTGTCCACACCAGGCAAAAGTTCCATCCAGTTGACAACCAGAACCAAAAGTGTAATGGTCGCAAACCAGGGGAAGATCGCCCTGGTCCACTTGCCAGCAGTGCCTTCGGTCAGGTTATAAAGCGCTTCCAGTAAGGCTTCCACAGCACCAGACATCCCCTTCGGCACCAAATCTCCGCTCTTGACAGCCCGGTATACGCCAAAGCCGATCAGGAGCAGGACAACGTCTGCGATCAAAACTGCCAACAGTGTGTTCGTCATGAATATCTCGCCAATACCAGGAATGGTAAACAGCGGGCCATGACTGATCACTTCTGCAGGCAACTGGACATGCGGCTGGATCGGTGGGTACAAACCGGCTGCATACGCGCTTACAATGATCAACGCAAGTACGATCCAGCGGTTTACACCCCAGCGCCACCAACCTTTCTTTTCTTGAGTATCACTCACGATTTGCTTCCTCCTCAGTGTTTTTGTCCTGGTTGTCAGTCTTCAATTTAGCAGTCGCCGTCCGAACGATCCGGTAGAGAACGAAGACTGAAACCGGAGCGCTACCGACGATGAATAGAATGGTGAAAAGCGGCTTTGTATCAAACTGACGGTCAAGCCACAACCCCGTAAAGAGAGCGCCCAGTAATATTACTGGTGTAAGACAACCGACCTGCCCAACAACTGTTGCAAGTATAGTGTTAAAGCGATTGTTTGAGCGGTTCTCCGGCTGGCTCATCGGTTGCGGATTATATCACGAACACAAAATTAGAACAAATTGAGCGCCGCCGCGCCGGAAAGTCCGAACCATGGAGCAAACAGCGTACCGACCAGCAGGATGCCAATGGTCAACACCACCAGGCCGATCACGTACGGGCGGGACAACGGAATGGGATGCTCTTCTTCGTTCTCGCCTTCCATGCGGTACAGGTAAACCACCTTCAAAACAGTCAGGTAGTAGTACACACCTACGATGGAATTGAGAATACCAACTACAGCCAGCCAAACCATATTGACCTGCACCGCGGCAGCAAAGACAAAAACCTTCGCCACAAAGCCACCGAAAGGCGGCATGCCTGCCAACGACAGGAAAGCGACCAGCATCGCAATTGCCAAGCCGGGAGAACGACGGCTCATGCCAGCATAATCCGCGATCTCATCGGAACCGGTCACACGCTCGAAGGCCATCACAATACCAAAGGCAGCCAGGTTAGTCAGGATATAAGCCAGCAGATAGAACACCACGCTGGTCACACCCAACTCTGAAACCGCTACCACGCCGATCATAGCGTAGCCCGCATGGGCAATCGAAGAATAAGCTAACATGCGCTTGATGTTGGTTTGCTTCAAGGCAACCAGGTTACCCAAGGTCATCGTGATCGCGGCTAGAACCGCCAAAATTGAAGCCCATTCGTAAGCAATCGCCGGGAACGCGATAACGAACAGACGGGTCAACACAGCAAAACCAGCAGCTTTCGAAGCTGTGGACAGGAAACCCGCCACAGGCGTTGGCGAGCCGGTGTATACATCAGGAGCCCAGAAGTGGAACGGAACAATCGAGACTTTGAAACCGAGCCCCACCACGATAAGCACTACAAGTCCCAGCGCAACACCCAAGGACAACTGGCCTGCCACCGTCATAGAAGCCAGTTCATACATATTGGTGGTGCCAGCAAAGCCGAAAAGCAGGCTGAAACCATACAACATGACAGCCGAAGTCATCGCGCCAAACAGCATGTACTTGAAGCCCGCTTCGGTAGATTTCTTATCAGTAAGCATGAAACCGGCCAAAACGTATAGAGGGATCGAGGTGGTTTCAATCGCCAGATAGAGCATGATCAGGTCAGCGGAAGCAGCCATCAGGTTCATACCGAGCGTGGCGGCTAACAGCAGGATGAAGGATTCGCCACGTTTGCCAAGAATCTCATGATCCATCATGAACAACGCCGTAATCGCCGCGCCGAAGATGAACATCATCTTAAAGAAGAAACCCAGCCAATCATAGCGCAGCATACCGCCGAAGACGGTCACCGCTTCACCGGGACGCGCCACAATCAGACTGATCGCCATGATGGCCAGCAAGCCACCAGCCGTCATCCAACCAGAATTGCGGCGCTGTTCACCTTTCCAGAACGGCTCAACAACCAACAGGAGCATGCCCAGGATGAGAATAAGTATCTCGGGGAGGATAGACAGGAACATCGTTGGAGTGTAAGACATTTATACACCTCCCAGCAGGCGCAGAATATTTTCTACACCGGATTGAACCATCGGCACCATCACAGACGGGAATAAACCAATTGCAATCATAAGTATGACGACAGTAGCGATGGCAACCTTATCCAGAACGGTTACATCGGTTATGTGACCTTCAAGGTTCTCCGGCATCGGCCTGAAGAATACATCTCGAATATTGCGCATGATGTAGGCTGCCGTGATAACTATCGAAATGCTGGCAACGATCGCCACCCAGGGTTGGACTTGCCAAACACCCATGAAGATGGGGAATTCAGCCACAAAGCCAGAGAAGCCAGGCATACCCATGGAAACCAAGCCACCGATGATGAAACCGATGGTAGCGAAGGGCATTATCTTTGCCATACCACCCAGTTCGGAAATCTGGCGTGTATGAGCGCGGTCGTAGATCATACCGGTAACAGCAAAGAAGAGGGCCGTCATAATGCCGTGCGAGAACATTTGCACACCTGCGCCGGTAAGACCGTTTTGATTCAGTGTAGACATGCCGAGCATCACCAACCCCATATGAGATACAGACGAAAAGCCGATCATGTATTTCATGTCGTCCTGCATAAAGGCGATAAAGGCACCATAAACTACGGCAATCCCGGCAAAGGCCATAATCAGCCAGGACCAATATTCCGCACCTTTCGGCAGGAGCATAATGCCAACACGCAAGGCGGCGAAGGCGCCTAGCTTCATCAGTACACCCGCATGGAACATGGAAACGGCAGTTGGCGCTGCTACGTGACCGTCAGGCGACCAGTTGTGGAAAGGCCAGATACCGCCCAAGACCGCGAAGCCCAGGAAGACTGGCAGGAACCAGATAATCTGGAATTGTTCAGAGAAGTTGGCCTGTTCGAGTTGCAACATGTCAAAGGTAAGCACACCGGTATTCTGATAGGCCACCCAGTACATTGCCAGCGCGCCGACCAGGGAAACCACCGAGCCAATGAACAGGTACAGGGTCAGTTTCATAGCCGCGTATTCGCGTGTCTTGATCCAGCCCCAGATTGCAATCAGCAGGAACATCGGAAATACAGCGATTTCGTAGAAGAAGAACAATTGGAATAGGTCAAGTGCCACGAAAACGCCGAACACACCGCTCGCCAGGATAAACAGGAAGGCAAAGAACTCGCGCGGGCGATCTTCGATACCCCAGGAGATCAGTACACCTGTGAACATGACCACACCGGTCAGCAGGACGAGCGGGGTGCTCATGCCGTCTACGCCAACGTGGTAGCCAATGCCCAAAGTTGGCAGCCAGTTATAGGCTTCCTGGAATTGGTAACCTGCCGCATTTACATCATAGGAAATGTACACCCATATAGATAGCAATAGGGCAAATGTCGCCGCAGCCAAGGCTGTGACGCGCACTTCGGTCTTGCGTTCAGCGGGGAACAGCAAGATGAAGACCCCGGCAACGATGGGGGTGAAAACGATTACACTAAGGATCGGAAATGTCATTATCCGCCTCCTAGAATAACGAAACCACGGCTTTGTTGATCACGTCCAAAATCCAGGCTGGCCAAACGCCAATCCAAAGGATCAAGACCATGAGCGGAGCCATGACAATGATTTCGCGGAAGTTGATTTCGGTAAGCTTGTGTTCGCCTTGTGCCCAGTGCTCGTTCATCGGGCCGTGCAAGACACTCTTGATACCTTTTAAAATGTACGCGCCGGTAAAGAGCAAGCCAAGCATACTGATGGCTGTGTAAACTGTCAGGATCGGCCAGCTACCCCGCACCACCAGGAATTCGGAAATGAAGCCGTTCAGGCCGGGCAAACCGAGTGAAGCCATGCTGGTGAAAATAAGGATACCGCCATAGACCGGAACCAGTGGGAAAAGGCCGCCGAACTTGGACAGGTCACGAGTGTGGGTGCGTTCATAGATGACGCCCACCAGGAAGAACATGCCTGCTGCCGAAAGGCCGTGGTTGAACATTTGGAGGATAGCGCCATTCAATGCAAGCGGATAACTGGCTTTCCAAATCTCGTTATTTGATCCGTAGGCGGCTGCAGCAGCAGCGATACCCAATACCACAAATCCCATGTGGTTGACCGAGGAATAAGCCACCAGACGTTTAAAGTCCGTTTGCCCATAAGCTGCGAACGCACCAAAGACAATAGCGGCCGTGGCCAGGAAGGCCAGCGCACCAGCATACACTTGAGCCTGCTCAGGGTACAACGGCAGAATGAGACGTAAGAAACCGTACGCACCCAACTTCAGGAGCACGCCTGCCAGGATCATTGAACCCGCAGTGGGAGCTTCTGTATGGGCATCGGGTAACCAGGTGTGGAAGGGCCACAGCGGCACTTTGACCGCAAAAGCAATCACGAAGGCCCAGAAGGCAATCGTCTTAATGGTTGGTACATCCAGCCAGGTGATCGGGATGTTGGCCAAAGTTTGGGCCCCAGGCCAAAGTTCATAGAGTTGAGGCAGGTCGTAGGTCCCGAAAGAGACGCCCAACAATTGGACAGCCAGCAAGAGCCCCAGCGAACCGCCCATCGTATAGATCATGAACTTGAGCGAAGCGTAGTCCCGATTGGCACTGCCCCACTGATTGATGAGGAAGTACATGGGCACCAGGCCAATTTCCCAGAAGACGAAGAAGATCAACAGGTCGAGCGACATGAAGACGCCCAACATGCCCATCTCAAGGAAAAGGAACAGCATCATGTAGGCTTTGACGCGGTCGGTGATGCCGAACGAAGCCAGGATCGCCAGTGGCGTCAGGAAGGTGGTCAGCAAGACCATGGTCAGGGAGAGACCATCCACACCCAGGTGAAGGGTAGAGTTTATGGCTTCGTACCATGTGTATTGCTCTTCGAACTGGAAGCCTTCTATGTTTGAATTGAAGGAGAACCACAGCACCAACGTTAGCGCAAACGGAATCATGCTGCCGATCAATGCCGTCCAGCGGATGAGTTTTTGTTCGCCGCTGGGCAAGAAGAAGATGACCAGCGCCACCAGGGCCGGGAGGAAGAGTATCAGGCTCAAAAGATAGTTGTTGATGAAATCCATCATGATCTCCTTTTACCCACCCACCAACAGGGAGAATAATATTCCGCCAACGATAATTAGCACGCCCAGAGAGGCCAGCATGTACTGTTGGATGCGACCTGTCTGGATGGGCTGCAATCGACCACCGAACCACTGCGCCACGCGGGCTGTGCCATCGCCGAAGAACTCATTGATGATGGGGGTGTCTATGTAATTACGGATTGCAGAACCTATCCAGCCAGTTACCTTACCAAAGGTGTGCAAGATGCCATCGATGACACCCTTATCCATCCACGCAGAAACGAAGGTTT
>WOR8_10003788_pt1 | contig 34311 bp, 34 predicted proteins | sample DeeMarSeWOR38_10_FD_19890 | JGI IMG/M metagenome (IMG submission 19890) | reverse complement strand
AGCCGGGTTCTGTCGAGGACAATCATTCATCTAGGACGGCCGTCACCGGCCGCCTCCAGCAACCTACCCGGGAGTCCGCTCGGGACCGGCGGTGGTCGAAGCAGTGCAACTCCCCTGTCGGGAAAGCTGCGCTTCGCCGTACTCCCCTATTTGGTCTTGCTCCGGGCGGGGTTTACCGTGCCGCGAACTGTTACCAGCCGCGCGGTGCGCTCTTACCGCACCTTTTCACCCTTACCGGGCATACGCCCGGCGGTTTGTTTTCTGTGGCACTTTCCATGGGCTCGCACCCTCCAGGCGTTACCTGGCGCCCTGTCCGAAGGAGCCCGGACTTTCCTCTGCTTTTCTCAAGCAGCGATTGCCTGGCCAACTCCGGCCTTTCCGGACCGCGAATTCTATAGCATTTCACAGGTTTGCGCGCCCGCGATTAATCAACTTGACAACTAACTTGTCAAGAATCATAATGACAATCGAGTTGTCAAATAGCGTGGTTGATCGCATGCAATCCCATTCGCCGCAATATGACGTCACCTGGCTGATCCGGCGCCTCTTCCGCGCCATGGCACAGCTGGCAGACACCTATCTGCAGGCACACGGCCTGTCGGCCGCCGACCGGGCCGTGCTCGAGTTTCTGTACCCCGACGCTGCACTGTCCGTGCCGGCTATCGCCACGCGCTACCAGGTGTCGCGGCAGCACATACAGGTCACCGTGAATGCCCTGCTCGAAGACGGGTTTCTCGAGTCGCGTCCGAATCCGCGCCACAAACGCTCACCGCTCTTCGCCCTCACGCACGTCGGCCGGGAGCTGTTCAGGAAGATCCGCGCCGCCGAGTCAGAGTTGCTCGACCAGCTGTTTGCCGACATTCCGATGGACGACATCGAATGTACCCGGCGCACACTGCAAGCCATGTATTTTCACAACCTGAAACAAGGAGAAAGCAATGAACCGTATTGAAGCGAAGCACCTGCTCCTGGCTGCGGCGGCATTCGCCGCTACCGTCGTCGCTGTTCTGTGGTCATGGAACACGCTGGCGCCGTTGTTCGGCGCTCCGGAGGCGCAGTTCCGGCACGCAGTTGCGGCGCTGGTCCTGATCGTAACGCTGCGAGTCCTGACTACGCACCGCCGCGCGACGCTCAGGGGTCGCCGCCATCCCTGATCTCCAGCAAGCGCTGATACAGCGCATTGCGTTTTTCGCCTGTGACCCGGGCCGCGATCGTCGCGGCCTTTTTTGGCGGCAGCGCCTTGGCGAGCTCCCTGAGAAGACGGTCCGTGTCGGTGGATGATGCCGATACATCCTCCGCCCCGTGAACAGCGACGACGAATTCACCTTTATGCACAATCGTCCCGTTGCCGACGTCTTCGAGCAGTTCGCCGAGGCTCGCTTTCCGGCACTGCTCGTGCAGCTTGGTGAGCTCGCGGCCGAGAAAGGCCTCGCGATCCGCACCGAAGACGTCGACCATGTCGGCAAGCGTTGCCGCTATGCGGTGCACCGCCTCGAAGAACAACAGCGTGCGACTGTCGGCGGCACGGGACTGCAGCCACTTGCGACGCGCCGCGGCTTTCGCCGGCGGGAAGCCCTCGAAACAGAAGCGATCGGTCGGCAATCCCGACACCGATAGTGCGGCGGTGACCGCACAAGGACCCGGGATCGGCGACACCGTGAGGCCGTTTTCGTGCGCCGCCCGCACGAGCCGGTAGCCCGGATCGCTCACCAGCGGCGTGCCGGCGTCACTGACCAAAGCCACCGATTTGCCGTCTTGCATCTGCTCGACGAGAGACTGCGCAGCACGCACCTCGTTGTGCTCGTGCAGTGCAAATTGCCGTGTTTTCACCCCTAAATGCGATAGCAATCGCCCGGTGTGGCGGGTATCCTCGGCGGCAACGAGATCCACTGCGGCGAGTGTCTGGCGTGCTCGCGGAGACAGGTCTTCGAGGTTTCCGATCGGTGTGGCAACGACGAACAATGTGCCGCTCATAACGCGCTCGATTCCGGCCCTTATCAAGAAGTGCACGACGAATGAATTCTGAAAGACATCCTGCCCGGCAATGGAACCGCAACGCAAGCACGGTTGCCGTGCTGCTGGTCTCGCTGCTCATCACCGCCTGCGAAACGACCGGCGGCGGAGGGTTTGCCGGTTCCGCCGAATCCCGCGCCGAGCGGCTCGTCCAGAACGGCGAGTACGAGGCAGCGGCTGGTGTCTATATCGGCCTTGCCGCCGAAGCCAGCGGCGCTGAACGCGACCGCCTTACTCTGCTGGCCGTGGACAACTGGCTCGATGCCGGGGACGCGGTGCGCGCGCAGAATGCTTTTCGCGATGTCGCCCAGCCGCAATCCGGAGAGCTCTTGTGGCGCTGGAATTCAACCAATGCCGCAATGCTCCTCTTCAGGGGAGAAGCCGAGCGAGCGCGCGATTCACTCGAGTCGCTGAGCCGGCAGTCGTTACCGCCCGACCTGCGTCTGCGGGTAGAGGCGCTGCGTGCAGACGCCTGGTTTCAACTGCAGGAACCGACGCGCGCGATCGAGTTGCTGCTGCAGCGCGAGAGCTGGCTGGACGACCCGCAGCGCATCGAGCGCAATCGTGAACGGATCTGGCAGGGTCTGCTTGTCAGCGACCCCCAAGTGCTGCGCGCCGCGGCTGAAACGGCTACCGATCCGACGGTGCGCGGCTGGCTCACGCTCGGCTCGCTCGCCACGGCAACCGGGCAAAAAGGTATCGGCTGGAGCAATGGCGTCGTGCGCTGGCGTGAGCGCAACACCGGGCACCCGGCAATGAGCGTACTCGACGGCCTGGACTTCTCCGAGGATCAATTGCTCACATACCCCCGGAGCATTGCCCTGCTGCTGCCTTTGAGCGGCCGCGCGGCGAGCGCGGGGAAAGCCGTGCAAAACGGTTTTCTCGGCGCCTATTTCGCCAGCGCCGGCGGCCTGGACGATCGCCAGTCCATCCGTGTCTACGACGTCGATGCCGAAGGGGGGCCGAGCGCGGCCTATACGTCGGCCGTGGAGGATGGCGCCGAATTCGTCGTCGGACCGCTGCTGCGCAACAACGTGAACGAGCTCGCGAACGATATCCTCGTGCCCGTGCCCGTTCTCACGCTGAACTACCTGCCGGACGAGTCGCTGCCGCCGCCCGGTTTGTTCCAGTTCGCGCTCGCACCCGAAGACGAAGCGGTGTCCGCCGCGACGCGTGCGCTGCAGGACGGGCATAGGACGGCGGTCGCGCTGGTTGCGGACAGCAACTGGGGGCGCCGTCTGCTAACGGCTTTCGCAACCGAGTTCGAGGCTCAGGGCGGCGTGTTGCTCGATTACCGCAGCTTCACTGCGGAAAGCCCGGATTTCTCGCGCACGATCGAAGAGCTGATGGGGCTTGCCGGAAGCGTTAGCCGTTACCAGCGATTGCGCGCCAATATCGGTTCGCCGCTGCAATTCGATCCGCGCCGCCGTCAGGACGTGGACTTCATCTTCCTGGCAGCCGATGGCGCGTCAGGCCGTCTCTTGAAGTCGCAGCTCAAGTTCCATTACTCCGGCGACCTGCCCGTCTACTCGACCTCTTCGATATACACCATGGACGGCCGCTCGGATTCGGACCTGAACGGCATCCGGTTCGCGGACACGCCCTGGATCATCGCGCCGCAGAGCTGGATCCGCTACCTGCCGGACCTTTACCGCGAGTACTGGCCGGAAGAACGGCGCCTCGGCCGGCTGCACGCGATGGGATACGATGCCTACCATCTCGTTGCGCCCCTGTTTGCGGCACGCAGCGGCACGATGCCGGAGATCGACGGCGCCACCGGTGTCCTTTACCTGGACAGCAGCGGCCGCATCCACCGCCGGCTCGCTTGGGCCGAGTTCCGTCGCGGCGAACCGGTACCGTTGCCCGGTCCCGGGGATCTCGACGCGCCGCTGCCTGCGATTGGCGAAGATGGTGCGCCATTGCCCGAAGATCCTGACGACGGCCAGACGTGGTACGAAGAGACACGAGAACTGTAGGCTTCGCTGCCGAGGAACTCGCGTACCAATACCTGCAGGCCAGGGGACTGCGGCCGGTCGAGCGCAATTACCGCTGCCGGCACGGCGAAATCGACCTCATAATGCTCGATGAAAAGTGCCTCGTGTTCGTGGAAGTTCGTTTTCGTTCGGCCGGTGCTTTCTCGAGCGCGGCCGTGACCGTGGACCGGCGCAAACAGAGCAAGCTTGTCCGAACGGCAGACATGTTCCTTGCGACCCGCCCCGGAATGTCGTCCCACACGGCGCGATTCGACGTCGTCGGCGTCGATGGCTGTGCCAAAGGGCGCCACACCGTCGAGTGGATTCGCGACGCTTTCGCCCCCTGAACGGACGTATCCGCCGATGGCTGCTAGAATCCGTCCATATTCGATCACGAGTACATGAATCATGGATGCAGTAACGCGCGTTCGCGAGCATTTTGCGGAAAGCATTGCGACCAAGCAAAGCGCGGTAGAGGCCCTGAGCGAGAGTATCGCCGCGGCCGGCGAGCTGATGGCCCGGGCACTACTGAAAGACGGCAAGATCCTCAGCTGCGGCAACGGCGGGTCCGCTGCCGACTCCCAGCACTTCTCTTCCGAACTGCTGAACCGCTTCGAGATGGAGCGTCCCGGATTGCCGGCAATGGCGCTCACCACGGACGCTTCGACCGTTACGTCGATAAGCAATGACTACTCGTACGACGAGATCTTCAGCAAGCAGGTTCGCGCACTGGGGAAACCGGAGGACGTGCTGCTGGGCATCTCGACCTCGGGCAATTCGGAGAATGTCTGCCGCGCCATCGCCGCGGCGCACGAGCGCGGCATGAGTGTCGTGGCGCTATCGGGCCGCGACGGTGGCCGCATGGCGAGTATGTTCAACGGTGAAGACGTGGAAATCCGGGTACCAGCGACACGCACGGCCCGGATCCAGGAGGTGCATCTCCTGGTGATTCACTGCCTGTGCGACCTGATAGACACGACGCTCCTGGGAGACGTCTGACCAGGCGATTACTTGACGACCCGCAGGTGCGGCCGCGAACGTGTCTCCTCGACCTCGTCCTGGTCCTGCATGGAGTCCGATGCGCCGGAATCGTTGGAGAAGATCATTCCCTGGCCGGTCTCTCGCGCGTAGATTCCGAGTATCGAGCTGATCGGCACCCATACGTCGAAGGGCACGCCTCCGAAGCGCGCCCGGAAACTCACCGAATCATTGACGAGTTTCAGGTTATGCGCGGCGGATTCGCTGATGTTCAGAATGATCTTGCCGTCCTTGATGTGCTCAGACGGTACACTTACCCCGTCGACCGAAGCGTTAACGACGATATGGGGAGTATGGCCGTTGTCGGCCATCCATTCGTGCATCGCTCTGATCAGATAGGGTCTTTTTGATCGACTTGGATTTGCCACTTTCCCGCAAGCCTGTTTGTTTTCCCTGTCGCGAAGCTTACCACCGTTTCGCGGCGCATTTGAAAAGATAACATAAGCCGACGGACGGGCTGCGTGTCGTCCCAAATACGGCAGCGCACGACTCTCATCTACAGACATAAGCCGATCCCGCAGCGCCACCAATCCAAGAGCGGTGCGGGGCGTTCGCTCCCGAGACCTGAAGCGAGCCGCAGGCGAGCAGTCCAGGAGCGAATGCCCCGCACCGCTCGACCCCTTACATCCGCATTTCCTGCTCCAGCTCCGTCAGGCTCTGCTGGAACGAGCGGCGCGCGAATACCCGCTTCATATAGGCTTCGATCGGCGCACCCTGAGCGCCGAACTCGATCCCGTATAGCGGCAGGCGCCAGAGTATGGGAGCGATGCTGCAATCCACGAGCGAGAATTCGTCGCTCAGGAAATATGTCCGCGCTCCGAACAGTTCGGCACTTTGCAGAATGCTTTCACGCAACATCTTGCGGGACTTGGAACTCAGCTTGCCGTCCATAGGATCGGCTTCTTCCGCCAGCGAATACCAGTCTGTCTCGATACGGAACAATGCGAGGCGGAATTGCGCGCGCGTGACCGGGTCCACCGGCATCAGGGGCGGATGCGGAAACCGTTCGTCGAGATATTCGATGATGACACGCGAGTCGTACAAGGTAAGGTCGCGGTCAACCAGGGTAGGTACCGTGTGATACGGATTGAGGTCCATAAGATCTTCGGGCAGATCCGGACCTGCCACGTTGACGATCTCGATGTTGATGTTTTTTTCCGCGAGTACGAGGCGGGTACGATGGCTGTGAATATCCGTCGGCCTGGAAAACAAGGTCATGACGGAGCGCCTGTTGGGAATCGTTGCCATTTATTTGACGTCCTTCCAGATTTGCTTCTTCAGCATCACGGCAATGATCCAGAAAAAGATCAGGTATATCAGTACCCAGACACCGAGCGTGCGGCGCTCTGAACGAATGGGCTCCGCGATATAGACGAGAAAATTCACCGTGTCGCGAACGAACTCGTCGTAGTATGTTCCGAGAACACGGCCTTCTGAAAGCCCTGCAACTCCCACAGGACGTGCGGCATGCTCGTGCCTGCAAGCACGGTATTGTCGACACCCGTGGGGCTCTCGGCCTGTACGTAGAAACCTTTCAGGAACGAGTAAATGTAATCCGCGCCTTTCGAACGCCCGATAAGCGACAGGTCGGGCGGCGCGACGCCGAACCAGCGCTCGGCTGCAGCCTCCGGCATCGAGACCTTGATGGTTTCGAAGGTCTTATCGGCATTGAACATGAGGTTTTCACTGAGCTGCTCATCCGAAAGCTCGAGGTCCTTGCCAATGGTGCTGAAACGGACGTACTGCGCAGAGTGACAACCCGAACAGTAGTTCATGAAGTTGCGCGCGCCGCGCTGCAGGGAGGCGATATTGCCAGGCTCGATCTCCGCATGTTCGAGGGCGGCGCCGCCGGCCGCGAAACTCTGCGTTGCTCCGAGCAGTGCGAGCGCCCCAGCAAGCGTGGCGATGATCTTGAACTTAGCCATGGTAGACCACCCTCTCCGGTACGGGCTTCGTCTTGTCTATCGTCGTGTAGTACGGCATCAGCAGGAAGAAAGCGAAATACAGGACGGTGAATATCCTGGCAAGGAGGACGTAGACTCCTTCCGCCGGCTGCACGCCCAGCCACCCGAGCGTCAGGAAAGTAATGACAAAGACCGTCAGCGCAGACTTGTAGATCCAGCCTCGATAGCGAATCGAGCGCACACGCGACCGGTCGAGCCACGGTAGAAACACCGGCAGCACCACCGACAGGCCGAACAAAATGAAGCCCCATAGCTTGTCCGGAACCGCGCGGAGAATTGCGTAGAACGGCGTGAAATACCAGACCGGCGCAATGTGCTCCGGCGTTGCCCTCAGGTTTGCAGGCTCGAAATTCGCGTGCTCGAGAAAATAGCCGCCCATCTCGGGTGCAAAGAAGACGACCGCGCTGAATATCATCAGGAAAACGAGAATCGCGACGAGATCCTTGCTGGTGTGGTATGGATGAAACGCCACACCATCGAGGGGAACGCCATCCGGACCCTTGTTCTTCTTGATATCGATGCCGTCCGGGTTGTTCGAGCCCACTTCATGCAGTGCGACGATGTGAACGAAAACGAGCCCGATCAGGGCGAGCGGCAACACGATCACGTGCAGTGCGAAGAAACGATTCAGGGTGATGTCCGAAATCGAATAGTCCCCGCGAATGAACTCGACGATGCCGTCACCGACAACCGGGATCGCGCCGAACAGGGAGATGATGACCTGCGCGCCCCAGTAGGACATCTGGCCCCACGGTAGCAGGTAGCCCGCGAAAGCCTCGGCCATCAGCACGAAGAAGATCAGCATGCCAATCAGCCAGATCAACTCGCGCGGCTTTTTGTACGAGCCATACAGCATGGCGCGGAACATGTGCAGGTAGACGACGATGAAGAAGAACGACGCGCCCGTCGAATGCAGGTACCGGATCAGCCAGCCCCACTCCACGTCTCGCATGATGTATTCGACCGATGCAAACGCCTCTTCCGCGGACGGCTTGTAATTCATCGTCAGGAAAATGCCGGTAATCAGCTGGATCGCCAGCACGACGAACGCGAGCACGCCGAATACGTACCACCAGTTGAAACTCTTGGCCGCGTAGTACTTGGTGACGTGATACTCGAGCGTCGACGTCATCGGAAAACGATCGTCGATCCACTTGATCAGCCCGCCCATCGCGCCCTCGGGCCGCTTGCCGACTTCTGCTTCAACTTTTGCCATTACGCTGCTCCCGAATCCTGGCCGATCAGAATCAGGTCGTCACGGACAAAGCGGTAAGGAGGAACCCTGAGGTTGGTCGGGGCCGGTACGCCCTTGAATACCCGCCCGGCGAGGTCGAACTTGGAGCCGTGGCAAGGACAGAAGAAACCACCGTCCCAGCCCTCGACCGGCCGCGGCTGGAAATCCTCCAGCGGCGCACAACCGAGATGCGTACAGGACCCTTCGACCACCAGCCACTCCGGCCGCAACGAGCGAGTGTCGTTTGCGGCGTATTCGGGCTGCTGCTCAACGACCTCCGAATTGGGGTCACGCAGCTTGTCCAGGTGCCCGTCGAGCGTGTCGAGCATCGGACTGCTGCGGCGAAGCACGAATATCAGCTTGCCGCGCCACAGCACGCGCACCATTTCACCCGCCTGTATGGAGCTAAGTGGCACCTCCACCGGTGCACCCAGCGCCTGCGCCCTCGCGCTCGGCTTGAGTGAAGAAAGAAACGGTACAGCGACGAAACCGGCCCCGACGGCACCGGTCACGGCGGCTGCAACGGCTAGGAAATGACGGCGGTTACGGTCGATCCGATCGGCGTCGTCTTCGGTCATCAGGCACTCCCATACGCCCGGCTGAAAAAGGTAGGTTTAGGATCCCTTCGATCAGCGCGCTTTTTCTTTGTTTCGATACTGGTAGATTTGCAGCAGGCCCGGATTACCGTCAGGATGACAGATGCACCGGGACTTGGTGCGGAACCAATTGCGCATTATACACGGGCGTTGTCGAAATTGGCTAGGGACGCGATTCCTGAGAGCAGAACCGGGAGGATCGAGGCGTGGCGAACATGAAATCGGCGCTGCTGTTTCTGCTGCAATCGATCGTCGCGGGCCTCGCGGTGGCATTCATCGTCGTTCTCGTCCGCCCGGAATTGCTGCCCTCGCTGCACCCGCTCGAGGCGGCGGGCCCGGCCAGCTACGCCGCGGCCGTCGATGCGAGCGCGCCATCCGTCGTCACGGTCGTCACCCGGCGCCTCGTGCCCGGGGAGCCCGACCCGTCGGGGCGCAGCCGCTTCCGGATCAACAACGGCTTCGGCTCGGCGGTCATAATCGATCCCGACGGCTACCTGGTCACTAACTGGCACGTCGTGGTTGATGCCGCCGAAATCCAGGTCGAGTTGGGTGACGGCGATTTCGTGGTGGCGGAAGTGGTCGGCCTTGACGCCGAAACCGACCTGGCGCTCCTGAAGATCGACATGCAGCCCGTGCCTGCGATTCGCCTCGGCAGTTCCCGTCAGCTCCGCATCGGCGATGTGGTTCTGGCGATCGGTAATCCCTACGGGCTTACCCGGTCGGTCACCCAGGGGATCGTCAGCGCCACCGGACGTGCAGCGCTCGATTTGGTCACGTTCGAGGACTTCATCCAGACCGATGCGGCCATCAACGCCGGCAACTCCGGCGGCGCGCTGGTCAACAGCAACGGCGAACTCGTCGGGATCAACACGGCGGTCCTAACGCAGGATATCGCCACCGAAGGCATCGGCTTCGCGATTCCCGTCGACCTCGTGCGCGGCGTGGTCGAGGAACTCAAGAAGCACGGGCGCGTGATCCGCGGTTACCTCGGCCTCCTGCCGGACGATCTGACCAACGGCCAGCGCGCACAGCTCGGGCTGGAGAACAATCGCGGCATTCTGATCGTCGAGGTATACGAGGGCGGGCCTGCCGAGCGCGCCGGCCTGCGGGTCAACGACGTCATCCTGTCTATCAACGGCGACCCGGTATTTCAGGAGCGTCAGGCGCTGCTGATTGCGGCCAGCACGAAACCGGGCGACGAGATCGAAGTAGTGGCGTGGCGCAACGGTGAGCGGTTCAGCACCACGGTCATCGCCACCGAGCGGCCGCTGCTGCAGCCCTGAGGATCAGTTCGGCACGCGCCGTATGGTGGCGCCAAGCTGCCGCAACTTCTCTTCGATGCGCTCATACCCGCGATCGACGTGATACACCCGGTCGACGAGCGTTTCGCCTTCGGCGGCAAGGCCCGCCAGTACGAGGCTGGCCGATGCCCTGAGGTCGGTTGCCATGACCGGCGCCGCCGTGAGGCGGTCGATACCGGTGCAGATAGCGGTGTTCCCCTCGAGCTGGATATCGGCGCCCATGCGCTGCAGTTCGAGCACGTGCTGGAAGCGGTTTTCGAACACGGTCTCCGTAATCGTGCCGACGCCCTCAGCGACCGCATTCAGGGTGCAGAACTGCGCCTGCATATCGGTGGGAAACGCCGGGTACGGAGCGGTACGCAGGTCGACCGAGCGCGGCCGCCGGCCGTGCATGTCTATCTCGATCCAGTCGTCGCCCGTCGTGATCTCGGCGCCTGTCTCGGCGAGCTTTATGAGAACCGCCTCCAGGGTGTCCGGCGCGGTATTCACGGCCCTGACGCGGCCGCCGGTGACGGCCGCCGCCACCAGGTAGGTGCCTGTCTCGATACGGTCAGGCAGGACGCTGTACTCGCCGCCGCCGAGTTCTTCGACGCCCTGAATATGGATCGTACTGCTTCCCGCACCTTCGATACGGGCACCGAGCGCGATGAGAAAATTGGCGAGGTCGATGACCTCGGGCTCACGGGCGGCGTTTTCGAGGACCGTCTCACCGTCGGCGAGGACAGCCGCCATCAGCAGATTCTCGGTACCGGTAACCGTTACGGTATCGAATACGATGTGTCCGCCATGCAGCCTGTCGGCCCTGGCCTTGATGAAGCCGTTTTCCACGACGACGCGGGCACCGAGCGCCTGCAGGCCGGCAACGTGGAGATTGACCGGACGGGCACCGATTGCGCAGCCTCCGGGCAGCGAAACGTCTGCCTGTCCGAATCGCGCAACCAGCGGACCGAGCACGAGAACCGATGCGCGCATGGTCTTTACGAGTTCGTACGGCGCGGTCCGGTGGCTGATGTCGCGCGCGTCTACCTCGACGTTCAGGCGGTCGTCGACGGTAACCTGCGCGCCCATGGTCTGCAGCAGCGCTATCGTCGTCGTGACGTCCTTCAGGTGCGGAACGTTGCGGACGGTCACGGGCTCGCTGGTGAGAAGCGTGCCCGCGAGAATTGGCAGCGCCGCGTTCTTGGCGCCCGATATTTGCACCTGGCCCGAGAGCCGTGTGCCGCCTTCGATAAGCAGTTTGTCCAAGTCTACCCCGGCCCTCCGCCCGCCTGCTGGAATTCCGCGGGCGTCATTGCCCGTATGGAAAGCGCGTGGATTTCATTGCCGACGAGCGAACCGAGACACCGGTAGACGAGCTGGTGCCGGGCCAGCGGCCTCTTGCCCTCGAACTCCGCGGCAACGACGAGCGCTTCGAAGTGGTGGTTGTCGTCGCTCGCGACGCGCACCACGGGATCTTCGAAGCCCGTGGCAATCAGTTTCTCAATCTCGGCAGGTTCCATTTGACTCTTTCAGCAGGTTATTTTCCGGGGGCCGCGAAGTTTAACCGTAAATCTCAAGGTATCCCAATGCGCCTGCCCGATTGTGTATGATAGCTCACCCGAGTCGGCCGAAAGCGCGGGAGACTTTGGTCCGCTCAATCGAATAATAAGGCCGCTAGCGAGAACAATTATCCTATGCTTCTCAACATCGTCGAGGTTATTGGCGGCCTGGTTCTCCTTATCTGGGGCGCCGACCGGTTTGTTCACGGCGCTGCAGCGACAGCGCGTAATCTTGGTGTCGCGCCGCTCCTGATCGGCCTTACCATCGTCGCCTTTGCTACCTCGGCCCCCGAAATACTGGTCTCGGTGGTTGCGGCGATGCGCGGCGAACCCGGCCTCGCATTCGGCAACGCGATCGGCTCGAACATCGCGAACATCGGTCTCGTGCTGGGTTCGATAGCAATCGTCAGGCCCATCGAACTCCGATCCGCGACGCTGCGTCGCGAGATGCCGGCATTGCTTGCCGTCTCCCTGCTCACGGTCTCGCTGTTCCTGGACACCTTCCTGTCGCGCATCGACGGCTTCGTGATGCTGACGGGCCTCGTGATCGTCATGATCTGGCTCGCCCGGCTTGGCATGCGCTCGGCGGCTACAGACCCGATGGCGGAGGACTACGAAGCGGAGATCCCGAAGCACGTCAGCATGGTGGCAGCAGTGATATGGCTGTTCGTGGGGCTGGGCACGTTGCTCGTCGGCGCCGAGCTCCTGGTCGAGGGCGCTATCGAAATCGCACGTTCGTTGGGCATCAGCGAGGTCGTCATCGGCATCACGCTGGTCGCTATCGGCACCAGCCTGCCGGAACTGGCCGTATCTCTGGTCAGCGCCATGAAGGGCGAGTTCGGGCTCGCGATCGGCAACATCGTCGGCTCCAACATCTTCAATCTGCTGGCCGTCATCGGTATCGCCGCAGCCATCGAACCATCCGCTCTGGCTCCATCCGTGTTGTCGCTGCACATCTTCGTGATGGTGGCATTCACACTGGTGCTGTTCGCGATGACTTACGACTACGACGGCAAGAGCGACCTGTCGAGGCTCGAGGGCATCGCCTTGCTGACGGCGTACCTCGCTTACCTCGGCTACGTCACGATGCAGAATCTTTAGCCCGCGCCGGCACTACGGGCTGCGTTCAGGCGCAAAAGGTTTAGAATAGTCCAAAGGGCAGCCCGGCAGCCCGAAACGTCGAGATTTCTGTGTCCGAAAACCTGAACAACGATGAACTGATCGCGCTTGCCCGCGAGGTGCTCGAGATCGAATCGCGCGCCGTCGATGCTTTGCGTGCACGGCTCGACGACGACTTCGCCGCAGCGTGCCGCTTGATCAACGACACCCCGGGTCGCGTCGTGGTGACAGGAATGGGAAAATCCGGCCATATATCTTCGAAGATAGCCGCGACGCTTGCCAGCACGGGCACACCCGCGTTTTTCATGCACCCCGCGGAAGCGAGCCACGGCGACCTGGGGATGATTACTGCGCAGGACCTGGTACTCGCCATCTCCTATTCGGGCGAAACCGAAGAGGTCGTGACGATCCTGCCGCTCGTCAAGCGCATGGGCGCGAAACTCGTGTCCATGACCGGCAGGCCGAAGTCGACGCTTGCGCGCATTGCGGATGTACACCTCGATGTCGGCGTATCCGAGGAAGCCTGCCCGCTCAATCTTGCGCCGACGGCGAGCACGACGGCGACGCTGGCCATGGGCGACGCACTGGCCGTCGCGCTGCTGAAAAACAGGGGATTTACGGCCGAGGACTTCGCCCGCTCGCACCCGAGCGGCAGCCTGGGCAAGCGGCTATTGATGCGCGTTGGCGACGTCATGCGCACGGGCGCCGATATTCCCGCGGTCAGACCGGAGGTCAGGTTGCGCGATGGCCTGATGGAGATGACGCGAAAAGGCCTCGGCATGACGGCCGTGGTCGATGACGATGGCCGCATTCTCGGTATCTTTACGGACGGCGACCTGCGCCGCGCACTCGACGAGGGCGCCGACGTACATACGACGTCTATGGCCGAGGTCATGCACGCGAACTGCAAGACGACGACCGAGGACATTCTTGCGGCGGAGGCCGTGCATGTGCTCGAGGAAAACAAGATAACCTCGTTGCTTGTCGCCGATGACCGCCATCGGCTGATCGGCGCACTCAACATTCACGACTTATTTCGCGCAGGCATCATGTGAACCCGGCAGCCACCCACAATCGACTCGCAGAACTGCGACTGCTCGCCTTCGACGTGGACGGCGTCTTCACCGACGGGCGCTTTTACCTGTCCGACGAGGGCATCGAGACCAAGGCTTTCAATACGCAGGATGGTTTCGGTATTCGCCGCCTGATCGATGCCGGTTTCGAGGTCGCCGTAATCAGCGGGCGCCGCTCGGCGGCTGCTGCGAAACGGCTGGAGGAACTCGGCGTCAGGCACGTTGTCCTGGGAACCAAAGACAAGGTTGCTGCTTTCGACGAACTGGTAGCGAGTCTCGGCATCGATGCCGCGGAGTGCGCTTACGCGGGTGACGACATTCCTGACCTCGCCCTGCTGGGCAAGGTCGGTTACTCGATAGCCGTCGCCAATGCCGTCGAGGAAGTTCGTGATTTCTGCGATTACACGACCATGGCGGCGGGCGGCCACGGCGCCGTTCGCGAGATTTGCGATCTCGTACTCGCCGCACGGCCGGAAGCCGCTCGTTGAGCGCGCGCAACCTGCTGCTGTTCGTAATACTGACTGCGGCCGCCATCGGCAGCTGGTACCTGGCGCGCATCCACGGGGAGGAAGATACGAGTCAGCGTAGCGTCGACCCCGTGCACAGGGGTTTCTACCTGAAGTCCGCTCGCATCCTGGGAACGGGCCCCAACGGCGACCTGCTGTATGAACTTCGCGCACAGCATGCCGAGGAACAGGTGGACGGCAGCATCGAATTCACGAACGTTCGTTTCGATTACTCGCCGGAGATGGACGTGCCCTGGACGGTTAATGCGGACAGCGCGACAATCCTGCCTGTCCGGCAGCTCGTGCAGCTGCGCGGCCACGTGCAGGCGATTAGTTCGCAGGGTTTCTCAGACAGCGATACTGAAATCCGGACACAGTACCTGGAACTGGATCCGCAACGCTATGTCGCAGAGACGGACGAGCGAGTACAAATCCGTATCGGAGCGCGCAGCCTGACCGCCACGGGCATGCTAGCATCGCTCAACGACAATCGGCTGGAGCTGAAGTCGAACGTCAGCGGCAAATTCGTGCCCTAGCTTATGCACAGAGACATCACCTCAAGACTCACCGCCATCCTGTTGCTGTTGCCCGCCGTCGCGAGCGCACAGATTACCGACCTGCGTCTGCCCATCTCGCTGGACGCCGATTCCACGGCGTACGACGGCAAAAATTCGATGCTGATGTTTCGCGGCCTGCGAATGACCCAGGGGACTATCGGCATCGAGGCGGACGAAGGGCGCGCGAGCAATCTCGATTTCGCGGACAGCGTGTGGCAGTTTTCCGGCAATGTCGCCATCGACGTGGAAAACGGCCACATCGAATGTGACACGGCTGACCTGCAGTTCATCGAGCATCAGCTCACGCTCGCGACGATAGCGGGTTCTCCTGCAACTTTCGAACTTACGCGACCCGGCAGCGAGGAAACGACCTATGCGGAAGCGGGCACGCTGCGCTACGACCTGCTCGCAGGAACGATCGAGTTTTCGGGAGACGCCGTCATTACCGAGGGCGGCAACAAGATCGCATCCAACTATCTCGTCTACAACATCGTAGAGCAACGCATCGATGCGCAGGGATCTCCGGAGGGCGATGGCAAGGTGAGGATTACCTACACGCCGAAAGAGGGTGTCGGCGATAGCGGCGAGGAGGAAAGTGATTCCGCGTCCCCTGCCGACGGAGAGCGGGAGGACGGCGGCCAATGAGTATCCTCAGCGTTCAGGATATCTCGAAAAGCTTCAAACTCCGCAAAGTCGTCAAGACGCTGTCCATCGAAATCAAGAGCGGCGAGGTCGTCGGGCTGCTGGGACCGAACGGAGCCGGCAAGACCACCGCTTTTTACATGATCGTGGGACTAATCCCGGCGGATAAGGGCTCGATCTTGCTGGACGGCCACGACCTGACTGCGCTACCCATGCACAGGCGTGCGCGCATGGGGCTCGGCTACCTGCCGCAGGAAGCGTCCATATTCCGCAAGCTCACGGTGGAACAGAACATCCTCGCGATACTCGAGAACCGCGACGATCTCGATCGTGCCGGGCGCGAAGAGGAACTCGAGAAGCTCCTCGACGAACTCCACGTCGGGCACGTTCGCGGCAGCCTCGGCATCAGCCTCTCCGGTGGCGAGCGGCGGCGTGTCGAGATTGCCCGCGCACTCGCCGCTAACCCCTTGTTTGTGCTGCTCGACGAGCCCTTCGCCTCGGAATTTGCGGGAGAGCCTATATACTCAGTGATGGCAGTCTGATCGCTTCGGGTACGCCGGAAGAGATCCTCGAAAACCAGCATGTCCGGGAGGTATATCTCGGACAGGAGTTCAAACTCTGAGGCAATGCTAAAACCTTCGCTCCAGCTAAAACTCGGTCAGACACTCACCATGACGCCGCAATTGCAGCAGGCTATTCGCCTGTTGCAGCTGCCGGTTCTCGACCTGAACGCCCAGATCCAGGATGCGCTCGAAGAGAACATCATGCTGGAGATGGAGGACCTGCCGGACGTTCCCAAGACGAGCGACGAGTCCACGGCCGAAATCGAAGCGATCCGGGCCGAGGATCAGTGGCAGACGCGCGCCGACCGGCGCATCCAGGACGGCGGCTGGAACGGCGAAGGACGCCCGATCAGCGAATTTGCCGACGAATCCGGTCAGACCCTGCGCGAGCACCTGCTTTGGCAGCTGGAGATGGAGCAGTTTTCACCGCGCGAAGCCATTATCGGCGAGGCTATGATCGATGCGATCAACGACGACGGTTACCTGACGATCGGGCTCAAGGAAATCGGGGAATTTCTCGAACCCGAAACCGGTGTGCGTGACGAGGAGATCGAAGCTACGCTCGCCAAGGTACAGCGCCTCGATCCGGCAGGCGTCGGCGCCCGCTCCCTGTCGGAATGCATCACGTTGCAGCTGAAGCAGCTCGATGCGGCAACCCCGGGCCTCGACCTAGCACTGGATCTTGCAGAGGCGCATCTCGACCTGGTCGCAACCCGTGAGTACGGCGAGCTCCGCCGCAGTCTGCGCACGTCCGAAGAAACGCTGCACGATGCACTGGCCCTGATTCGCGGCTGTAATCCGCGTCCCGGGCAGGCTGTCAGTCCGGCCGCCGCGGAGTATGTCATTCCCGACGTATTCGTCCGCAAAGTCGACAACCGCTGGCAGGTCGAGATCAGCCCCACCGGCGTGCCGAAACTGTCGGTAAACCAGCAATATGCAAAATTGCTTCGCGGCAACGGCGATCACGCGGTGCTGCGCACCCAGCTGCAGGAAGCGCGCTGGCTGATTCGCAGTCTCGAAATCCGCAATGAAACCCTGCTCAAGGTCGCCACCTGCATCGTCAAGCGGCAGACGGACTTCCTTGAGCAAGGTGATGAAGCAATGAAGCCGATGGTGTTGCGCGACGTTGCCGACGAGATCGGCATGCATGAATCGACCATCTCGCGTGTCACCACAAACAAGTATATGCACACGCCCCGCGGTGTCTTCGAGTTCAAGTATTTCTTTTCGAGCCACCTCGCAACCGCGGGCGGTGAAGAACAATCCTCGACATCGGTGCGCGCGAAGATCCGCAAGCTCATCGGCGCCGAGAACCCGGCCAAACCGTTGAGCGACAGCAAGATCGCCAGCGTGCTCGCGGACGAGGGTATAAAAGTTGCCAGGCGCACGGTCGCGAAGTACCGTGAATCCATGAACATTGCGTCATCGAGTGAGCGTCGCCAGCGACCGGCGCGATAAATGCACAGGGAAGTGGGTTCGTAATTACAAGCAGGAGAAAACTATGCAACTGAATGTCTCGGGCCACCACGTCGAAGTTACCGAAGCAATGCGAGGCTACGTAGAATCCAAGATCGAACGCCTCGAACGCCACTTCGATATGGTTTCAGACGTGCACTGTATTCTTACGGTGGAAAAACTGCGGCACAAGGCGGAAGCCAAGGTCAATGTGAATGGTGGAACGATTTACGCCGATAACACGGAAGAAGACATGTATGCCGCGATCGATGGCCTCGTAGACAAGCTGGACAGGCGAGTGAGGAAGCACAAGGAAAAGCTGTCCAACCACCACGCCAGGGACGCCCACAAGAGGCGCTTCTGAGAATCAGCCGCGCCGCCGCGGCGGCGCGGCATTTTCTGCAAGAACAATAATAAGGCCATGTTGCTGGAAGAAATCATCAACCCGGACGCCGTGCTCTGCAACGCTCATGCGCGCAGCAAGAAGCACTGCCTGGAAATCCTGAGTGAACTGCTGGTTCGGTCGCAACCCGATATCGCCGTCGACGATGTATTCGAAAGCCTCGTCGAACGCGAGCGGCTCGGCTGCACGAGCCTGGATGCCGGCATTGCCTTCCCGCGTTGCCGCGTCGAGGGCATCGACCGCTGTATTGCTGCAATGATCAAACTGTCGGAGCCGATAGACTTCGACGCCTCGGATGGCGAACCGGTCGACCTCGTCTTCGGGCTGATGGTGCCCAAGGAAGTGACCGACAGCCACCACGCCGATATTGCGATGATCATGGACAGGCTCAGCGACGCCGGCCTGCGACGCAGGCTGCGCGAAGCGACGTCGAGCAGCGCTCTTTACACGGCACTCTTCGGCAGCAGCGATGCCGCCCTCCCCGACCAGCCAAAGACGGCGCACGGCAACTGACAGCGCGCCGCCCGGGACGGTTTCAACAATGTCCGACAGCACACGCCTGATCATCGTAAGCGGCCTCTCCGGCTCCGGGAAGACCGTCGCGCTGCACGTGCTCGAGGACCTGGGCTATTACTGCATTGACAATTTACCGGCACGCCTGCTCAAGTCGGTTGTCGAGGAAGTATCTTCGAGGCCCGGCGAAGTCGGCCGTGGAATCGCTGTCGGCATAGACGCGCGCAATCGCCGCTCGGACCTGGAATCCCTGCCGCGCCTTATCGAGGAATTCCGGCAACACAACATTCAGACGGACGTCCTGTTCGTGCTTGCCGAAGATAGTGTCCTGCTCAAGCGTTACAGCGAAACGCGCCGGCGGCATCCGCTCGCCGAACATGGCGCAGAACTGCGCACTGCAATCAACGCGGAACGTGAAATTCTGAGCGAGGTCATCAATTCCGCGGATCTCATCATCGACACCTCCCGGACCAGCGTGTACGAACTTGCCGACATCATTCGCGACCGCGTGGACAGGCGTGCGCCCGCGTCGCTGTCCGTGCTGATCGAGTCGTTCGGCTACAAACACGGTATTCCGGCGGACGCCGACTTCGTTTTCGACCTTAGGTGCCTCCCGAATCCTTACTGGGACTTGAATTTACGGCAGCTGACAGGGCTGGACGATGAGGTCATCGAATTCCTCGATGCACAAGAGTCGGTGGCAGCGATGCACGCCGATATCCTGACCTTTCTGGAGCACTGGATTCCCCAGTACCAGTCTTCCAACCGGAGTTATCTCACGGTCGCGATCGGCTGCACAGGCGGCCAGCACCGCTCCGTATACATGGCGGAGAAACTCGCGAGTTCCCTGCGCGAACTTCACGATCCCGTCAGCACTCGCCACAAGGAACTGTAAGCTCCGGGAATGCGCCGGAGATGAAGCCTTGCCGAGTTCCGTAGCTATTTTCGGTTAAACTCCTGCCGAGCGTGGCCCCGTATCGGGGCCGCTATGCGAGTCGGGGCAGGATCCATGGAAGCGAGAGAGCAAACCCAGGGCAACCTGCAGCTGTTGCGCGAGAGGCTCGACAGTGGGCAGGAACGCGCCCTGCTGTGGGAAATGGTTGCAGCCGATGACGAGGGTGATGTTCTCGTCGAACTGAGTGACGAAGTCCGCGACGGCCTGATAGAAGGCATGCAGACCGACGAACTCATCGCGGCAACCGCGGGCATGGATTTCGACGATCTCGCGGACCTGCTCGCGGACCTTCCGGAAGTCGTAACCCGGCAGGTGCTGCAGTCGCTCGACAAGTCGGATCATGATCGCCTGCAGCAGGTTCTCGCTTACGACGAGGATTGCGCCGGCGGCCTGATGAACATCGACATCGTGACAGTCCGTCCGGATGTCACGCTCGAGGTCGTCACGCGCTACCTGCGCGCGGTCGGGGAGATGCCCGATGGCACCGACCTGATGTTCGTCGTCAATCGCGACAACGAGTACGTCGGATCGCTGTTTCTGTCGCGTTTGCTGACTCATGATCCCGATACCCTGGTTTCCAGCATCATGTCGACCGACGTTCTGCCGATACCTGCACACACGCCGTCGAAGCAGGTCGTGTGGGAATTCGAGAACCGCGATCTCCTGTCCGCCCCGGTCGTCGATGACGACTATCGGGTCGTCGGCCGAATCACCGTGGACGATGTCGTCGACGTTATCCGCGAGGAAGCCGAGCACTCGCTGATGAGTGCCGCGGGACTCGACGAAGAAGACGACATGTTTGCGCCTGTTTTCAAGAGCGCCAGGCGGCGCGCGCTCTGGCTGGGTATCAACCTGGGCACGGCGTTTCTCGCCGCTTCGGTGGTCGACCTGTTTCAATCAACAATCGACAAGATCGTCCTGCTCGCGGTACTGATGCCCGTCGTGCCCAGCATGGGCGGCGTTGCGGGAACGCAGTCGCTCGTCATCATTACGCGGGCGATGGCGCTCGGCCAGGTGGACAAGACCAACGCCGCGCGAATCCTCAGGAAAGAACTGGCAGTGGGCCTGCTGAATGGCGTCGGCTGGTCGATCGTCGTCGGTACGTTTACATACCTTTGGTTCAGTGACTGGCGCATCGGTGGAGTCATTGCCGCGGCGATGATTATCAACCTGTTCATGGCCGCTCTGTCCGGCTTCGGTATTCCGCTGCTGCTCAGGAAAATGCAGATTGATCCTGCGATCGCCGGCGGAGTGGTCCTGACCACGGTGACCGACGTCGTCGGCTACATGACGTTTCTCGGCCTGGGGGCCGCCCTGTTGCTGTGACGTCTCGGCCGACCCCGAAATGCCGCTCAGTCGTGCAGGATGTCGAGATCTTCCTCCACCCAGTGCGGCGCAAAAAGGCGGGGCACTTCTTTGCCTGCGATGAAGTCCTGCAACTGATCGCGGACGCGCATCGCGTCACGGTAGCCGAGTTCGATCAGCTCCCGCGTGTAGGCCTGTTCGAACATCAGGTAACTGAGCAGCCGGCCTTCTCCCCGGCCGCGCCCGCTTATTCCCCATAGCAATGTGCGAAGCGCAACGGGCAAAGCCTCGCGATGCCGATGCGCCAGTACGCGGAGGTCTTCGCTCGGCACGATGACCATCGTGTCGATAGGCCGCATGCGCGACAGCTTGGGACCGCGGTGCTCGGCAGGTACCGAGTCGAGGAGTTGATTGATGCGGCTGAGACGTTCCAGGTCGGAATACATGCCGTCCATGAACAGGGTGTCGAGTGTGTAACCGGCGATCTCGGCAATACTGGGATAGGCCGGCGGGGTGCCGGGATCCGCCGATCCGTCGGCAATTTCGTTGCGCACGCCCACGACCAGAATTCGATCGGCGCCAAGATGCACCGCCGGGCTCAGCGGCGTTGCCTGCCGCATCGCTCCGTCTCCGAAGTACTCGTCGCCGACCCGGACCGGGGGGAATATCATGGGCACGGCGATACTCGCCATGAGGTGATCGAGATTGAGCCTGCTGCGGACACCGGAGCGGCGCGTGCGCGACCACTCTACGTGGCCGTCAGACGCTTCGAAAAACGACGTGGATTTCGCCGAGCTATAGCCCGCCGCGGTTACGCTGACGGCGTCCAGCCAGCCCTGATCGATGCCGTGCTCGATACGTGGAAACCGGACGTTGCGGCTCAATAGAGCGCGCAGCGGTGAGTTGTCGAGCAGGGACTTCGGCATGCGCACGAGTGTGCCGCCGGTTACCAGCGCACCGAGCCACTGCATACTGCTCTTCAGCATCGCCAGGTTGTCGGTCCGATAGACGTGGTGGCACCTGAAATTGCCCCAGACGCGCTCGAGCTCGGCAATCGCGACGCGGAAGCGGCGCGCCTTGGCTGCCAGCACCACGGAATTTATCGCGCCGGCGGACGTGCCGCTGACTATCCCGAAGGGGTTGACGGTACCGCGCGGCATGAGTTCCGCGGCCGCTTTCAGCACCCCGACCTGGAACGCGCCCCGTGCGCCGCCGCCAGGCAGCACTAACGCGGTCTTCTTCCGATTCACCGGTGTTTCCATTCTGACCTTCCGATTGCCGGAGACGTTGAAACTTTGCGCGCGGTTCTGTGAGTCGTATCATAGTGGATTCGGCAAATCCAACGACTCGGACTCATTCATGAAACGCTTTGCGCCCGGAATTTTGTACCTCGCTTTCGCCCTGCTGCCCGGTTCGCCGGTCCTCGCCGATGGCGGCGTCGAAATTGGCGTTCCTGCGCCCGAATTCGAATTACCCGACCAGGACGGGCAGCTGCACTCGCTCGAGGACTACAGGGATCAGTGGGTCGTCCTGTATTTCTACCCCAAGGACGAGACGCCGGGCTGCACCACCCAGGCCTGCGAGTTTCGCGACAACATCTTCGCATTCCGCAAGCTCAACGCACAGATTCTCGGTGTGAGCCTGGACGACGTCGAGTCGCACAAGAAATTCTCCGAGAACCACGGCCTGCCCTTCCCGTTGCTGGCAGATTCCGAGGGCACGACGGCGGACGCCTACGGCGTCAAGACGAAGATGATGGGGTGGACCGTCGCCAAGCGGCAGACGTTCATCGTCGACCCCGATGGCAACATCGCGCGGCACTACGCGAAGGTCGACCCGGACAAGCACGCCGCCGAAGTGCTCGCTGATCTCGAAGCGCTCGGGGCCGGTCCTAGTGCAAAGCCTTGATGCCCGCGTCGAGGCCCGCGATGGTGAGCGGGAACATGCGATCCTCGATGATCTCGCGCGTGAGCTTTATTGACGGTGTGAAGTCCCAGCGTTCGCGGGGCTCGGGGTTGAGCCAGATAGCTTTTTGATAGGTGTTCAGCAGGCGCCTGATCCATACCGCGCCAGGCTCTTCATTCCAGTGCTCGACGCTGCCGCCCGCATAGACGATCTCGTACGGGCTCATCGTCGCGTCTCCCACAAAGATCAGCTTGTAGTCCGCGCCGTATTTGTGCGTTATGTCGAGTGTCGGGATTCGCTCCGAGTGACGCCTGCGATTGTCTTTCCAGAGCGATTCGTAGATAAAGTTGTGAAAGTAGAAATACTCGAGATGCTTGAACTCGCTGCTGGCCGCCGAGAACAATTCTTCGCAAACGCGCACATGGTCGTCCATCGAGCCGCCGATATCGAGGCATAGCAGTACCTTGACGGCATTGTGCCGCTCCGGGACCATGCGGATGTCGAGCAGCCCGGCGTTGCGCGCCGTTTTGTCGATCGTGTCTTCGAGATCGAGCTGGTCCGCCGCGCCCTCCCGGGCGAATTTTCTCAGCCTGCGTAATGCCACCTTGATGTTGCGCGTCCCCAGCTCGACCGAATCGTCGAGATTGCGATAATCGCGCCGGTCCCAGACTTTCACGGCACTGCGATGCCGCGAACCGTGCTGGCCGATCCGCACGCCCTCCGGGTTGTAGCCATAAGCACCGAACGGCGACGTGCCCGCCGTGCCGACCCACTTGCTGCCGCCTTCGTGGCGATCGTCCTGCTCTTCCAGCCGTTCACGCAGGGCTTTCATCAGCTCGTCGAAGCCGCCCAGCGACTCGATCATCGCGCGTTCTTCTTCCGACAGCAGTAACTCCGCCTGTTTCCGAAGCCAGTCTTCCGGAAGCTCTTCGAACAGGTCTCCGAGGCTGTCCTCGACGCCCTTGAAATAGGCGGCGAATATGCGATCGAAACGATCGAGCTGCGATTCGTCCTTGACCAGCGCCGCACGCGAAAGATAGTAGAAATCATCGACACTGGTGCCGGCAACTCCGCGCTTCATCGCTTCGAGCAGCGTCAGGAGTTCCGTGATCGACGTGTTCATGCCGCCTTCGCGAAGCATGTAGAAGAACGGAATCAGCATCGGTGTTACTGGTGCCCCGCCCCGCGATCCAGGAAGACGAGACGCTCGAAAAGATGCACGTCCTGCTCGTTCTTGAGCAGTGCCCCATACAGCGGCGGAATCGCCTTGCGTTTGTCTTCGCTGCGCAAAGCTTCCGGCGGGATGTCTTCGGCCAGCAGCAATTTAATCCAGTCGAGCAGTTCGGAGGTTGAAGGTTTCTTCTTCAAACCGGGCACGTCGCGCACCTTGTAGAACGCGTTCAGCGCCTCGCTGAGCAGGTTTTTCTTCAGGTCCGGATAGTGCACGTCGACGATCTTCGCCATGGTGTCCCTGTCCGGAAACTTGATGTAGTGAAAAAAGCAGCGGCGCAGAAAAGCGTCGGGGAGTTCTTTCTCGTTGTTGCTGGTTATTACGATGATCGGCCGGTGCCTCGCCTCGACCAGCTGCTTCGTCTCGTAGACATAGAACTCCATGCGATCGAGTTCCCGCAACAGGTCATTCGGAAACTCGATGTCGGCTTTGTCGATCTCGTCGATCAACAGCACCGGCTGTTCGTCCGAAGCGAATGCCTCCCAGATCTTTCCCTTCCGGATGTAATTGGCGATATCGTGTACGCGATCGTCACCCAGCTGTGAATCCCTGAGCCTGGCTACAGCGTCATATTCGTAGAGACCCTGCTGCGCCTTGGTCGTCGACTTGATGTGCCACTCGAACAACGGTTTGTCGAGCGCATTCGCTACCTCCACGGCAAGCTGGGTCTTGCCCGTGCCGGGCTCGCCCTTGACCAGGATCGGCCGCTCGAGCGTGGCCGCCGCATTGACGGCCATCATGAGGTCGTCGGTGGCGACGTAGGTGCTGGTGCCTGTGAAGCGAGTGTCTGTCATGTCGGTCCCGGTGTCTCCTGGCGTGCAGGAACCATCTTACCTCTTGACGGGCTCGAGGTCAGGAGCCGGCAGATCGCGCCGGCTTATGTCACTCGGTGGGAATCAGCGCGAGCTCGTGCCGCGGCTCGCCCGGCAGGAACGGGCTCGGCCGCCCGTGCACCCATTCGTCATGTCCCTCGCGGTAAAACGCCGACAAGGGATGCCCGCTCTGCCCCGTGGGCATATGCATCAGGCCGTTTGCTTCATCACCGGGCGACACCGAGAAACGCTGCGATGCGCCGAACGACGGGCCCTGCGCCTTCGGCAGGTCGACGTCACCGTTCAGGGGCACCGCCGGCATGTCCAGCCACCGCGAGAGCACCGGCAATGCCCGGCTCAGGGGATGGCGGATCGACGCCCTATTGATCTCGCCCCAGCTGCGCTCCGCGAGGCCGCCGTCGTATTGCTCCTTGAACCACGCGATATTGGTGTCGATCGCGTCGAGCAACAGTTCGTCCCACGATGCGTAGGCGCCGGGCAGCAGGTGCTGCGGCCGTTCGGACAGGAGTTGCCACAGCACGCCTTCGAACTGGTTGCTCAGCAGCGGCTCTGCGTCACCGCCGTTTGCGGCACCTACCGGCGCCATGAGTGCGTGAAACACCTGCGACTGCACCTCGAGCCGGAACGCGCGCACCAGCCGGTAACCGACGGATTCCGGTACCGCCCGCGGTATCCAGTCACGGACCAGCTGACGGTACTCGACGAGTTCGGTATTGCCGGCAACGCGGTCGTCCGTGAGTACGTCGAGTATGACGTCACGCCAGCGAGACAGGAAAATTGCGCGGTCATCGTATTGAATCGCAAGCATATCGACGGGAGAAAATTCATCCGCCGCGAGCAGCGAGTCTCGTATCTGGCGGGCGCGGGCGCCGAGATCGTAACCACCGTCCCCGATGATCTCCAGCGCCTGTGCATCGGCGACGCGCGCATTGGCGGTCCAGATGCGTCCGTTCGCCGGATTGATGACGCGCGGATAGTCCGCGGGATGCAGCCAGCCGAGCCAGCCCTCCTCCCGGCTCCAGTCGGTCGGCACCATCGCATCGAAACCGTTTCTCACCGGGATCTGGCCGGCAATCGTCCAGCCGATGTTGCCGTCGCTGTCGCCCACCACGAAGTTCTGCGGCGGGATGCCCATCGTGGCTGCGATTCCGAGCGCCTCTTCGACGTCGATCGCGGTCTCCAGCGCGAGCAGGTTCAGGTTGACGGCCACGGGGCTGTGCGCCGTCCAGCTGACCGCCACATCGCCGTCGGGATAGTCGATCAGATCGTCGACCGGCCCCCATATCGTCTCGCGGATTTCATAGATCACGGGATCCGCGTCGCTCACCTCGATCGTCTCGCGGTGGATTTCGAACTCCCGGTCGCCTTGCGGCGTCCGGTAGGTGCCGGCGGTTGCGCCCGGACGCAGCAGCACGGCATCCGCCCAGTCGCCGTAACTGTTCGTATAGCCCCAGGCGATATTGCCGTTGCTGCCGGCCGTGATGAAAGGCGTTCCGGGCAACGATACTCCGGTCACGTCCCTGGGGTTTTCGTCTGTCACGACCAGCCGGGCCTGGTACCAGATATTCGGCACGTCGTGTCCTAGATGCATGTCGTTCGACATGAGTGCACGGCCATTGGCGGTCAGTGCGCCGCCGACGACCCAGTTGTTACTGCCGTTCAGGTACGGCTTCCCGACTTCGCCCGCAGCCGGTGGCGTCCCGGTGACATCACGCACGGAAAATACGTTCGGGGGCGGCAGCGGCGGTGGCGTTCTCGGCGCGCCCATGATGGGCGCATCCCAGCGCGAGCCTTCCGGGTACAGCCAGTCGAATACCTCTGCGGGAAGCACGCGGTGTGCAAAGCCGCGCCGCACGTCCTTGCTGGCGCGGCCATCATTGAGCTGCATGAACATCGCGTAGACAACGAGCACGGTGTCCTCTGCCCGCCAGGGCTCGGGCTCCGCGCCCAGCACGATATGTTCGAACGGGCGCGCGCGCAGGCTTGCAAGGCCGGCATTGACGCCGGCCGCGTACTTCTCGAGGATCGCGACGTCCGCTGCGGACGACGCCGCCAGGACGGCTCGGGCGCGCTCCCGGAAACGATGAAAGCGGTAGCGCTTGTCGGTGCTTATCGCGATCTCTCCGAACAGTTCCGATAATTCGCCAGCCGCCTGCCGCCGGATCAGGTCCATCTGGAAGAAGCGGTCCTGGCCGTGAGCGAAGCCTGTCGCATACGCAAGGTCGGCACGTGTTTGCGCCGTGATGGTCGGAATGCCGCCATTATCGCGCTGGATGGTCGCTGTTTGCCCGAGCCCCGGCGCCACCAGTTCACCGTCCAGCTGCGGCAGGCTGGCACGAAGCGTCAACCAGAGCGCGAGCGCGGCGGCAAAGAGCACTACGAGCGCGGCGGCCCCTGTCCGAATAATCCAGCGTCGCACGCTCTCAGCCCGCCTTGGTGACCTGCACGATCGTCATCGCATTCGTGCCGCCCGATACGCCTTCCACGTCGCCCTTGGTCACGATGACATAGTCTCCGACCTTCGCAAGCTTTCGCGACAGCAGCGTATCGAATACGTCGCGGTATGGGCTGCTGTCGGAATGCTCGGCGCGAAACGGCACCGGGTAGACGCCACGGTAAAGGGTGACGCGGCGGCTGGTTCTCGCGTGCGGTGTCAGCGCATAGATCGGGATGTCGGACCGGATACGCGACATCCAGCGTGCCGTGGAACCCGACTCGGTCAGCGCGATGATGGCCGTTACCTCGAGGTGGTTGGCCGTGTACATGACCGCCATGGCGATCGCTTCATCGACACGCTCGAAGTAATCGCCGATACGGTGACGCGTGAGGCCTTCGGGCAAAGGGAACTTCTCCGCGCCCTTACAGACTTCGGCCATGGCGCGAATCGCCTTCACGGGATAGCGGCCGACCGCCGTCTCGCCCGACAGCATGACCGCATCCGTGCCGTCCATGACGGCATTCGACACGTCGGAGACTTCCGCTCGCGTCGGAATCGGATTCTGGATCATCGACTCCATCATCTGCGTCGCCGTGATGACGATCTTGCTGGCCTTGCGGGTCTTGCGAATGATCTTCTTCTGGATGCCGGTCAGCTCCGCATAACCCATTTCGACACCCAGGTCGCCGCGGGCAACCATGATGATATCGGCGGCCTCGATAATCGAATCGAGCTCGTCGATCGCCTCAACGCGCTCCACCTTCGCGACGATAAGGCCCTTGCCGCCGGCCTTCTCGAACAGGCGGCGTGCTTCCGTGACATCGTCGCCGTGGCGAACGAACGAGACCGCGAGAAAGTCCATTTCGAGCTCGGCGGCAAGCTTGATGTTCTCCCGATCCGTTTCCGTGAGCGCCGGCGCCGAGAGGCCGCCGCCCTTCTTGTTGATGCCTTTGTGATTGGACAGGATACCGCCGTTGAGGACGGTCGTATGGACGCGCGTGCCCTCGATGCGGTCGACCTGCAGCGAGATCATGCCGTCATTGAGCAGCAGGTTATCGCCCGGATGGACGTCCTCGTGGAGTGTCTGGAGGGCGACCCCGACGCCTTCCTCGGTCCCATCCTCCAGACCGAGCGAGCTGTCGAGGAAGAACGATGCCCCGTCCTGCAGCTCGACCGCCCGTTCCTTGAACCGCTGCACGCGGATCTTCGGGCCCTGAAGATCCCCGAGCAGGCCGACATCGCGCTGGCATTGCTGTGCCGCTTCGCGAAGATTCCGGGCTCGGCGGCGATGCTCTTCGGCATCACCGTGCGAAAAGTTGATCCGCGCGACGTCGAGCCCGGCATCAATCATTTTCAGCAGCGTTTCCGTGTGGTCGGTCGCCGGTCCCAGCGTTGCCACGATCTTGGTCCGTCTTTGCATGGCGGCGATTATTGCACAACGGTGTATCCGTAGTACTGCGGATCGGCACCGCGTTCGCATCCTGCAATAATGTCTTGTTATGCTTGCCTGCTTCCTCCAGTTGGGCCCAGAGCATGATTGATCGACGCCGGTTCCTGAAGTGTCTCGCCGCGGCGGCGGCCGGGCCACCGCTGGTGCGAGTGGCCCGTGCCGGCGATATCGGCATCGGGCCGCTTCGTGCGGACCCCGACAAACTGCTGGATCTGCCTGACGGTTTCAGCTACCGGATTGTCTCGAAATCCGGCGACACGATGGACGATGGTCTCACGGTGCCGCCCGCTCATGACGGCATGGCGGCTTTCCCTGGCAAAGACGGCCGGATCGTCCTGGTCTGCAATCATGAGATGCCGCCGGCGTTCCCGGAGTACAGTGCCTTCGGCACCGGCTTCGAGGCGCTGCCCGAGCGCATCAGGGAACGCGTCTACGACCACGGCGGCGGCACATCGCCGGGCGCGGGCGGCACGACGACCACGGTCTATAATCCGCAGACGGGCCGTACCGAGCGTCAGCATCTCAGCCTGGCCGGCACGGAACTGAATTGCGCCGGAGGCCCGACGCCATGGGGGAGCTGGCTGTCCTGCGAAGAGTGTTTCGAGAGCCCCGGCACGAAATTCTCACGCGGCCGACTGATCACCCGCGACGAAAAGCACGGTTACGTCTTCGAGGTTCCCGCAGGCGCGACCGGCCTCGCCGAGCCGGTGCCCATCAAGGCGATGGGCCGCTTCGAGCATGAGGCCTGCGCGGTTCATGAGCCGAGCGGCATCGTGTACATGACCGAAGATCGCCATTTCAGCCTGTTCTACCGTTATATCCCCGATATCCCGGGACGGCTTCGGGAAGGTGGCCGGCTGCAGGCCCTCGCTATCGCCGGCCGGCCGGCGCAACAGCTTCACAACTGGGCAGGCGACCGCGCCATCAGCATCGGCGAGTCGATGGCGACGCAGTGGATCGATCTCGACGACGTCGACCCGGTCGAGAACGATCTGCGCCTGCGCGGCGCGGCCGCCGGTGCGGCCACATTTGCCCGCGGCGAAGGTCTGTGCAACGCCGGAGACGCGTTCGCGTTCACCTGCACGATCGGCGGTCGGCAGCGCCTCGGCCAGGTATTTCTGTATCAGCCGAGCCCGCTCGAAGGGGCCGACGGCGAGAAACAGCAGCCGGGGCAGCTGACCCTGATAGCCGAGGCCGGAGAGGATTCACTGCTGCAGAACGCGGACAATCTCACCATGGCGCCGTGGGGCGACCTGATCGTGTGCGAGGACACGTCGAGTCACTGCGGCCTGGTCGGCATAAGGCCCGACGGCACACAGTACCACCTTGCCGACAACGCCCACTCGAGCTCCGAACTCGCGGGCGTGTGCTTCGCCCCGGACGGCAAGACTCTGTTCGTGAACATTCAATACCCGGGGACGACGCTGGCGATCACCGGCCCCTGGCCCGCTTAGCCGGCGGCCCGCCTTTCCAGCACCTCGACCGCGGGCAGCTTCTTGCCCTCGACGAATTCGAGAAAAGCGCCGCCGCCCGTCGATATGTAGGAGATCCGATCCGCAACACCGTACTTGTCGATTGCGGCAAGCGTGTCGCCGCCGCCGGCGACCGAGAAAGCGTCGCTCGCCGCGATCGCTTCGGCGAGGACCTCGGTTCCTGCACCGAAGTTGTCGAACTCGAAAACTCCGACCGGCCCGTTCCAGATCACGGTCCCGGCTTCGGCAATTATCTCGCTGAACCGTGCCGCGGTTTCAGGACCGATATCAAGGATCATTTCGTCGCCGGAAACGGCATCCACCGCCTTCGTCGTTCCCTCGACGTTCGCGAACTCCGCGGCGACGACGACGTCCGTCGGTAGCGGTATTTCGGCACGCCCTGCCCCGCCGGCGGCCAGCCGGCGAGCGGTGTCCAGCATGTCCGCCTCATACAGGGACTTGCCGACATCGTGGCCCGCGGCGGCGATGAACGTATTCGCAATACCGCCGCCCACGATCAGGTACTCGACGATACCGGCGAGTGCATCGAGTACGTCCAGCTTGGTGGAGACTTTCGACCCGCCGACGATCGCCACGAGCGGCCGCGCGGGATTATCGAGCGCCTTGCCAAGCGCCTCCAGCTCCGCAGCCAGCAATGGCCCGGCACAGGCAACGGGCGCGTGCTCCGCAACGCCGTAGGTGCTCGCCTGTGCACGATGCGCCGTGCCGAATGCGTCCATGACGAAAATGTCGCATAGCGCCGCCATCTTCCTGGCCAGCCCTGCGTCACATGCCTTCTCGCCTTCCAGGAAGCGGACATTTTCCAGCAGCACCACGTTGCCGGGCGACACATCCACGCCGTCGATCCAGTCGCGGACCAGCGGCACGTCTCGGCCAAGCAGCTCCGACAGCCGGTCCGCAACGGGCTGCAGCGAAAACTTGTCGTCCGGCTGCCCTTCGGTCGGCCGGCCAAGGTGCGACATCAGCATGACGGCGGCGCCCGCATCGAGCGCCGCCCTGATTGTCGGCAGCGAGGCACGGATGCGCGCATCGCTGGCAACCTTCCCGCCGTCGACCGGCACGTTCAGATCCTCGCGAATCAGAACGCGCTTGCCGGACAGCTCGAGCTCGGGCATTCGGATGACAGACATGGATCAGTCCTTTACTTCGCGTTGACCAGGGCGATCGTGGTGTCGAGCATCCGGTTCGAGAATCCCCACTCGTTGTCGTACCAGGCAATAACCTTGATCATCGTGCCGTCGATGACCTTCGTCAACGATGCGTCGTAGGTGGACGAAGCCGGATCGTGGTTGAAGTCGATGGATACGAGCGGCTCATCGTTGTAGGCAAGCACGCCTTTGAGTTCACCCTCGCTGGCCGCCTTCAGAATCTCATTGATCTCGTCGATGCTCGTCGCGCGTTCAGCGACGAAGGTCAGATCCACCGCCGAGACGTTAATCGTCGGCACGCGCATGGAGAAGCCGTCCAGCTTGCCGTTCAGTTCCGGCAGCACGAGGCCGACCGCCTTCGCGGCGCCGGTGCTCGTCGGAATCTGCGACATCGTGGCCGACCGGGCACGGCGCAGGTCCTTGTGGTAGACGTCGGTCAGGACCTGGTCGTTGGTGTAGGCATGGATCGTCGTCATGATGCCGTGCTTCACGCCAATCGCTTCGTGGAGCGGCTTCACGAGCGGCGCGAGGCAGTTCGTCGTGCAGGATGCGTTCGAGATCACGGCGTCGTCTGCGGTCAGCGTATCGTGGTTGACGCCGTAGACGATCGTTTTGTCGATACCCTCGCCGCCGGGAGCGGACAGAATCACCTTCTTCGCGCCACCGTCGATATGTTTGCCTGCGGTCTCGCGGGTGCGAAACAGCCCCGTGCATTCGAACACGACGTCGACGCCGAGCTCACCCCAGGGCAGTTTCGCCGGATCGCGCTCGGCAAAAACGCGAATGCGATCGCCATTGACTATGATGTCATTGCCGTCGACTTCCACGGTTCCCGGGAAGGGCCCGTGGGCCGTGTCGCGGCGCGTCAGGTGGGCGTTGGTCGCGGCATCGCCGAGATCATTGAGTGCAACGACGTCGAACTCGTCCGCACGGCCCGCCTCGTGGATCGCGCGCACGACGTTTCGCCCGATTCGGCCGTAGCCGTTGATGCCAATCTTGATCGTCATAGGTGTCTCCTGGTTATTCGATTAGCCGGCCAGCCGCGGGGGACTGAGTCTCCGGCAGACAGTATGAAGTGTTATTTCGTGACAATGCTCTTCGTGGTGTCGACGACGTTGTCGACCGAGAAACCAAAATGTTCGAACAGTTCGCCGGCCGGCGCCGATTTGCCGAAGCAATCGATGCCGATGACCTCGCCGGACGAACCCGCATAGCGCCACCAGCCACCGGTAGCTCCCGCCTCGACGACAACGCGCGCCGACACGGCAGGCGGCAAAACGGCGTCCTGATATTCCGCAGCCTGGCTCTCGAATACACTCGTGCACGGCATCGAAACCACGCGCGCACCGATGCCCTCTGCGGCGAGCCGCTCGGCGGCGGCGACAGCAAGCGCGACCTCCGATCCGGTCGCAATCAGGATCGCATCGGGGTCGCCGGCGGAGTCTCTTAACACATACCCCCCGCGCGCGATGCTGCCGATCTGCTCTGCATCACGCGGCTGGTGCGGCACGCCCTGGCGGGTCAGCACCAGGCTCGTGGGGCCGTCGCGGCGCTCGAGGGCGTCGCGCCACGCCACGGCGGTCTCCACCGTGTCGCACGGGCGCCATACGCGCATGTTCGGCATCAGCCGCAGCGATGCGACGTGTTCGATCGGCTGGTGCGTCGGTCCGTCTTCGCCGAGCCCGATCGAATCGTGCGTGTAAACGAGGATTTGCTGAATCTGCATGAGTGCGGCCATGCGCAGCGCATTGCGGGCATAGTCGGAAAACACGAGGAAGGTCCCGCTGTATGGGATTATGCCCCCGTGCAGCGCCATCCCGTTGCAGATCGCGGTCATGCCGAATTCGCGCACGCCGAAGTAGATGTAATTGCCGCTGGCATCGTCGCCGGTGACAACCGTAGAATCGGCGTGCTTCGTCAGGTTCGAACCGGTAAGGTCCGCCGAGCCGCCCGCGAGCTCCGGCAGTTCGGGCGCGAAGGCGTCGAGCGCGACGAGCGACGCCTTGCGCGTTGCCATGTTCGCCCCGGCCGCATCGATCCTTGCGATCGCCGCATCAGCGAAGCTTGCCCAACCCTCCGGCAGTTCGCCATTGATGCGGCGTCCGAACTCTTTCGCCAGCTCGGGATGCGCGGTCGCATAAGCGCCCAGCAACTCGGCCCAGGCCGCCTCGTCAGACGCACCACGTTCGCGCGCGTCCCATGCCGTCGCAACGGCGGACGGAATTTCGAACGGCGGATAATCCCAGCCGAGCGCCTCGCGGGCGGCGGCGACCTCGTCCTCGCCCAGCGGCGCGCCGTGCGTCGACGCGCTGCCCTGTTTGTTCGGTGCACCGTAGCCGATCACCGTCTTACAGCAGATAAGCGTCGGCTTGCCGGTTTCCGCGGTTGCTGCTTCGATAGCGGCCGCGACGGCCGCGCTGTCGTGCCCGTCTACGTCGCGCATGACCTGCCAGCCATAACTTTCGAAACGACCCGGCGTATCGTCCGTGAACCAGCCGCTGACATCGCCGTCGATGGAAATGTCGTTGTCGTCATAGAAGGCGATCAGTTTGCCCAGCTTCAGCGTACCCGCCAGCGAGCATGCCTCGTGCGATATGCCTTCCATCAGGCAGCCGTCGCCGAGAAACACCCAGGTGCGGTGATCGACCACGGGGAAACCCTCGCGATTGAACCTGGCGGCGAGCATCTTCTCCGCGAGCGCCATGCCTACCGCATTGGTTACGCCCTGGCCGAGAGGGCCGGTCGTAGTCTCCACGCCCATTTCGGGTTCGTACTCCGGGTGGCCTGCCGTTCGCTGACCGAACTGCCGGAAGTTCCGGAGCTCGTCCATGCTCACGTCGTAGCCGGTGAGGTGGAGGAGGCTGTAAAGCAGCATCGAAGCATGGCCGTTGGACAGCACGAACCGATCGCGATCCGGCCAGCGCGGGTTCGCGGGATTGTGTTTCAGGTAGTCGTTCCAGAGCACCTCCGCGATGTCCGCCATACCCATGGGCGCGCCCGGGTGTCCCGAGTTGGCTGCCTGGACGGCATCCATGGAGAGTGCGCGGATGGCATTCGCGAGGTCTC
>WOR8_10002688_pt1 | contig 34412 bp, 32 predicted proteins | sample DeeMarSeWOR38_10_FD_19890 | JGI IMG/M metagenome (IMG submission 19890) | reverse complement strand
ACCTGATGCAGGCCATGGGTGTCAAGGTGACCCAGCTTCCCGGCGGCGAGATCGTCCCGGCCCTGGAACGCGGCGTGATCGAGGCCTTCGAATTTAACAACCCGACCTCGGATAGAAGCTTCGGCGCCCAGGACGTGAGCAAGGTTTACATGTTGGGCAGCTACCACCAGGCGGCGGAGTTTTTCGAGATCATCTTCAACAAGGATAAGTTCAACGCCCTGGAGAAGGAGCACCAGGCCATCCTGAAGTATGCGGCAGAGGCGGCGTCTTCGGCCAACTATTGGAGGGGGCAGGATCAGTACTCCAAGGATCTTGAGTGGCTCAAGGACAAGGCCGGTGTCAAAGTCTACCGGACGCCCCAGTCGGTCATGAAAAAACAGCTCGAGGCCTGGGATACGCTTCTGGTAGACCTGAATAAGGATCCGTTTTTCAAAAAGGTTGTGGATTCGCAGAAGGCATTTGCAAAACGGGTCGCTTTTTACGACATACTTAACTCATGCGACTACAAGCTGGCCTACGACCATTACTTCCCTGGTGATCTGGGATTTTAATGCGTCGTTTCGCAACTGAGAGAAATTGTCTTTCGCAGGTTTGGGGCGGCGCTTATAAGCGCCGCGCCGCCTGTGCCTCTGCGCCACTGAAATTTCATTTAAGGACGAAAATATGAAGCATTTTCTTTTTTTCATCGATCGCTTGAGCGAATGGGTGGGAAAAGCCTTTGCCTGGTGCATCCTGGTTCTGGCTTTTGCCACCACCTACGAGGTATTCGTCCGCTACGTGCTGCGCGCGCCCACATCGTGGGCCTTTGACATCAGCTATATCATGTACGGAACCTTATTCATGATGGCGGGGGCCTATGCCCTTTCGCGCAACGCCCATGTGCGCGGGGACTTCGTGTATCGACTCTGGCCGCCACGGGTTCAGGCGGCGGTCGAATTCGTGCTGTACTTTGTCTTTTTCTTTCCCGGAATATTGGCCCTGATCTATGCCGGAATCGATTATGCCGCCGAGTCCTGGTCGTTTAGACCGTATGGTCCCGGCGGCCCCTTGGGCGAGATCAGCATCAACAGCCCCGCGGGGGTGCCGGTGTTTCCCTTGAAAACCATCCTGCCCATCGCCGCCTTCCTGTTGCTGCTGCAGGGGATCGCGGAAACCATCCGCTGCGTCCAATGCTTGAAGACAGGGGCGTGGCCCGAGCGGCTGCACGATGTGGAGGAAATGGAAGAGGAAATCATACGAAAACGCCGTGAAGAAGAGGCCAAGATGGCCGCCCAGCAGGGCGGCGAGGCAGAGGAGGACGCGAAATGACCGATCCACAAGTTGCCATGCTCATGATGGGGTCCTTCATCGTATCGATCCTCCTGGGCTTTCCCATTTGTTTTACACTGGTCGCCATGGGCACCGGTTTTGGCTATTACGCTTACGCCACGTCCGACCAGCTCAGCCACATCTTCCTGAACAATATCTTTGATCTGCTGGTGAACCAGACATACTCTGTCATGATTAACGACGTGCTGGTGGCGGTACCGCTGTTTCTGTTCATGGGCTATATCGTCGAACGGGCGAACATCATGGAGCGGCTGTTTTACAGCCTGAATATCGCGGCCCGCATGGTGCCCGGCGCCATGGCAGTGGCGGCGCTGATGACCTGTGCGGTCTTTGCCACCGCCGTCGGCATCGTCGGCGCCGTGGTGACGCTGATGGGATTGCTGGCCTTTCCGGCCCTGCTGAAAGCCGGCTACGACGAAAAACTAGCCTCCGGCGTCATCTGTGCCGGCGGTTGCCTCGGCATTCTGATCCCGCCGAGCATCATGCTGATCCTCTATGGAGCGGTGTCCGGCGTCTCTGTGGTGAGGCTGTATGCCGGGGCGTTGATTCCCGGATTCGTGCTGGCCGGTCTTTACATCCTGTACGTGATCGGGCGGGCCTGGCTGAATCCCAAGCTGGCGCCGAAACCGCCGAGGGAGGAGTGGGATATCCCGCTCAAAGAGCTGCTCTACATGATTCTGACCTCATTCGTTCCGCTGGCGGTGTTGATCATGTCGGTGCTGGGCGCCATCCTGTTCGGGCTGGCGACGCCGTCGGAGGCAGCATCGGTGGGCGCGTTTGGCAGCCTGGCCCTGGCGGCGGCCTATCGCGAGCTCACTTGGGAGCGCCTGAAGCAATCGGTCTATCTGACGATGCGTACTTCGGCAATGGTCTGCTGGCTGTTCGTGGGCTCCTGGACCTTCTCATCGGTTTTTTCCTACCTCGGCGGTCATATGGTCATCGAGGAGTTTGTGCTGGGGCTGAAAATTTCGCCCGTTTTATTTCTTATCATGGCACAGATGATCATCTTCCTTTTGGGCTGGCCGCTGGAGTGGAGCGAGATCATCATTATCTTCGTGCCGATCTTTCTACCGCTGCTGGACATCTTTAACATCGACCCGCTCTTCTTCGGGATCATCGTGGCACTCAATTTACAGACCTCGTTCCTGACGCCGCCGATGGCGATGTCGTGCTATTATCTCAAGGGGATCGCGCCGCCGCACATCCAGCTCACGACGATCTTTAAGGGGTCGTTGCCGTTTTTGGTGATGGTCTTGATTTCGATGGTCATTCTCTATACTTTCCCGGTGATCACGACGTGGCTGCCGAGTATCGTGTATGGCGTCAACTAGCATGGACAGGCATGCCTGTTCGGGGAAGAGATGGATTTACACCTGATTAGCGCTAACGAAGCGGCAGAGGCGATGCGCACCGGCGAGATTACATCGGAAGAGCTGGTGCGCGCCTGCCTCGATCACATAGCGGCGATAGAGGAACAAATCGGCGCCTGGGCTTTCCTGGACCGCGAACATGCCATGAAACAGGCGTGTGAGGCGGATCTGGCGCTGCAGCATGGTAAAGCCCTCGGGCCGCTCAACGGCATTCCGGTAGGTGTCAAGGATATCTTCGACACCAGGGACATGCCGACCGAAGACGGTACGGTTTTACACGCCGGGCGCCAGCCGGGGCAGGATGCCACCGCGGTCTCCTTGCTGCGCGAGGCGGGCGCGGTTATACTGGGCAAGACCGTCACCACCGAGCTTGCGGTCTTCGCGCCGGGCAAGACCCGGAATCCGCATGATCCCGAGCGCACCCCCGGCGGCTCCTCGAGCGGCTCCGCTGCGGCCGTGGCAGCCGCCATGGTGCCCCTGGCCATCGGCACCCAGACCAACGGATCGGTCATCCGTCCGGCCAGTTACTGCGGGGTTTACGGGTACAAGCCGACCTACGGCCTTATATCGCGGCATCTCGTGCTCCAGCAGTCGCGACCTCTGGACCAGATCGGTGTGTTTGCGCGTACCATCGAAGATGCGGCATTGATCGCACAGCAGATGATGGCCTTTGACGACCGCGATCCCGATACGCGACTGCAGGCACGGCCTAAACTCCTTGAGACGCTGGCCGAGGAGCCTGCGGTCCAGCCGCGCCTGGCTTTCGTCAAGACACCGGTGTGGGATCAGGCCGACACGGATACGCAAGCGGCCTTTACGGAGTTAGTCGCGCACCTCGGTGATAACATCGGCGAGTTTCAGCTTCCGGATATTTTTAATGACGCCGTCGTGCAGCACTGCAAGATTATGGAGGCAGACCTTGCCAGAAGCTTCGAGCGTGAATATACGCGCGGCAAAGACAAGCTGAGTTCCATCCTGCGGGAGATGATCGAGCGCGGCCAGAAGGTTCTGCGGCCAGAAGGTTCTGGCCGTGGATTACAACAATGCGGTCAACCGGATACCGGTTTACAACCGCGCGCTCGATAAGGTGTTTGACTGGTATGACGCCATTCTTACCCCCGCCGCCACCGGTGAAGCTCCCGTCGGCCTGGAATCGACAGGAAACCCGGTCTTCTGCACCCTATGGAGCCTGTGCGGGATGCCCGCGATCAGTCTTCCCATCTTACAGGGGGCACACGGCATGCCAATGGGAGTGCAACTGGTAGGACCGAAGGGCGACGACGCCCGGCTGCTGCGAACGGCCCGCTGGCTCGTGAACCTCGCCGGCGGGTAAGGGATGTGGCGCAAGAAAAAGCGTTGCCGGAAGACAGGCATGCGGTGGCTGCGCGTCCCGCCGGCGGAGGACAGGTTTCTGCATTAAGGGATGGGAAAAATATTGAAAGGAGTATGGTGGATTTATGAGTAACATAATCACCGGGTCGATCGCATTATTGATGAGCCTCACATTCTTTCTTTTTTATGCCATCAGGTTGGAATCTATTGTGCTCTGGATCATCATCGTTGGGAACCTTGCCTGCTTGGTGGTCGACTTTGTGCAATCGGTAAGGAAGGGCAATAATCAAACGAGCAGTTGATCCCTCATTGTTTCAGAAACAGGTCGGAAATTTACGGAGGCTTAAACAATGAAGCCCGTCGTTCTTGTTACCCGTAAACTGCCGGATGCGGTTGAAGATCGACTTCGACGCGACTACCAAGCGATTTTAAATCCTGAGGATTCCGTCTATTCAAGCGACGATATTATCGAACGCGCCAAAGGCGTTGACGCTATTTTACCCTGTCACACCGAACATTTCACCGCCGAGGTGATTGCCCGTTTGCCTGATAGCGTGCGGGCCATTGCGAATTATTCGGTGGGCTACGACCACGTGGATATCGAAGCGGCCAAGGCCCGCGGTCTGATTGTAACCAATACGCCGGAGGTGCTGTCCGACGCCACCGCAGAACTGACCATGATGCTGATGCTGGGTGCGGCGCGGCGTGCCAGCGAAGGGGAACGATTGGTCCGCACCCGGGAATGGAAGGACTGGAGCCCCAGTTTCATGGTGGGAACCCAGGTGACGGGCAAGCGACTGGGTATTCTCGGATTCGGCCGTGTCGGACGGGTCGTCGCCCGGCGGGCCCGCGGATTCGATATGGAGATCCACTATCACGACCACAAGCACATGCCGCCCGAGCTCGAGGAAGGCGCCATCTATCACGAATCCCCCGAAGATCTGATGCCCCATTGTGATTTTTTGACACTCCACACGGTTGCCTCTCCGGAAACCATCAAGTTGCTGAACGCCGAGCGCATCGCCCTGTTGCCGGATGGGGCCATTGTCGTCAATGCCAGTCGTGGCGTCGTCATCGATGACGACGCACTGATTGCGGCACTCAAGTCAGGGAAACTGACTGCTGCCGGATTGGACGTCTTCAATGACGAACCGAATATTCATCCGGAATACCGGCAGCTGCCCAACGTGTTCCTGATGCCGCACATCGGCAGCGCGACAAAAGAAACCAGGGACGCCATGGGGTTCCGGGCACTCGACAATCTGGATGCCATCTTTGCCGGGCGCGAACCCGGTGACCGTGTGGCGTGAAAACGTCGACCATCTCCGTCTCATACAGCCGATCCATTGCCATGGATAACGGACCATTCCCCAGTCAGTTAGAATCCGACAATGATGTTTAACACAAAGAGAACCCGACGGGTTTAAACCTTACACGCAATAAGCAAGGAGAAAAGTTATGAAAATAGGATTTATCGGCCTTGGAATCATGGGAGCACCCATGGTGGGTCGTCTGCTGGATGGCGGCCACCAGGTATTCGCAAACGACCTTAAACCGATTCAGCCCGAAATTCTGGAAAAGGGTGCAACAGCGGTGTCTTCTGCCAAAGAAGCTGCAGAAATGGGAGATGTCATCATTATTATGGTTCCCGACACGCCGGATGTGGAGATAGTTTTATTCGGAGAAAATGGTGTGGCGGAGGGATTGAGCAGCGACAAAATCGTCGTCGATATGAGTTCGATATCTCCGGTCGAAACCAAAGAATTCGCCGAAAAGATCAACGCCATGGGTTGCAGCTATCTGGATGCACCGGTGTCGGGTGGTGAGGTGGGCGCCAAAGCGGGGACGCTGACAATCATGGTCGGTGGCGATCAGACGGCCTTCGACAAGGTGAAGCCCCTGTTCGAATTGATGGGCCAGAATATTACCCTGGTGGGTGGCAACGGCGCCGGTCAGACCTGCAAGGTGGCCAATCAGATCATCGTGGCGCTAACCATCGAGGCGGTCGGCGAGGCCCTGCTGTTCGCATCCAAAGCGGGTGCAGACCCGGCAAAAGTCCGCAAGGCGCTGATGGGAGGTTTCGCGTCTTCCAAAATCCTCGAGATCCATGGCGAGCGGATGATCAATCGGACATTCGACCCCGGCTTCCGGATCACACTTCACCAGAAAGATTTGAACCTGGCCCTGTCGAATGCACGCAAACTGCGGATGGCGCTCCCCAACACCGCCTTTGCGCAGGAACTCTTCAACAGTGTGGCCGCCCAGGGAAACGCCGAACTGGACCACTCTGCCATGGTCCTGGCCCTTGAAAAACTGGCCGAGCATAAAGTTTGCGGATAGATACACGCCAGATTTGTCATGGGGCGCCCGGAATTTTTGTTCAGAACCTGATTTAAAGATCCAGATTGTGCAAAAGGAGTGAGAACCGTGTCGGAAATCAAGATTATCAACACGTCAAAAGCGCCGGCTGTTTTCGGTCCGTTTTCCCAGGGCGTAAAAACAGAGTCTCTGGTCTTTACCACGGGGCAGCTTCCGATCGATCCGGCAACCGGTGAGCTCGTCAGTGACGATGTTCAAGAGCAGACCCGCCAGGTGCTTCTCAATATTAAAGCCATACTTGAAGAAGCGGGATGTACCCTTGACCGTATTCTGAAGGCAACGGTGTTCATTACCAGCATGGACGATTTCGCAAAGGTTAACGAAGTCTATGCCGGGTTCTTTTCAGACAAACCGCCGGCCCGGTCATGCGTGGAGGTTTCGGGGCTGGCCAAGGGGGCACAGGTTGAGATTGAAGCGATCGCCCTGCTTCCCTAGATCGGTTACCGGCGTTTATCAATGCGGGACACGTATTTTCCTGCCGTTTGCCGGTGAAGGCAATAGATGCGTCAATAGAGGTTACCCACGGCCGATAAAAGGCATTTTGGTGGCCATGATGGTCATAAATTGCATGTTTACATCCAAAGGCAGGCTTGCCATATGGACGATGGCGCGCGCCACATGATCCAGATCCATGGTCGGCTCCCTAACTTTAGAACCATCTGCCTGGGTTGCACCGGCACCATCTTCTAAAAGGGCTTTCACCAGATCGGTTGCGGCATTGCCGATGTCTATCTGGCAGCAAGCGATATCATATTTGCGTCCATCAAGGGACAGCGATTTGGTGAGACCGGTTATGGCATGCTTGGTGGCGGTGTAGGATGCCGAATTGGGTCGCGGGACGTGTGCCGATATAGAGCCGTTGTTGATGATGCGCCCCCCGCTGGGATCCTGGCCCTTCATGATCCTGAACGCTTCACGGGCACATAGAAATGAGCCGGTCAGGTTGGTGTTTACGACAGCTTGCCACTCCTCGTAGGGGATATCTTCAAAAAGGACCGACGGTCCGAAAATTCCCGCATTGTTAAACAGGACGTCGACGCGTCCAAAGCTTTCTTTGGTCTTCGAAAACAGGTTGTGAACCGCGTCTGGATTGCCCACATCTGTGGGTACAACCAGCGCTCTTGAACCGGACGAACCGGAGTCCGCTGCGGTCGTTTCTAAAAGTGCTTTACGACGCCCGGCCAGGGCAACCGCATAACCTTCTGCAAGAAAGGCGAGTGCCGTATGCTTACCGATGCCCGATCCTGCACCCGTCACAATTGCGACTTTTGCGTTAGAATTCATCATCAAACCTCCTCGTGTTGTATTGGGTTTTCCAAACCGGGTGCTTCGCACCCGGTTTCACCCGCAACGATTGGGGCACTTCGCGCCCCTGTCTTTTACCGCCTACGGCGGCAAAAGACAAGCCACCCGCTTTGCGAGTGGTCGTTGACTCCGCAAGTAATTTACAAACACGAATTGGTTTTAGCAATAGTAATTTGGCGTATTTCAGGTGGCGGTAATAAATAGGTTTCGGGTATTAGGGAAAATAGCTCATAGCTAATAGCTCATGGCTTGCAAGCTGGGAAGCCAGGAGGCCAGAAAGCCTGGAAGCCTTCGCGCTTTCAAGCCTTCCAGCTTCCCAGCCTTATAGCTTGCTAGCCTATCCGCCTTTTTTTGAACCCTGAACCTCTGAACCCAAATCTTTACATCCGCAAATTCATATTTATTTTAATTGAATTAATCGGTTGAAAGGATCCCCGGTATTTTGTATTCGCAAAATAAACTTCTGCATGCGTTTACGATTCTTATAGCCCGAGCCAGGGATTTTCTTTTCCGAGTTCAAGGGAGGTAATCATGAACCGCACGATCGATATTGAGGGGATTGAAGTCTCCGGGTCTATTACCGACGACTTTTCTCAAATTCTGAGCCCCGAGGCACTGTCCTTTGTGGGTGCCCTTGCGCGCGAATTTGAATCGCGACGCAAAGAATTGCTGGAACGCCGTAAGACGGTACAGGCTGAAATCGACAATGGTAAAATGCCCGACTTTTTGCCGGAAACCAGAGAAATTCGCGAAAGTGAATGGAAGATCGCACCCGTACCCGCGGACCTCAAAGATCGCCGCGTCGAAATTACCGGCCCGGTCGATCGCAAGATGATTATCAACGCCCTCAATTCGGGGGCGTCGACCTATATGGCTGATTTTGAAGATTCCCATTCACCCACCTGGAGCGGCACCCTTCAGGGGCAAATTAATCTTCGTGATGCCGTCAACGGGACCATCGATTTTGAAAGTGCCGCGGGCAAGCAATACCGCCTGGGCGATAAGATCGCCACCTTGCTCGTCAGGCCCCGCGGCTGGCACCTCGTTGAAAAACACCTATCGGTGGACGGCCAACCGATATCTGCCAGTATTTTTGATTTCGGACTTTTCTTTTTTCATAATGCCGCCAATCTCGTCGCCAAGGGCAGCGGCCCTTATTTTTATCTCCCTAAAATGGAAAGTCACCTCGAAGCCCGGCTGTGGAACGACATTTTCATCCGCGCTCAGGATCTGCTCGATATCCCAGCAGGCACGATTAAAGCCACGGTGCTGATCGAAACCATAATGGCGGCTTTTGAAATGGATGAGATTCTGTATGCGCTAAAAGATCACATGGCGGGCCTCAATTGTGGTCGCTGGGACTATATCTTCAGTTTTATCAAAAGGTTCAAAAACATACCGGCATATCTTTTCCCGGACCGCGCTCAGATTACGATGACGCGCCATTGCATGCATTCGTATTCCCTGCTGGCGATCAAGACCTGCCACCGTCGCGGCGCGCATGCCATCGGCGGGATGGCGGCACAGATTCCCATAAAAAAAGATCCTGAGGCGAACGCGTTAGCACTTAAAAGGGTTAGAGCGGATAAAAACCGTGAAGCCACAGACGGGCATGACGGCACCTGGGTTGCCCATCCGGGACTGGTGCAGCTCGCCAGGGAAGAATTTGACAAGGTCATGCCCGCACCAAACCAGATCGAGAATTTGCGTGAAGATGTAGGCGTAACCGCCGACGATCTTTTGAAACTGCCCACCGGAACGATCACCGAAGAGGGCGTGCGCACCAATATCGATGTCGGCATTCAATACATGGCAGAGTGGCTCCTGGGCAACGGCTGTGTTCCGATCTATAACCTGATGGAAGACGCGGCCACCGCTGAAATTTCCCGCACCCAGCTCTGGCATTGGGTGCATCATCCCAAAGGGATCTTAGAGGATGGCCGCAAGCTCACGCTCGAACTCTTCCGCGACCTGATGCAGGAAGAAATGGAGCAAATCTGTGAGTCGGTCGGCGATGAATGCTTTGGGGACGGAAAATATAATGTGGCGGCTCAGCTTTTCGACGAAATCATCTCCAGTGCTGAGCTGGAAGAGTTTTTGACCCTGCGGGCCTATCCGCATCTTGATTAATTGTGTTTAACCGTGGACCCGCGTGCAGTGGTTACGATTATGCGATCGCACGGGCCCACAGCACCACCGTGGTACGCGAAACGATTAAGGCACTGCCGTGCATTTTTTGCTTCGCTGGCGCAATAATACATGCCACCTACTTTGCGGGTGGTCGGGAACTCGCATCCCGAATGAAACGATATGGGATCACTTCTTAAATTTTATCGGTCAATAATTTACGAAGTTTCCCATTTCCATCCTTACCGATAACTCACGGGGTTGATGACATGCGCGTGCTTCTAATATCTGCCAATACAGAGCAAATCAACATGCCGGTCCTGCCGCTGGGCCTGGCATGTGTCGCTGCCGCCGTTCAGGGCGCCGGGCACGAGATGCAAATTTTAAATTTAATGATGCAAACCGATACACGGCAGGCGCTCAAAGAAGCGATTGCCGGTTTTAATCCCGAAATAATTGGCATTTCGGTCCGAAATATCGACGATCAGAAATCGGAAAATTCAAGATTTCTGTTAGCGGACGTAAAAGATGTTGTTCGCAGCTGCCGTGAATTTTCCGGTGCAACGATTGTTTTAGGAGGCGCCGGCTACAGTATTTTCCCTCAGGCTTCGCTCGATTTTCTGGAAGCCGACATTGGAATCCAGGGTGAAGGGGAAGGCGTGTTTCTAAAGCTTTTAGAAAAGCTTGGCGAAAACAAGGATCTTTCAGAAATTCCGGGTTTGTTTTTAGCCGGTCAGGAGCCACAAGGCGAGAGGGAATACATAAAAAATTTGACCGACTTACCCCTGCCGCTTCCGGATATTCACTTATCGACGCCCTCTTTACTTGAAGACCAGGAGATTTGGATACCTTTTCAAACAAGACGGGGATGCCCTCTGGACTGCAATTATTGCTCGACAGCAACGATTGAGGGACGCACCATTCGACAGCATGATCCGCAAAAAGTTGTCGACATTATGTCAAAATATGCCGAGGCGGGATTTGATCATTTCTTTTTTGTCGACAATACATTTAATCTTCCCAATTCATATGCCGGTGCACTGTGCGAGAAGCTCATTTCGGCCGAACAAGACATGACCTGGCGCTGTCTTCTTTATCCCTGGAAAGTTGATGTCAACCTGGTTGAAAAAATGGCAGCGGCGGGTTGCAGGGAAGTCAGTCTGGGCTTTGAAAGCGGCTCTGCGGAAATCCTGGCCAGAATGAATAAAAGATATAACCTGGAGGATGTTCGCCGAATTTCAGATATACTGAAAGATTATGGAATTCGCAGGCTGGGATTTTTATTGCTGGGTGGGCCCGGAGAAACCAAAGAAACCGTTAATGAAAGCCTGGAATTTGCCGATTCACTGAACCTGGAGGCGATGAAGATTACGATTGGAATTAGAATTTATCCCTACACCCCGCTTGCGGAAACAGCCCTAAAAGAGGGTTTGATAGAAGCCGATGACAATCTACTCTTTCCCAGATACTATATTGGCAAAGATTTGGAAGGGTGGTTGCGTGAAACGGTCATGGCCTGGAGGGAAAATCGGCCCCATTGGATTATGTAAGTGCGGGCAGTGGGAGCCTCCGAAACATCCGGCCCCCCTGACCGCATTCGGATTTATTTTAAAAATCCAATCAACGCATCAAATCATAGCAGGATGTCCCCTATCTCCATCCCCTATTTCCAAATGTCAAAAACTATATTTATAAATTTAAATACTTAAGTTAATGTATAAGTTACCGATAAACTGTATTGAGTGTTGCTTCACGATGGTGCGGCGCACTCACTGTAACGGGGCGACTCCTAAGAGGTGAGGAGTCGCCCCCGAAACAGTCTATGGGATGAAGATCAGGAGCAATGCTTTGGAAAATATAATCTTTATGCTCTTAACCCTCCTGGGGGTCGCATTTTTTCTCTGGTTGGCCCTGCCCGGCAAATCTGAACGAAACCAACACGGTAATGATTAAATTTTTAATAACGGTATTGACGTTTATACTATTTTTCTTGGCTTATATATCCACCGGGTCATTCTAGCTGAGGGATTGTGCTGAGCCGACGCAGTTGTTTAAACATATTTTTTGCCGGAGCATTTCTTCAGTTTGCCGTTTTTGAATCTGTAGAAATATACCCCGTCCAAATCTATTCGCCTGTCCGTTGCTGCAATTCGGTTTAGAATACTCCAAAATCGCGGCAAGATGCCGCTCCCACATGCTTTAGCAACTAGAACATAAAGCGCAATATGATGTATGAAAATAGTGGGAGCGGCTTCCAGCCACGACGCATTTGCTCCGCTTTTAAACCGAATCTACGCCTTGCCCTTGAACGTGATCTACTATTTTGGAGATGGATTAAAGATTACCCTGCAGCAAGCTGCAGGGAATCTTCCCCGTAAGGAATTTTAGTCGATCTATAATGCGCTCGCTATTGCGGTTCAAGCCATTTACACAAAAGTTAAAAGATGATATGCAAAAACTATAAAAAAGGGTCCGGTGATGACGATATTTTCTGCAATTGGCATTATTTTATTGATCTCGGCGTTTATTCTTTTTGGTTATCAAGGCCTGTCGGCGTTTCTATCAATGCGCACAACGGATCAATTTGTTTATGAAAATATTCGTCTTGTGGATATCCTGGATGAAAAATATTACAGCTGGATCAAGGATATTTCATTTGTGTTTATTCAAGGCATAGCGGAAACCTTTATAACCGCACCCATAGCGCTTTGGTTACTGTGCGGTGCGGTTTTTTTCTTTTTAATTAATGCTTTCAAAGGTGAAAAGTAGGTAAGAAAATAACCGTAAAGCAGTAGGTGATTTCGAAGTAATTTAATTTAATCAGATCATATCCTGGCGACTATCGTTTTTGAGTTAAGCACACATCAAGACCCCACCCCATTATCTTAGAGACGATTGCTTTTGTTCATAATTTAAATAAAGAAAGGAAAACCGATGCCGCTTGATCTTGAAACGTTTAAACCCGCTTACCAGAAATGGGTAGAAGAAAGCCTGCCGGATTACCGGGCAGGCAATATGAAGGAGATTGTCAAGAAGTATCCCTTTATTGCGCCCGATGACATTCCATGGACGGCTTACGACGGTCAGCCGTCAGATCAAACCTTCGCACTGGTCACCAGCGGCGGACTATATCTCAAGGACAGCCAGCCGCCGTTTGACACCGAATCAATCCACGGCGATACATCCTTTCGGGAAATACCCAAAACCGTCCGCCAGCAAGATATCGGGATTGCGCATGCACATTACGATCACAGCCTGGCACAGCAGGACATCAACATCATTTTTCCGATCCATCGCTTTGTCGACCTTGAAAATGAAGGCATCATCGGTAAGTTGACCGATATGCATTACAGCTTCAGCTATGTCAACGACGTTGTGTCCTTGGTCACAGAAACGGTTCCAAAATTTATTTCGCGGATCAAAGCAGCAGAGGTCGACGTCCTCTTCCTGGTGCCGGTCTGACCGAAATGTCATCAGACCGTGGGTCTGATTCAGCGCCTGGTAGAAGAAGCGGGAATTCCGACGATCTCTATGGGAAATTCCGCCGATCGGATGGCGCACATCAAGCCGCCCCGGGCCATGCTTGTGAAGTTTGCACGCGGCAGTATGTTTGGTGAACCGGGCAACGTGAAACGCCAGCGGCGCATTATTTTGGATGCGCTAAAGGCCTTGCAGACCATGACCGAGCCGGGAACCATCCAAGAGCTGCCTTACAAATGGAAAAAGCCGGACCCGGAGTAAATGGGGAAGGATTTTAAAGATAGGCGGTTTTCTTTTATCTATATACAAAAAGTAACTTTATATCGAGTACTGTATCGAAAGAATTGTCCGTCTACCAGGAACCGCATACCCTGCCAATTTTACCGTGCAGAATTCAGCTGGGGCGGCAAGGGGGATTCATTTCTCTGACGGTGTTTGCACCATGCAAAACATCCGCCTAATCTGAGTCCCAGCCATGCCACAAAGTCAATTCCCGCAAAACCGTTTACCTGTATACCGACAGCTTTGAATAGATCATCCCAGGCCTTTCTACCGGCTTCTTTCATATAAGGCTCGATTTCGCCGTTCGCGTTTTTTTGCCATAACTGATCAAAACGATATCCGTAGTCATGAATTAAACCGGGTATCAAAAGCAGGCCGACCGGACTGAGAAGGAACCAGAAAATACGTGGAATTGATGCACCGTCAAACGTGAAATCTTTGGGAAGGACGATTTCGACATCATTTTCCAGTTCGAAATGCCAGTTCTGTACCAGTTGCCATTTCCTTATATCGAATAACCAGACGAGCACCCTCATAATAAACGTTCTATTTTTAGTCGGTATCGGTATCGGTAGCAAAACAGGCATTTCCCCCTCAGCCATCAGCGACCGGATATCTTTTCTCAAAAGCGCATAAAGAATAAATAGAGCGATAATGACCAGAAGCAGGGCAATAGCAATGATTCCGACGATTTGGAATAAAATCATTTTACCTCCATGAAAGGGGCTGCTTTCAACATTTCTCAATTCTACGAGAAATAAAGCTAGAATCTATTTTACTTTTATTGCCACCATCGTAACATCATCGTGGGGTTCTTCGGATTGGACAAACTCGTCCAGGCGAAGGTTGATGCGTTCCACGATTTTTTCGGCGGGAAAATGCGCACTTTCCTTCAGGGCGGCTTCCAGGCGGGATTGATCGAACAGGTCATGGTCGGAATTCATGGCTTCGGTGATACCGTCTGAGTAAAGCAACAGCACATCCCCGCTTTTAACCGGTATGGCTTTTTCCTCGAGGCATGACGAAAATCCCATATCCCGATCAATGCCGAGGCACACGCCCCGGGTTTTGAGAGGCTCAATTGTTTTGGTTTGTGAAGCGTAATACAGCGGCCAATTGTGTCCCGCACGCGCGATGGTTAATAAATTTTCCCTGGATTCGAAAAAAGCGATGACCGCCGTAATAAAATCCCCTTCGCGCAGCCGCCGGCAGATCAGATGATTCAAACCGTTTAGGATATTTGCGGGAGAGGCGCTCTGTTCCGAGAGGGACTCAAACATACTTTGAATGTGGGCGGCATACAAAGCCGCCGGTATGCCCTTGCCGGCCACATCGCCGACAATGCTCAGCATCTGGTTGTCATTGCGCTTGACTACGTTGAAAAAATCCCCGCCCACGATTTTGGCCGGCCTGGAAGAAAAAGATATCGACAGCCATGGGAATTCAGGGAGCTGCTTGGGCTCGAGGCTGACCTGGATTTCCCGGGCGATTTCCAGCTCGTCGCGGGTGGTCAGCTTATCGGCCAGCTCCATTGCGAGCAGGAAATTTAGGATAAGAAAAGCGCATAGGATCCACACCCCTTTTGCCGCTATCATTCCCAGCACAAAGCCCGCACAACCGAGACCATAAAAGAACCTGCGGGCCGGTGTCAGCTGCATCAAAAAGCTTAAAAAGATTTCCTTAAAAACGATGATTTTTGATACTAGCGATTTTTTCTCAGGCGGGCTGTCTTTGAGCGTTGTTTTTTCTTTGTAATAGGTTAAGGCCTCCATCGCATCTTTATGCAGCATCCGCTCTATTTCCTTGCGGCTCATCCCGGTGGTATACCACTGGAAAAAATCCCGGGCTTTTTTGATTTTGTTTTTAAAATGCGATGTTATCCTGCTGATGCCCATGGCCGCTACCGCTGAAAAACAGAATTGGAAATGAGACTAAAAAGTCGACACTACTATATTCGTGGTTTTGTAAAACTGCAAGGAAAAGGGATGAAATGCAATAAATTATACACCCGTGTCTACTTTTTTAGCTTCTATGTCCCGGCGGCCGTTTTGGGGTTTTATTAATCATATGAAATTACAGCAAAAACTGAAAAATATAGGTTCGCACAAAACTTGCATCTGATAGATGGGATTAACCGGATGCTGATCATAACGATTAATCCATACGTTAAAAGGAGGCGAAATGAGAGGCAAGATGATGAAGATTGGGCTGCTGGCATGTTTGCTGCTTTGGATTCCAGCTAGTATTCTGGCGCAAGAAAAACCGACGCCGGCGGAGACCCAAAAGGTCATTCAGTATTACTATCAAGGCAAAGGCCAGGGTGTTATTTTAATGGGCCATAAACTTTGCGCCCAAATCTATGAAGATGGACCCTTAAAATTTGAATGCCAGGAGGAAATTACCGGTGGGCAAATTCAAAAAGGCCAGGAAGTCTTTCTATGGATGAATTATCTAGTACCTGCAGGGGACAAAGCAGACATTATCATTCATTACAAAAGAAATAACAACGTCCGCAGTGTCTCAAACTTTGAGCTGCCCGGCGCCCTGCGATACAGAATCTGGAAAAAAATTCCAACAGATAAAATCGGTGACTGGCAGATTGGTATCATTCAGGAATTGCAGGATTCGGATTTAAAATTAGGGGAGCTGCCGTATTCTGTAACTGACGCCAATCAATAGGGATAAAGAAGTTATACTGTTACAAAAGAAATATAATTATTTAAGGAACGTTCCCTTTTATCCGCTGGATTGACTTTCTACCGTGCGGGTGGCAAGGTTTACACAAAAACGCTTATTTCGTAATTCCACCAAATGTTTGCCTCTTCTAGAGAATGACAGCGGCAAATTGCCAAACTATTTTATTTAGATTATTGCCTTGCAAAATATAGGATAAGAATCGGCGGAACCCATAGGAGGCGAAAAGATACTATGTTAAAAAATGCTTACATAAAAGCTTTCATTTTATTCATGGCTGCGATCGTGCTGCTTTTTTTTGCGTGCGCAAATAGCAATAAAAAATATGCGGATGAGTACTATGAACAGGGTTTGGTTTTTTATAAAAGCATGGAATATGACAGATCAATCGATGATTTTACAAAAGCACTGGAAATAAACCCCAAAGATAAGGAAAATCACAAAGTGTATTACATGCGGGGGAGGTCCTATCTAGAAAATCGCCAATACAATCAGGCGGTTAACGATTTCACAAAAGCCCTTGAAATCTGCCCTGAAACAGATAAAGCAACCAAATTTTCAATCTTTGAATCACGCGGCAACACGTATCATGCTTTAAATGAGAACGATGCGGCCATCAAGGATTTTTCAGATGCGATCGAACTGAATCCAAAACATAAAAATATGAAATATGTTTATAACAATCGCGGGTGGGTCTGGCAAAACAAGGAAGCCTATCAAAAAGCACTTAAGGATTATTACGCCGCCCTGGCGATTGATCCGGCATTTGCGCCGTCTTACTACGGCAGAGCGTTATCCTGGTATAAGTTGGGGAATCTACCCAGAGCATTGGAGGATGCCAAAGAGGTGCTGAGATTGGAACCTGAAATTAAAAAATATGATGATCTTGTGTTTGAGCTTAGATCAAAGATGAAGAAATAAAAAGAATAGCGGGTACCCGCTATTCTTTTTGAGGTGGTTTGGTGCGCTGATCGGGATACCAGTACATGCGGGCAAAGTCATTCAAAGAAGATTTTGAAAATAACCATCCATAGAGAATTCGGAGGGGCATCCACAGATAGTGCCAATCACCGTGCCGGTCGAATTTGCGGGTCGAAAAAATGGCCTTTGCCGAGGTAATTCTGGCAAGTCTCTGACGCCGTTTACGACCCAATCGCATCAGGTCCCACAGGAACTGCACGTCTTCTGCAAAAAGTAAATCCTCGTTGTAGCCGCCAATGGCCTCGAAATCCTCGCGGCGGCAAAAAACGACACCGGTATCCATCCGCGTAAGCCAGGCGATGGGAACCATCAAAATATAGGTAATCGCGATACCGCGAGATATTCTTTGCATTTTTACGCCCGTTGCGCCGGCAATGATTTTGCCGGTCGCAAGACTGCGGTCAATTGCATTGAAGGTGTCCGGATGCATAATGTTGTCGGCATCCACGAATACGAGCACATATCCGCGTGCATTGCGGGCGCCGGTGTTACGTACCGCTGCAATGACGCGCCTGTCTTCGCGGACCACACGGCAACCGCGTGAGCGGGCCAGGTCGGCAGTTGCATCCGTAGATGCGTTGTCGGCGACCACAATTTCGATGTCGTCGGGCCCGCCGGCGTAGCAGGTCCGGGCAACCTCCACACTGTCTAATAGCGCCGGCAGGTAGGCTTCCTCGTTATATGCTGGAATGATGAGAGAATACCGGGGAACGGTACTCTGTAACGCTTGCATGCGGTGTTATACCTCAAAGTAGAAACAGGCGCTCCTGGTTCATAGGAGCGGATTACTCCAGGACATGAATGTTCTTTTGCGCGCAGATGTCCTTGAGGATCTTTGGCCACACCGTAACGCTAACCTCTCCCAGATGGGCCGTGCGCAGCAGGTACATGTAGGTCCTGGATTGCCCGATGCCGCCTCCGATGCTCAATGGAATCTCGTCGTTGAGGATGGCCTGATGATACGGCAGACGGAGGAAATCTTCCTGGCCGGAAATCTTTAGCTGGACCTTAAGCGTCTCCTTGGTGACGCGGATGCCCATCGAAGTCAGCTCGTGGCGCCGTTTCGTCACCGGGTTCCATACCAGGATATCACCATTTAACCCGTGGTATTGTTCGCCATTACGGGTGATGGTCTCGGTGGTCCAGTCGTCGTAATCCGCCGCGCGCATCTCGTGCGGGTACCCGTCCTTTAGAACCCAGCCGATGCCGATGATAAAGAGTGCCGGGGCGTGTTCCAGAAGGGTCCGGGTCTCGCGTTGTTTGCGTGGCAGATCCGGGTACTTATTCAGGATTTCTTCGGAGTGCAGAAATGTCAGTTTCTCAGGGATGTCGGGGTATTTGGAAGTCTTGAGTTGCGGGAACATCTCCTGCGACATCTGGCCGGCTTCCCAGATGACCTTCCAGATTTTTTTAACAATGTCTTTGAGAAAGTCAAGGTTGCGGTCTTCCTGGGTGATAACGCGTTCCCAGTCCCACTGGTCGACGTACGAACTGTGATCATGATCCAGGAAGTAATCTTTGCGCACGGCTTTCATGTCGGTACAGATGCCCTCGCCAATGTTGCAGTCAAACTGTTTTAGCGCCATACGTTTCCACTTCGTAGCCGCCTGTACGACCTGGGCCGTTATAGGCGTATCCAGTCCCAATCCACACGGGAATTCCACCGGTGTCCGCGACCCATCGCGATCCAGGTAGTCATTCACGCCACTGTCTCTGTCAACGATCAGAGGAACCTGAACCATTTGCAGATTGAGCGCCTTGCATAGATTCTCCTCGATGTAATTTTTGACTGCAAAGATTGCCTGCATTCTTTCTTTCGGGGAAAGCAGGGGTTCATAGTCTTCGGGTAATTGCTTCTTTAGATCAGCATAGTTACCTATTCCAGGTCCCGCCAGATCTGCTTCTTTGTCTGCCATCGATTTCCTCCTCTTATTTCGACATTAGATCAATAGGGTTAAACTTTGATGTAGCGATTATCGTTTTGGAATTAATCACACATCATTTCCCCTCGGGGTGACGCAGAATTTGATATACAGGTAATGGACGTTAACTAAAATTTTTTACTCCATCTCATCGGGTTGCTTTTCTGAGATCAAGACGGAAGATTTAAGTAGACTCGTAACCGAAGCTACCATGCCGGCAATATCACCGAGGTTCGATGGTATGATTACGGTATTGTTCTCTTTTGCCAGTTTTCCGAATTCCTTTATGTATTGTTCAGCGACACGCAGGTTGACCGCCTCACCTCCGCCCGGCGCATGGATGGCTTCGGCAATTTTCCTTATGCCTTCTGCCGTGGCATTGGCGACCAGTTCGATCTCTCTGGCGCGGCCTTCGGCCTCGTTTATTCTTTTCATTTTTTCGCCTTCGGACTTCTTTATGGCTTCCTGTTTGTCGCCCTCGGCCACGTTTGTGATGGCCTGACGCTGTCCCTCGGATTCAGCTATGGCCGCCCGTTTCTCACGTTCGGCTCTCATTTGCTTTTCTAAAGCGTCTTTTACGCTCTCGGGGGGCTCAATATTTTTAATTTCGTAGCGCGTAATCTTCACCCCCCAGGGATCGGATGCCTTATCAACTGCTTGAATTATGGCCGCGTTTATATTCTCGCGCTCTTCAAATGTGCGGTCCAGTTCGAGTTTCCCGACTTCTGAACGCATGGTTGTCTGGGCCAGCTGCGTTGAAGCAAACATATAGTTATCGATTCCGTAGCTTGCTTTCATGGGATCCATTACCTGCAAATATAAAACACCGTCAATCTCCACGGCAATATTGTCCCTCGTGATACAACTCTGTGAGGGAACGTCCACCGCAACCTCTTTTAGAGAATGCTTATAGGCAACGCGTTCTATAAATGGAAACAGTATGTGAAATCCGGCCTCGAGCGTCTTTGCGTATTTCCCCAGGCGCTCGACAATGAAAGCCGACTTCTGTGGTACAATCCGAGCGGTCTTAATAATTGTAACGACAACGAGTATGACAATACCGATGGTTATAATGGTGCCGATGTTTTCCATTTTAGCCCTCCTCTTTTTTTCGAACTTTCAAAATGATTCCGTCAACGCCTGTTATTATAGCCATTTCACCATTTTTGATATGCTCATCGGAATCTGCGCGCCAGCGCGCTCCTTTGTATTCAACCGCGCCATCCATTTTGTTTGGAATCACGTCCTCCAAGACGACGACACTTTGCCCGGTAAATTCGTCCAAATTTTTTGTCTGATCCTGCACATTGCCCACATGTCCGTAAAACTTACCTTTAATCCATTTTCTGAGGACCACCAGAAGCAGAATTGAGGCGACTGCAAATACCAGCAGCTGGGACTGAAAAGAGACGGTCAGGCCGAAGTAGGTTGTGACCGCCGCAGCCCAGGCACCAATTCCGAAAAAAACGAGGATGACACCCGGCACCACAAACTCCAGAAATATCAGTGCCAGACCCAGCAGAAACCATAGTAGTGTCGGATTAAATATAGTTTTCTGGTCGGGCATCAGCTCGGCTACTTTCTCCGTCCAGGGTATCGGGCGATTTTCTATTGCGATCCCCTCGAGTTGAAACTTACGGTAAAGTTCCCCCAGATCCTTCACCTCATGCTCAGCCACTTTTAGACGGATTGCTTCTTGGGTTGTTAAGGTCAGGAGCTTGCCTTTTTCCACGATCCCCGCAATCTGAAGATCGGGATCGACCATCGCCTCAGCAATATTCCCGGGGTGGTTGTTGGCCTCTGCGCCCCGATGGTGCTTCCCGGGGCCATAACGATATGTTTTGTGGCCAGCGATATTAAAGCGCCGGCCGAGATTGCCTTTTTATTGACGAAAGCGATCGTGTTTACCTTTGTGTCAACTAACTTGTCCTTGATTCTCACGGCGGCGTCCAGACGGCCGCCAAAAGTATCGATTTCCAGAATGAGGACTTTGGCATTGGCCTTGGCGGCCTCTTTCAGAACGCCTTCGAAATCATCGGCCAGTTTGTTATTGATGGTGCCCTTTAACAACGTGTAATAAATTTTCCGCCCGTCATCGTTTGCCGCATATCCCTGGTAGGCGCCATGGAATAGCATAATCGAGGTCAGGATCGCCAGGGCTGAAATTGTCTTTAAATTAAGTGTCTTCACACCCAATCCTCCAGATTTTAATTGTTAGCCGCGATAACAGAAATGGCACTATTCGTGCCGGCATAAGGCTCAGGGCAAAAGGTCAGCGCAATGCGCTGGTTTATTGAGATAGTTGAGTGGTTGGCCCCAGTTAAAGGGCGTTCAGATTTAACGCGGTAAAGGTCAATTTATTATTTAAAATAGAATCCCTATTAAGAAAAAGTGCGTGAGAAACAGGAGGAGATTCTCCGAAGAGATTAAAATATGATAGCGGAAAAGGGGTAAATAATCAAGAAAATCGAATTGGCCGAGATTACGCAGATTAAGAAAATAACATTGCTTTGCCAAACGGTTAGGGGGGAACACGGGACTTCCGTTACATTTGTAATGCTTCTTTTGTCCGGTCGAACTGAAAATTAGTTCATCAAGGCTTTAAAATTAGCTTGCCTTGAACTGTACCGCTCTCCAGCAATTCATGGGCCCGGGCCGCCTTGTAAAGCGGGATCCGTTCAAAGATGTGGGGTTTAATCTTTCCGTCGGCCAGATCGTTATACAGGATTTCTGAAGACCGGGCCATCAATCTGGGGTCAAGTTCAAAAATGCTGGGAAGCATAAACGTTCGAACACCCACGCTCTTTGCAAAGCCCATTCCAAGCAGCTCGGTCAAATTTCCTTCCGGCAGACCGGCCGCCATCCCCAGCCAGATAATCTGGCCCAGAGGTGCCAGCATTTCAAAATCACGGCGGAAAGTGTCCCCGGCTGCCGAGTTCAGGATGATATCGGCGCCCCTGCCGCCGGTAATTTCTTTCACCCGTTGGACCACGTCTTCTCCTTTGTAGTTAATGATGTGATCATATCCCTGGGTCCTGGCAAAATCGGCTTTTTCATCCGTGCTGGTTAAACCGATGGCCGTCACGCCGGCCAGTTTTGCCAGCTGGATGACTGCGGTGCCCACCCCGCCGGCGGCTGCATAAGACAAAATCGTTTGTCCTTCCCTGACCCGGGCCATGGTGTGCAGCATATGATAGGCGGTCAGATAATTGACCGGAATGGCCGCGGCTTCATCCATATCAATATCTTCGGAGATGGGGAATACGTCGACAGCGTTGGTGGCCATGTAATCCGCATAACACCCCTGTCCCAGTGCGGCAACGCGCTGTCCCCGGCGAAACCGGGTGACATTTTCGCCAATCGATTCGACAATTCCGCTGCAGTCAACACCCGGGATCGCTGGCAGCGTCGGCATCATTGGATAAAAACCTTTTCTAACCATGACATCCGCAAAATTAACCGAAGCCGATATGACTTTGATCAATACCTCGTTTTTATCCGGCACAGGCGTATCAACCTCTTCGTATTTTAATTCGTCCACTGAACCGGCTTTATGAATACGGATGGCTTTCATGTCTGGACCTCCTTGGATGGCGTTTTGAAGTAAAAATCGTTACCCGACTTTAAGACGATTTTTTAAACTCACTTTTAATTCCTGTTTGCTTCCAGGTCCGATATGCGTTTATTTCCCCTTTGAGAGAATTCATGATGGTGGTTAACACCGCCAGATCATCCAAGTACCCGACAATGGGTATGAAGTCCGGGATGAGATCTACGGGCAAAAGAAAATAGAGCAACCCGCCTCCGATCATGGCCACATTGGCAGGATGTAATTTGTAATTTCCTTTTACGGCATCTTTGAAAACCGCATAGAGGTCGCGAACATTTTCGAGGACCTTTTTTAAGGCCGGATAGGCTTTGTTGATTTTATTGCGGATGGCCTCATCGTTTATAAATTCACCAAAATCCTTGCCCCGGGTAAATTTAAGCATGCGGTCGTAGTTTTTGCGCCGTTCGGGGTCAGCGAGCATATTGTAAGCCTGGTTGAGGACCTTGGTCATGTCTTCGGCTTCTGCAATGCGCCCCGGATTTTTGTCGGGATGCCATTCTTTTATCTTTTTTAAATAGGCCTGCCGCACTTCTTCCTGGCCGGCGGCCGGATCGATTCCCAGCAATTCATAGTAATTGGTAAAATTTTCGGAGGTGTTGCCCATCCTAAATGCCTTTAGAGATAAAATGATTATAATCCATTAAACCTAATCCTAACTTCTCATTACTTTTCATGCAAAATTCAAGTATGAACTATAAGTGAGTATCCGATGGATGTCTATTGTTTTATCGGGTTTTTGAGCTTTGAGCTGATGCGGGAATTAGGAGATGTCTATCGATAATGACCCGGTTGCGCTGCAGAAGAGGATTGATCCGCCTTCGGAGGGCTCAATAAGGGGGGGGTTATTGGGTCGGGGGTTTTGCGGAATCAGGCGCAGCGGATTTAACCGGGGTGCCTGATGGTTTAGGCCGTGCGCCCGCTTTTTTTAGCTTTTTTCTTCTTCGATCGGTGATTTTTCTTCTTCGATCCAGATCCCCCCTGCGATCTTTCCCTGATCGGCGATCAAATCTCACGCCGATTCCATTCTTGTCAACCCGGACGATCCAGCCCTTTAGCTTGAGTTCCTTTTTAAGCCGCGTGGCCGGGAAGACCAGGTTTATCATTTGCCCGATCGCAAATTTCTCCTGGGTTATGATAAAGGCTCCGCCGCGGCTTATGTTTTTAATAAAACCTTTGTGCTTCGAATTTCGCGAAGTGAAATATACAACCTTGCGATAGGGTTTCCTTTGATGCTCTCTTGGGTCGCTTTCTTTTTTAAAAGCCTGATTGCCGGGCCGCTCATTTTCGAAATCAGCGATATCAAGAATTTTTAAAAGAGACTTGCTTGCTTTAATGAATTCAGCGCCATAACCAAATCTAAAAGAGGAGTTCGGCAAGACTTTGCGCCATTTAATTCGCACATAGGAATAATATTTTTCGCTGTCTTCGGAATACGGGCTGCTTTTTAAGCCGATGTAAATTTCCTCACCGGGATAAAGGCTTTGATCAGACTCAAAATGCACCCCCCCTTTACTGATATCGTACATTTTGGCATCATAGAAAATGTCCGGCAACAGCGTATCATGCAAAATAACGCTCTCGAAATGGTAGCGGTTGGTTTTTCTGCGATCGGAATTTGAACTCACAAATGTCTCCCGGGTAAAAAAAATTAAAGCCTTTTCCCAAGTTCAGCGGGTAACCTTTCTATGATGGCGCTAAGCCTTTCCGGTAATGGCTTCAGGAAGCTCTTTTCTCCTTAAATTATCCAGTTCCAGTTTAATAAGCGTAAATATTTGCATTGTCTTGGATTTTAGTTCCTGCACGGCGTCAATTTTATCGGTAATATCCGGATGTATTTTTTTCGCTTTAATAATTCTTAAATTGCTCAATATGTCTTCACTCAGGATTTCAAATCCAGGCGGTGCATTTAATATGGCGTCCAGCAGGAGCTCGTTACTGCCGTCGAAAAGAGACTCTCCGAAATGCGAGAGGATTTGCGCTTCGGTCATGGTGACAAGCCTGTCACGTATTTCTCTGTGCTGTAAAAATTTTAAAATGGAACCGTCTTTCTCTTCAATACCATCGTCCAGTTTTATCTCTATTTTTTCGATCATGGCCGAATAATTTCTTTTATCTTTGAGCACTTCAAGCTTGCGCTCGGCGCGTTCAAAAATCTCTCGTTTTGCGGCTCTTTTCTGAATAGAATCCAGGCTTTTGTCGTTTTCAACAGCAACCACTTTTTTCTTGATGAAATTGTTGAGGTTGACGACATCCTCGTGGACGCGTTCTATAACGGCTACCGACTCCTTCGACAGCTTTTGCCGCGCTTCTTCTAATAGGAGTTCAATCTTCGCCAGTGTCTGGGCTAGCATCTTTTTCCCCTTGCTAAATGTCGATATTTTAAAATCGGTGTTTCCGTATCGCCGGCTTTGCGGAAGCAACGGGACGGGCGAACGGGTTTTCGTTCAAATCTAATTATCGGCATTTTTTTAGAAATCATTAACCAAGATGTTGATTTAATGCATAATTATTCAGGGGGCTTCACGGCGGGAACGAATCTGAGCTATTGCAAAAATTTGAAGAATACCATAGAAGCGATGTCTCAAACCCTTAAGCGCTGCGGCGGACTTCGCGGGTTCGGGTTCCGCCGTGCACTTGCTGTCTAGATCAAACAACAATGAGAAGGTTGTCCTGAAATCCATGCGAAACCATCATGACTTTCAAAGCCGGGGTACCCATTTTGCGATATTAAGTCTTATCGTTGGTGCCGTAATGATCAGCTTCTCGGGCGTATGGGTGAAAGTGACCCAGGTCAACCCCAATGTTTCGGCTTTCTATCGCGTTTTTTTCGGCGGCATCATATTGCTGGGTGCAGCGCTTTATCGCTGCGAACTTAAGTGGCCGGCAATCCGGCAATTGATGCTGAGCCTGTTATGCGGATTCTTGTTTGCCCTGGACCTCTGGCTGTATCATTACAGCATTGAATATGTGGGTCCGGGGCTCGCGACGATTATACCCAATTTTCAGGTGGTGATTCTGGCCGGTATCGGTATTTTATTTTTGAGTGAACCCCTGAGATTGAAGTTCCTGCTTTCGCTGCCGTTGGCCCTTGGCGGCCTTTTTATGATCGTGGGCTTTAACTGGGCACATCTGGAAAAACTGTATCGGATCGGCGTTTATTTCGGCTTGGCGGCGGCGGTTTGCTATGCGGGCTTTTTGTTGACCCTCCGCAGGCTACAGGCAGACCAGGCCGGCGTGTCTTTTTTTTATGTGCTTATGATGGTTTCTTTCGCCACGGCAATCTTTTTAGGCGCCGAAATCTATTATACCGATAATACATTCAAGATACCCGACCTGCAGAGCCTTTTGGCACTGGCGGCTCTGGGCCTGTTCAGCCAGTCAATCGGCTGGATTCTTATCACCAATGCCCTGCCTAAAATTCGCGCTTCCCTCTCCGGCCTGATTCTTTTGCTGCAACCCGCACTGGCATTTGTCTGGGATGTTTTGTTTTTTCAAAGGCCCACCACCCCGATAAACTGGCTGGGCGTCGTGGTGGCTCTGGTTGCTATTTATTTAGGCATGACAGGTCAATCGCAAATCGGCGTTAAAGGGTCGAGCAGCGCGGACCCCTGAAACAATTTTTCATAAAATTAGACGCCCCATCCCGCGTAACGGGGTAAATTCTGGTAATACCATTTGACCCTCTGCAAATTAATGCGCTATAAAAAAATTTGAGAAAATTCTGATCTTCGGCGCCAGCTGATCTGAAACACGCGTTTGATCTTTTAGCGCAAACCAAGTCTTAATTGCCGCGCTTATTCCTGCAAGCGTTATCTGAGTCCGGATTTCTCCTTAGCCGCTGCCACAAACCGTGGAGGGTCATTCCTATGACAAACGCGCATTCATCAACACCTGCTCAAAAAATGCGCAGTGTTAGCCGTCGCTTCAGCTATGCTTTTATCGCTATTGTGACGCTGATATTGATTGCCTTTGCTGCGGTCGGTATCGTTTTTAACATCATCCTGATCGAAGGCGAGCTGGAAACCCGGGTGGATAGGGTCATACAACTCGCCAGGACCAGCCTGCCGGCTCCTTTAAGGAATTTGAACAACGATATTGTAAAGAGCTTTGTTGAAACCATATTTCTAGATGAGGCCATTGTTTATGCCCGGGTATCGCAGCAAGATCGGATTATCACCGAGAAAAAGCGTGCCGGTTTTGAATTGCAAGCGCTTGAAACATCCATGCAACCGTCATTGATGTTGGGTGAGAAATTTATTGTCAAATCATCTGATATTCAGTTTGCAGAAAGCAATGTCGGCAAGATTCGAATCGTGGTGTCGGCTGAAAGCGCAAAAAAGCAGGTGCTTTTACAGATTTACGGCATTGTTGCGTTGATCATTCTCATTATTGTCGCCATCTGGATTTTTGAAGCGCGTACCGGCCAGCTGAGCCAAGCCGCAGAGGAACAGAAAGCCCTGGTTGAAATCAGCCGGGTGGTCAGCTCCAACCTCAATGTTGAGGCGGTGCTGTCGGGCATTGTCCGGCATGCGGTGCATCTTTCAAAAACCGATGCCGGCACGATCTACGAATTCGATGAAACCGCGCAGGTTTTTGTGCCGCGATCAAATTACGGTGTCGACGCAGCGTTTGTCGAAGCGCTGCGCAAATCCGCCCACGGTGTGGGGGAAGATACCGTAATCGGTCGGGCCGTCATCAAGCGGGCACCGGAACAGATCCCCGATCTTGAGAACGTTCCGAACTACCCGCTGCCCTTCGTAAAGGAAGCCGGTTTCCGGGCCATGCTGGCCGTGCCCCTGTTGCGGGAAGACCGCCTTTTTGGCGGACTGGTGGTGCGGCGCAAAGAAGCCGGCTGGTTCTCCAAGCCGGTCGTGAAGCTGCTGCAGACTTTTGCCACGCAGTCGGTGGTCGCCCTGCACAACGCGCAGCTTTTTCGCGAAATCGAAGAAAAAGGGCGTGAGCTCGAAATTGCCAACAAACACAAATCCCAGTTTCTCGCCAACATGAGTCACGAGTTGAGAACCCCTCTGAATGCCATCCTGGGCTACACGGAACTGATCCTCGACAATATTTACGGCGACGTACCTGAAAAAATAAAAGAAGTTCTTGAACGTCTGGAAAAAAACGGGCGCCATCTTCTCGGTCTGATCAATGATGTCCTCGATCTTTCCAAGATCGAAGCGGGCCAGCTGACCCTTTCGCTGAATGAATATTCCATGAGCGAGGTGGTTCAAACGGTCATCACCTCGGTTGAGGCCCTGGCAGCAGAGAAAAAACTCGCCTTAAAAGCCAGTATCCCGCAGAATTTGAGACGCGCCCTGGGGGACGAACAACGCATTGCCCAGGTGCTCTTAAATCTTTTGGGAAATGCGATCAAATTCACCGATGAGGGGGAAGTCAGGGTGGAGGTGACAGATTCCGACGAAACATTTTTGGTTTCGGTGGCGGACACGGGGCCCGGGATTTCGGAAGCTGATCAGAAGATAATTTTTGAAGAGTTTAAACAGGCCAACGGATCCAATACCCGGGAAAAAGGCGGGAGCGGTCTGGGGCTGTCGATTGTCAAAAAGATCGTCGAAATGCACGGCGGCCGCATCTGGGTGGAGTCCGATGTGGGTAAAGGTTCGACTTTCCGGTTCACCCTGCCGGTTCGGGTCGAGCGGCAAGGGGATGAATGATGAAAAAGAAAATTCTGGTAATCGAAGACAATGAAGATAACCGGCGTATCGTCCGCGACCTGCTTACGAGCGCCGACTATGAGGTGATCGAGGCGGTCACCGGGCAGGAGGGCGTGACGGCGGCCGAGACCCAGGGCCCGGAACTGATCCTGATGGACATTCAGCTGCCTGATTTCGACGGGTACGAAGCCACCCGCCGGATCAAGGCCAACCCGGCCCTGAGCCCGATCCCGATCATTGCGGTGACTTCCTATGCACTCAGCGGCGATGATGTCAAAGCGTTTGAGGCCGGCTGCGATGCTTATGTCACCAAGCCGTTCAGCCCGCGTGAGCTTCTGGCAAAGATCCGTGAATACTTGCAATAGTTGGTTATGAGGGGGAATAATGCGAACACCGCCTTTGATCTTGATTGTGGATGACAATCCCGCCAATGTGGAGATCCTCCAGATGCGCCTTGCCGCCAACAATTACGAGATCATCACCGCCGCAGACGGCGAAGCGGGGTTGGCCATGGCCAGAGATAAACAGCCTGACCTGATCCTGCTGGACATCATGATGCCCAAAATGGACGGCATCGAGGTCTGCCGACACATCCGAGCGGATCTTTCCCTGCCGTTTATCCCCATCATCATGGTCACTGCCAAGGCGGATTCAAAAGATGTCGTGGCCGGTCTCGAAGCCGGCGGCGACGAGTACCTGACCAAGCCCGTGGATCATGCCGCACTGGTCGCCAGGGTTAAGTCGATGTTACGCATCAAAGAGCTGCACGACACCGTCGTTGAGCAGTCGGCCCAGCTTAAAGCCCAGCTTGAAACGGCTACCAAGATTCAATCCCTGTTCTGGCCCAAAATACCGGAGCTGACAGCCGGAGGCCATATTTGGGCCAGATCAGTTCCGGCCACCTATGTCGGCGGCGATTTGTATGATGTGATCCCCCTGCCGGACGGTAGTTTGCTGGCCTATGTCGCCGATGTTTCCGGTAAAGGCGTTCCGGCTGCGCTCATTATGGCGGCCCTGTCAACGAATATCCGCAGCGAGGCCTTACTCCAAGGTGAAGTGGACCGACTCCTTGAAACCGTAAACAATGCGCTGCACAGCCTGACCGCCGAGGAAGGCTTTTTTGCTACCATTGTCCTTGGCAGGTACTGGCCTGCGAGCGGCAAAATGCAACTTGCGCTGGGGGGGCATTTACAGCCCCTGTGGATCGTTCCGGGTGGAATGGGGAACCTGCCGCCGTTAAAGGGCATATCGTTGGGCGTCACGCCTGACGTTCATTACAAAAAAAAGGAAATTGCGCTGTCACCCGGAGAAGCGGTTCTCTTTTTTTCAGACGGTGTTATCGAAGCAGAGAATGAGGATAAAGCGCTATTCGGTAATGAGCGCCTGGTCGACTATATCAAGAATGCCAAAGGGCCGCCCTGGGGTAAAGGGCTTATCGATTCAATCCGCCAATGGAGAGGAAACGCCAAAGCCAATGATGATTTAACCCTGCTGGAAATCTGGCGCGATCCAGGCTAAGCCTGAACCCAGAACCCTGAACGCTGAACCCCGAGAGGTACTGACTTACTTCTGATAGGGAGATTTACTGGCGGCAGTGGCAATAAAACAGCTGGAACTTCCGCCTCCGCCCCCGGCGTCCCGGCCGATTTCGGATTTGCCTCCGGCCTGCCGAAAATATGATTTGACCTTTCGAGGTACAATGTGGTAACGGATTCTTGTTGATATTGATTCTCATTCTCCAATTGACCGAACATCACAGTTGGATTGTCAAATCGAAGCCGGATCTGAACCTCAATGAACGTGGTCTCTAATACAGTTGTTATCCATCTTTTTATTGTTTAAAGCCTAAAAATGGAGCTTATCTCCTTTTTAGGTTTTTTTTTAGCGCAAATTACCGCTAAACGAAGAAAGGAGGGGTTGTCTATGATTTCTCTGACGGTGAATGGCAAAAACTACAATGTAGATGCTCCCAAAGACATAAAATTGCTATGGGTTCTACGGGATTATCTCAAACTCACCGGCACAAAGTACGGCTGCGGCATCGGTGAATGCGGATCATGTACGGTTCTGATTGAAGGTGAGGCCAAAAGGTCATGCGAGGTCGTGGCTGCAGACGCCCAGGGGGCAAACATTACCACCATTGAAGGGCTTCCTGAAGATCATCCGGTCAAAAAGGCCTGGATCCAGGAGCAGGTTGTCCAGTGCGGTTACTGCCAGCCGGGCGTGATGATGCAGGTTGCCGGTCTGCTCGTAGAAAACAAAAATGCGGATGCGACTCAAATTATGGATTCGATGGATGACGTTATCTGCCGGTGCGGGACCTACCATGGCATTAAGCGGGGCATAAAGGCAGCGGTAGAAATCGCCAGAAAGGAGGGTTAAAAATGAAAAATACATCGATGACACGTCGTTCATTTTTAAAGGGCTCCCTGGCAGCCACCGGCCTGACGATAGCCGTTTCGGCAACCCCTCTGGGATACCGGCTGCTCAATGCCTCGCAAAAAGATTCGATTTCAGCCTTAAGTCCCAACGCCTGGTTTGCCATAACGCCCGATAACAAGGTGACAATTACGCTGGGTGCATCCGAGATGGGTCAGGGAACCCATACCGCTCTGGCGATGATTGTCGCCGACGAACTCGAGGCCGACTGGAACCGGGTTGAAGTGCACCAGGGGGGGGCCAGAGAAGAATATTTGAACCCGATATTGCACTCCCAGCTCACGGTTGCCAGCGCTGCCGTGAGGGGATTTTACGATATTCTGCGAAAAGCGGGTGCGAGTGGCCGGTCCATGCTCGTCGAGGCCGCCGCGCTGCAATGGAACGTGCCGGCAAATGAGTGCGAGGCCCAAAACAGTGCGGTCAAACACAAAAAGAGCGGTCGCAGCCTCTCATACGGGCAGCTGTGCCTGAAGGCAGCCGGATTACAGATTCCAAAGGATCCGCTACTTAAGAAAGAAAGTGAATTCCGCTACATGGGTACATCCATACCCCGTGTGGACATACCGGATAAAGCCAACGGCAGAGCCGTTTTCGGTCTTGATTTTACAGTTGATGATATGCATTATGCCGTGCTGTCCCGGCCGCCGGCCTACGGTGCCAAATCCATATCCTATGATGAGAAGGCAGCTGAAGCCGTTAAAGGGGTCCGGAAAATTATTCCCACTCCGCATGGCATTGCCGTTTGTGCCACATCTCTGGATGCCGCCTGGAAAGGCCGCGAGGCCCTTAAGGTGAAGTGGGATAAGGGGACGCATCCCTGGCTGGACAATGCGTCCATCGAAAAGAGTCTGATGGAGGCCCTCGACAAACCGGGTTCAGAGGCCGTCAAAAAGGGCGACGCCCAGAAAACCCTGAGTCAGGCCGGCAAAAAGGTAAAGGCCACCTATTTTGTGCCCTTTGTCGCCCATGCCACGCTGGAGCCGATGAACTGCACGGCGCATGTACAAAAAGATCGCTGCGAGGTATGGGTTCCGACACAGGGGCAGACGGTCGCTCAAATGGTCGCTTCCCAGGTGTCCGGAGTGCCCCCGGAAAAGGTCATGATCCATACGACATACCTGGGCGGCGGATTCGGCCGTCGCGCCACACCGGATTTTATTGTGGAAGCGGTTATCGCTTCCAAGGTCATCGGCAAGCCCGTCAAGGTCGTCTGGACCCGCGAAGAGGACATGCAATATGATCAATATCGCGCCGCCATGTCCCATCGAATTGAAGCCGGCCTTGACAGCCAGGGCCGGTTGATCGGGTGGTCTCATAAGGCTGTTAGCGGCTCGATTATGAAAGATATCAATCCCGATGGGATCAAAAACGGGGTCGACATCATGAGCCTGTGGGGTCTGGTCGATTTTCCGGGTTCACCGGACAACAATCGAATAATGTATGAGATACCGAATCTCTACGTGGAGTTTTTGCTTTCGGATCTGCCGATCCCGGTTTCCCCATGGCGTTCGGTGCAAAACGGTCCCAATGCATTCGTCATCGAGTCTTTCATTGACGAATTGGCCCACGCGGCGGGAAAAGACCCGCTGGAGTTCCGCTTAAATCTTTTAAAAAATGAGATGCGCCCCCGGCGGGTGCTGGAAACCGTGGCTGAAAAGGCCGGCTGGGGCAAACCGCTTGTCAGGGGAAATGGGCGCGGCATTGCCCAGCACACCTGCTTTGGAACGTCTGCCGCCCACGTTGCCGAGGTGACCGTCAATGAAAAGGATGGAACCTTCAGGGTTCATCGGATTGTGGTGGCCGTCGATTGTGGCCCGGCAGTTGCCCCGCTTAATATCAAAACTCAAATCGAGGGTGCGGTCACAATGGCGCTGAGCACCGTGCTCAGAGAGGAAGTCAAATTTGCCAACGGCGGTGTGTCATCGGCGAATTTTGATGATTACAATCCCATCCGATTATCGGAGGTTCCCGACGTTGAAGTGCATATTATCAAAAGCAACGAGGCAATCGGCGGAATCGGCGAACCGGGGTTACCGCCCACAGCCCCGGCAGTGGCCAATGCCGTCTTCAATGCAACGGGTGCGCGCGTCAGACGAATTCCGCTAACCCCCGAAAGCGTTCTGGCCGCCATCAAAAAAGCGTAATTTTATATTACGATAGCGTGTGACAAAAGAAATAGACGCCGGTGCAGCGTGGTTTGCTGCACCGGCGTTTTCTTTTTTGCAAGTTTCTATACTTAATACCCAAAAGCGGTTTTAAAATCTCAGATCATGTTTGAGATAGCTTCTGGAACCCATCTTAAAGATGTGGATCAGGGTTCAGGGCAAGGCGCAAACCGATTCGAAAGCGGAGCATACACGATAAGTATGTGAGCATTTTGAATCGGTTTGCAACACCGCCATGGACACTCAGACGCATTTTTAAGGTGGGTTCTAGACGCGTTCTTTGAACTCCTTGCCCAACAGACCCTCAGGCCGGAACAACAGCACCAGAATGATGATCACAAACGCCATCGTATTTTTAAAGGCAATCGATATGAACCCCCCGGCCAGGCTTTCGGCCACGCCCAGTATAAGACCGCCGACGATCGCACCGGGCAGACTGTTTAGGCCGCCCAGAATTGCGGCCGCAAATCCTTTCAGAAACGGCTCCAGCATAAAGAAAGGGTCCAGCAGCAGGGCGGGGGCCAGAAACAGACCGGCAATCACGCCCAGCAGGGCCGCCAGCCCCCAGCTGAACGCCAGAACCCTGCGGGTGGGGATGCCCATTGTCTGGGCGGCGGGCAAATTTTCAGAAGTGGCGCGCATGGCCAGGCCGATGCGCGTTTTTTGCACCAGTAAATAGAAGAGCAAACACGCCAGCAAACTGATGAAAAAAGTGCCCAGGCTCAACTGGCTGACGACCACCTCGCCCAGGTGATAAATTTTGATGTCCGAAAGCGGAAACGGGAACGCCTGGGGCACCGTGCCGCCGAAGTAGGCGACCAGGCCCTGCAGGATGAGGCCCAGACCCAGGGTAAGGATAATCTGTCCCAGGTGGGTGGCCTCGCGCCGCTGCGCGGGAACCAGGACACAGAAATAGAAGGCCATCGCCAGACCCGATCCGAAAATAATCGCGATAACAAAGGCCAGCGCCCAGGGCAAATTCAGACTCAGCAGGGTAAGGGCCATAAAGGTGCCCGCCGTTGTGATATCGCCGTGCGCAAAATTGAGGATGCGGGTCGAGCGATAGATCAGGGCCAGGCCCAGCGCAACCAGCGCATAAATGCTGCCGGTGGCGAGGCCTGAAACCAGGTATTGTAAAAATAGTGTCATCAGGCGTTCCTTACCAAAAAGGGTCTAGCGAAAAGGCCAGTTTCGAAAATAAAGTCTCATCTTAAACCACATGCCATAAAGACCCAGCGGTTGGAAGATCAAGACCAGCAGGATGGTCACGCCGTAGACCACCGGGACCATCTCCTTGTAATCACTTAAAATCTGCGGGA